>JACCDN010347476.1_pt1 | contig 12652 bp, 13 predicted proteins | sample 7441691 | NCBI WGS metagenome assembly JACCDN01 (sample SAMN15323439, study PRJNA562643) | freshwater metagenome | isolation source: river surface water | place: USA:Blue River Watershed | collected 2017-08-16 | reverse complement strand
GAAACAGATACCAATTATGTGATCAAAACCCTGTTTGCTGGTGAAGATGGTCTCAAAGAATTTGAAAAGTACGTCACCAATCGAGTAAAAGATCAATTTCCTGGGGTTGTACAGGGTGCACAAAAGGTTTCGACTCATATTGCTTCGGTGATTGGGATTCAGTCTGGATCTGCTTTTCACTCATAATTTTTATTAATTTGGCTCTATAAAAGCAAAAAAGTGTTTTTTTAGTTATTCACATCTGGTCTCCCTGTATGTCCTTGACAGGACAGGCAAGTTCGGATATAATACCGCCAGTTAATTTTTTCGCATGGCAAACAAAACTGATGTTATCGTGGTAAAAGGTATGATTGATGAGCTTTTGCCTGGAGCAACTTTTCGGGTAAAGCTCGAAAATGACCTTGAAATCATCGCCCATCTCTCAGGAAAAATGAGAATGAACCGAATTAAGCTCGGTGTTGGTGATGAAGTAAAAGTAGAGTTAACGCCATATGACCTTACCAAAGGTCGTATTACCTACCGTTTCTAAAATTCAAATCTTTTAAATATTCAAATATTTAAAAAATATCAACCAGTGCGGTGGAGCTTTATAAAGCTATGATATCGCGGCAGTGGTTGGTATTTTTTTGCTTCATGACCAAATGAAGCGGGTTCATTAATCACATTTATGAAAGTACAAGGATCTGTAAAAAAACGTTGTGCAAAATGTAAGTCTGTTCGCCGTCGAGGTGCTGTTTATATTATTTGTGAAATTGCCCGTCATAAACAGCGACAAGGAGCGAAACAACGTAAAAGTGCTGTTTAGTTTTATTTTAATTTTTTAGTTTAGAATTTCAATATGAGAGTTTCTGGCGTTAACATACCACGTGAAAAGCAAGTTGTGATCGCCCTCACTTATGTGTATGGTATTGGAAAAACCACTGCTGTTCGTATTCTTGATGTCGCAAAAATTGCTCACAATACACGAGTAAAAGATTTGAATCAGGATCAAGAAGACAAACTCCGTGCTCTCATTGAAAAAGAGTATAAAACAGAAGGTGATCTTCGCCGTGAAGTCTCAAGTAATATCAAACGTCTCAAAGATATCAAAGCGTACCGAGGTGTAAGACACAGTAAAAAGTTGCCAGTACGAGGCCAGAGAACCAAAACCAATTCTCGAACCGTTCGTGGAAACAAACGAAATATGGCAGCAAGTGGAAAGAAACCTGCGGCTCAAAAGACCTAAGCCTTAATAACCAGTAAATCATTGCTTTATGGCAACAACAGCAAAAGCTACAAAAACAACAAAAAAGAAAAAATTGAATAAGCAAGTACCAAATGGCCGTGCCTATGTACAAGCAACTTTCAATAACACAATCGTCACTCTCGCTGATCAAAATGGTGATGTGATTGGTTGGGCCAGTGCTGGTATGATTGGTTTCAAAGGACCAAAAAAAGCAACTCCGTATGCTGCTGGACAAGTAGTAAAAAAAGTGGTTGATGCGACCAAACAGTATGGTCTCAAAGAAGTCAATGTGTTTGTAAAAGGAATTGGTGGTGGACGTGAAGGTGCTATTCGTGGTTTCAATGCAAATGGAATTAATGTACTTTCTATCAAAGATATTACCCCAATTCCACACAATGGCTGCCGACCTCCGAAACGCCGTCGTGTCTAACTTTTTGAAATTATAATGTTATGGGTAGAAATATTGGACCAACAAATAAAATCGCACGCCGCTTTGGTATCAACCTTGGACTCAAAACCAATGCGACCAAAGTTGCAAAACGTCTTTCTCAACCACCAGGAGTTCATGGACCAAAAAAACATGCTGGTACTCCTTCTGGCTTTGGAAAGCAATTGAATGAAAAACAAAAAGCCAAGTTCATCTATGGTCTTCGTGAAGCACAGTTTAGTAAATATGTAAAAGAAGCAAGTCGCCTTTCTGGAGACTCTTCTGTGAACCTTCAGCAGCTTCTCGAAAGACGTTTTGATAATGTTATTTACAAAATGGGCTTTGCTGTCACTCGTGCTCAGGCAAGACAAATTGTTGGACACAATCTCTTTTTGGTCAATGGAAAAGCCATGAATGTTCCATCATATATTGTTCGTGTTGGTGATGTTGTTGAGCTCAAAAAATCAAAACAAAAAAGTAAAATGTTTGAAGCTCTTGAAGAAAGACTCTCAAAAATGGAATTGCCTTCATGGCTCTCTGTCGATGCTTCAAAAAAATCTGGTAAAGTTTTGGGCACTCCTGCTGAAGCAGATTTTGACAAATCTTTTGATACTAAACTCATTATCGAGTACTACTCAACTCGCTAATTTTAACCGAGATTTTCTCGGATTTAAACCTACTTTATGGAATACATTTCACTTCCAACATCAATTGAATTTTTAGCAGGATCAACTCCTCATGTTGGTAAAGTTGTGGTTACTCCATGTCAACAAGGCTATGGTACTACCCTTGGAAATGCGCTTCGACGTGTGCTTTTGTCTTCTCTTCCTGGTGCTGCTGTTGACTCGGTAAAAATAAATGGTGTCAGCCATGAATTTTCTGCTGTTCCTGGTGTTCAAGAAGATATGATTGAAATCATCCTCAACTTGAAACAGGTTGCTGTAAAATCACATAGTGATGAACCGGTTGTTTTGACTCTGAGCAAAAAACAAATTGGTCCTGTAACTGCAGGGGATTTTGAAAAAAATTCTGCTGTTGAAATCATGAATCCAGAACTTCAGCTCTTTACTATTACTTCTGATAAAGCACCAGTAGAAATGGAGATCACTATCGTAAAAGGTTGGGGTTATGTACCAGCTGCTGAAAAAGAAAAGAAAAATCTTGATCTTGGTACGATTGTGATTGATTCACTTTTTACTCCGATCCGTGATGTGGGGTATGCTGTTGAATTGACTCGTCTTGGAGATGTGACTGATTATGAAAAATTGGTTTTGACCATTGAAACCAATGGTACTGTGACTCCAAAAGATGCTCTTGCTGAAGCGACCAAAATTTTGATGGATCATTTTGCGCTCATTGTTGAAAATACTGGATCTGCTCTCGCAAATATGCCAATGAAAAGCGAAGTTGCTGTGGAATCTGTAGAAGAGATATCTGAGGAGGCTGATGAAGCGGATGAAAAACCGAAAGCAAAAAAGAAAGCGAAAAAATAGTTATTTAATAAAAAATTATCTCATATCATTTTATCAATTTTCACAGTATAGAAATCTGTGATAAGAGATAATACTGATAGGTTATATAAAAAGTAAGTCTAACTCTGTACCGTATATGCGACATAACAGCAAAAAAATTACTTTGGGAAGAGAAACTGCTCCACGCAAGGCTCTTATGAGAAACTTGGTTGAAAGTTTGATTTTGCATGGTTCAATTCGTACTACCCAGGCAAAAGCCAAGGCACTTCGTAGTGTTGTTGAGCCACTCGTGACCAAAGCAAAAAAAGGAGATCTTGCGAGTCTTCGAAATATCAAAAAAGTACTCTTTACCAGAGATGCTCTTGATATTCTTTTGAAAGAAGTAGCTCCTCGTTATGCTGAGCGCAAAGGTGGTTATACTCGAATTGTAAAACTGGGTGCTCGTGTAAACGATGCTGCGGAAATGGCACGAATTGAATTTGTTTAGATTTCTGATTAAAATATTATTATGAAAAAACAAAGAAAAACAATTGAAATCGATGCCACAGGGCAAGCTGTTGGTCGCCTCTCGAGTCAAATTGCAATGGTTCTCATGGGAAAACACGAGCCAGATTATGATCGTGCTCTTGATACTGGAGATATGGTCAAAGTGATCAATGCCTCCAAGGTTATTTTTACAGGCAAAAAACTTGTTCAAAAAGACTATTACCATCACAGTATGCATCCAGGTGGAATCAAACGCAAATCAATGAAACATGTGTTTGAGGAAAATCCTGGTGATGTTATCCGTCACGCTGTCTCAGGAATGATTCCAAAAAATCGTCAACGTGAGGACTTATTGAAACGACTCACTATTACTGCTTAATAATACTTATGGCACAAATCAAGAAAGACAATTCAAACTCACAAGAAAAAGCGGTTGGACGACGCAAAACTGCGGCAGCTCGTGTTCGTATCCTTCCTGGAACCGGAAAAATTACGGTGAATGATCGTGTTCATACTGAATATTTTCCTGTAAAAATTTGGTCTGATAAAGTCATGGCACCTTTGGTTGCTGTTGGACGAGAAAAGAATTTGGATGTGTCAGCAAAAGCTGCTGGTGGTGGTGTTCATGCTCAGGCTGAAGCGGTTCGCCATGGTATTGCTCGAGCTCTCGTCAAATGGGATGAAACACTTCGACCAGTACTTCGTGCTGAAGGATTTCTCACACGTGATCCACGTGCCAAAGAACGTAAGAAATTTGGTTTGCACAAAGCTCGTCGTGGTCATCAATGGAGAAAACGTTAATCTTCAAAAACCGGTCGCCTCAGGCGACCGGTTTTTTCTTTCTTTTTTAAAGAAACAAACTTTCCTTTATAATACTTTTTTCCAAATAATCTTTTTCTGGTACCTTTTGTCAAAAGGATTAAACTTTACTACTTTTTGAACAAAAAGTAGTACAAAAACTCTCTCGCTATGAAAAAGAGAGGGGAACCCTTTCACTTATGGACCAAAACTCGCAGTCTGCGCTACTCAGACATTGGTCCATACCCTTCGGGACGTTCAAGTGTTCCTCCTCTTTTTTCAAATGCTCGTGTTGTTGAACCAATTGGTTCGAGTATATGGGAAATGTGGAGAAATACCATAACGTCCCGCCTTGGGCGGGGATGAACCAACTGTTTGAGCCGAGTATGCGGCGAGTTTTGGTTCATCAGTAAAGGTATTTTCCCTCATTTCCCATCACTCGCCAGTTTTGGTGGTACCTTTTATTCAAAAGGTACCAGAAAGAAAGTTGCGAGAGCGATTATTCTCTGGTACCATAGGGGCACTTATTTGCCTTTATGGAAATGAAAGAAATTCAAAAATTGCTCGAAGATACAGATCGCTCGCTGATTGAGGTGTATTTTGATTTGCAAAGAGAATTTGAGACCAAGTATGGGCCCAATACGGTGGTTATTATTGAGGTTGGGTCGTTTTATGAGGTGTATGGGGTAGACAATGAAGAGCTCAAAATTGGCAAACCAAAAGAAATCGCTGAAATTCTCAATCTTCAGCTCACTCGAAAAAATAAAAATATTGCTGAAAACAGAATCAAAAATCCACTTCTTGCTGGATTTCCAACCGCGACTTTTGATCGGTATATCATGAGATTGATTCAGGAAAATAAATATACGATTGTTTTGGTTCGTCAATCTGGTGTTCCACCAAAAATCCATCGTTTTGTCGAGAGAATTATTTCTCCTGGAGTAAATTTTGACTATACAGAAAATCACAAAGATCATTTTCTTGTTTCTCTTTTGGTTGATCAGAGTAGTGGCCTCTATTCTATTGGATATGCTGCTATTGATGTGACGATCGGAAAAACATTTTTACAAGAAATACATAGTACCAAAGATGATACAAATTTTGCGCTCGATGAAATTTTTCGTTTGCTCAAAGCGTATCCAACCTCAGAAGTATTGTTCACCAGTCTTGGAAGTCAGGTTGATGAATACCAGGTTCGTCAATATCTCGAGCTCATTGGGAGTGATGTCAAAGTGAACACAAAGCATCTGAGTGTGATGTATCAAAATGAACTTTTCAAAAAGACCTATACGATTAAATCATTTCTGAGCCCGATTGAATTTCTTGATTTGGAAAAAAATCCTCTCACTTCTGAGGCGTTGGCAGTACTCATTGAATTTATTATTGATCATGATTATCAGGTAATCCAAAAATTGGAAAAACCAACGATTCTCTCAAACGCAGCGTCTTTGTATTTGGGTAATAATCCACTCGAACAGCTCAATATTCTCTCTCCAAATGCAGAAGATTTGAGCATCACCAAACTCATTGATCATACGGTTACGAGTATGGGGAAAAGACTCTTGCGTGAACGTTTGTATAATCCTATTACCAGTGTTGATGAGCTTATCGAACGGTATAATTTTTCTGACTCACTGAAGCCTCAGTATCTCAAAATTGATTCAGATCTTTCGAGTGTTTATGATTTGGAACGTATTGTTCGGCGTATTCAGCTTGGTCGCTTGCATCCCTTTGAAATAAATTTTTTGATTGATACGCTCTCGAGTGCGGATCGAATATTGGTGCATGTAGGAAGTGTCGAGCAACAAAAAATTATCAAAAACTTTTTGGAAGAAAAAAATAAATTGCAGCATTGTCTCGAGTCACTCTCTCATGTTTTTGATTTGGATCAGACCTCGCGTGTCACGTACCAAAATATTTCAACCAGTATTTTTCATTTTGGTCATGACAAATCTCTTGATGAACTCATAAAAAAACGTCAATTTCTCGAAGAAAAACTTGATACCATTCGACTGAAAATTTTGGAAATACTTGAAAATCATACTGGAAAAAAAGAAGGGGACTATGTCGAGATAAAACAAATGGATAAAGAAGGACATCATATTACGCTGACGCGCAGTCGCTATGCATTGATTGAGCAAGAACTCAAAACAGCTTTTGTTTCGCTTGATGGTGTGGTCTATGCGTTTTCAGATTTTTCTTTCAAAACCCAAACAACGTGTGTCAAGATAACGGCCCCAATTATTGATGAAATTTCTGAGCAAATTATTTTTTTGCAGAGCAAAATTATTGCAACGACCAAAGATTTGTATGCGTGTGCACTGCAAAAAATTGAAACTGAATTTTATCCAGTACTCGTTCATACTGCGAGGTTTTTGGCTCAAGTCGATGTCGCTCTTTCTAATATTAAGGCAAGTATCAAGCTCAATCTGGTCAGACCTGAAATTGTGCAAACGCTGGGTGATGAGAGCTTTCTTGAAATCACAGATCTGCGGCATCTTTTGGTTGAGGCCAGAGAAGAAAATGGTATTTATGTTCCAAATGATATTTTTCTCGGGAAAAAAGAATATGCCACGACTGACTCACTTTTTACAGAAATGGTTGAAAAAAATATCAATGGCGTGCTCCTCTATGGAATAAATTCAAGTGGTAAGTCTTCGTTTATGAAAAGTGTCGGAGTGGCTGTGATCTTGGCGCAAAGTGGTTTTTATGTTCCTGCCAAGCAGATGCGGTTTTCGCTTTTTACTGAAATCTTTACTCGTATTTTGGCCAAAGATAATTTTGAAAAGGGATTGTCGTCTTTTGGTGTAGAAATGATGGAGCTCAAAAATATTTTCAATCGCTGTAGCCCACGAAGTCTGATTCTTGGTGATGAGATTAGTCATGGGACTGAGACTCTGTCGGCTTTGGCAATTGTCAGTGCCACTATTGAACACCTGACTCACAAACAAGCCTTCTTTTTATTTACGACACATTTGCATCAACTCTCCAATTTGAGTCGGATCGAAAAAATAAAATCAGTGGTAAGTGTACATTTATCGGTGAGTTATGATGCAAAAGAAGATATTTTACGTTTTGAGCGTAAACTTCAAGAGGGAAGTGGGAGTAGTATTTATGGGTTGGAGTTTGCTGAGTCGCTTCATATTGATAAAGAGTTTATGAAACGGGCGCAGACGATTCGCAAAGAACTGGCCAAAGATTATGAAGAACTCGAGCTTTTGACCAAAAAACAAAAAAGTAAGTATCACAAAGATTTATTTTTGACTGCCTGCGCTATCTGTAAGGGAATGGTAGAAGATACCCACCATATTGCTCCGCAAGAAATTGCTGATGAAAAGGGGAATATTGGACACTTTCACAAAAACCACAAATATAATCTCCTTCCGCTGTGCAAAGATTGTCATAACAAAGTGCATGAAGGGACTCTTATGATTCGAGGTTTTGTCATGACGAGTGAGGGATTGAAGATTGATTTTGATGAGAAAATTTAATTTATACAACCTTTTGTACAAAAGGTTGTGCCAAAACTGGCGAGTGATGTGAAATGAGGGAAAATACCTCAACTGATGAACCAAAACTCGCCGCATACTCGGCTCAAACAGTTGGTTCATCCCCGCCCAAGGCGGGACGTTATGGTATTTCTCCACATTTCCCATAGACTCGAACCAATTGGTTCAACACGAGCATTTGAAAAAAGAGGAGGAACACTTACACGTTCCGCCTTCAGGCGGATAGGGACTAATGTTTGACGAACGAAGTGAGGAGTTTTAGTCACTAAGTGTAAGGGTTCCCCTCTCTTTTTCATGGCGAGCTGTTTTGGCTCCACCTTTTCTAAAAGGTGGTAACAGTTTAATCCTTTTGGCAAAAGGTACCGAAAGAAAAGATTATTTTGAAATATATTCAAACACCCAAACCCTATCATCAATCACCTGCATACGATTTGCAGACTTCTCGGCATTTTCAACTATCTCCGATGACTTGGCCCAATAATAATTGACTACAAAATACGCCTTTTTTACCCCAGCAATTTTCATGGCTTCCTCCATATACTCAGGCTTTTGTCCTTCATAGATCATTTTTCCATAATATTTGTAGAGCACACCGCCCGTGGGGATAGAATAGTAAAAGAGTTCTCCATGAGGAGTATCAAAGTATTTGGCAAAGCTATATTTTGTCAGAGCTGCCGCAGACACCAGCTGGTTGGACAGAACAATATATTCTGAGTCAGAGTTTTGTGCCTGTATCCATTCTACGGCTTTGAAATCACTCTGCTCTACATTGTAGCCTGGAAAACGAACCTTGAGATTTCTTTGCGGATAAGAAAGATAGAGTGTACAGGTGAGTGTGACTGCCATCAAAACGAACAAGATATACTCAGAATATTTTTTTGTATTTTGTGATTTGAAAAAAGAAAGTGCTTTGTCATAGAGGGTCAAAAATCCATACATGGCGAGCGGCAACAAAAATATGAGACTGGTAGAGAGAAGGCGTTTTGGATAATCTCCTTGTTCATAGGTAACCACATCAGGAAAAACTATCCAGCTGCGCAGGAGCCAGGCATCAATAAAGAGGGCAATGGCTGTGAGAGGAAAGAGAAAGAGAAAAATACTTTTTTCTTTTTTTCGTAAATAAAAAAATCCAATAAGAGCCAAGATTAAGAAGGTTGGAACAATAAGTCTCTGGCAGAGGTAGAGAGTTTCCAGTTGGATTGAACTGGTTTTGGCATACCAATAAGGAAGTTGAAAAAGATCGAGAAACGAACCAATATGAGTAAATGGATTGGTGATCGTGGGAAGTGATTTGCCAATACGCAGACCATTGAGAGTGAATAGCACGGGGAGGAGTAAACACAGCCCCAAAAAAGTCAACGCAACAATACTCATGGTGAGTTTTTTGAAAGGTGCAAATTTTTGGATCAAAAAGAGTGAGAGCGTAAAAATGAATACAGGCGCTCCGACCAGAGGATGTGTGAACACCGCAGCGATGGCAACGAGGAAGGGAAGTAAGAAAGAAATTTCTTTTTTACTGGCAGACCAACTGAGAAAAACAATCAGAATGGTGAAAAGAATCACGAGGTTGTGCGGGGTGGTGAGGTGGAGTGACAAAAATGGTACAAAAGGAAGCATCCAAAAGGCGAGTGAGGCCATTTTTGAATCTGAAAAAAATTTCTTTACCGTCATCAAAATAATCCCTGGCAGAAAAATAGCCGAGAGCAGGGGCACGAGGAGTATATCCACAAAAAATATTTTGATATGACTCACATGAGAGAGCATTGTGACGAGACTATATTGACCGATATAATATGGATTTTTTGGAGCAATGAATCCATGAACAGCGATCCATTCCTGCGTCGCGCGGTGGATAAAAGCATCAAACCCATAGCCCAGTGGGTAGATGAGCAGAGCCACTGCAATGCCCACAAAAAAATGCACCGAGGTGAGTACCAGGGGCGCCAAGGAATTTGTTTGTTTTTTGTAATGAATAAAAAGAAGCAGGGTCGTCAGTGCATAGAGCGCAAAAAAGATTGGTCCTACCTGCAACCAGGGTGAGGCAGCGAGTTCGTAGGTGCGATGAGTGTACAAATAGACGAGAAGGAAAATATCCAGAGCAACGATGGCGAGCATGAGAACACGTGAAAAAGGAGAGGATGGTGTCGAGGGACTTGGGTCTTGGGTATTTTCTTTTTTTGGTAAAAGAAAAGCTGTAAAAACTGGCAAAAGAAGCAGAAGAAAAGATATGGTTGGAGTAATTTTGTAGGCATAATACACAATACTGCCACCAATAATAAGTTCTGTCAGAATAAAAAGAAGGCCAGAGAGAAAGTTTTGGCTTTTTTGCTTGGCACAGATTTTTTCTCCTAAAATCAGAGAAAGAGGCAAGAAATAGACGAAAAGAGAGAGAATTCCGACCAGTCCATTTTTGAAAAAAAACGTATTCAAAAAGAGAAGGAAAATTCCTATGGCTAAAAACGTGTAATTTGAGCCAAATTTGAGAGAAGGGAAGGTCATAACTATTGTGAGTAAAGCCAAAAAAATGTATAGTATGGTTACTTTGCTCGTCCTATTGTATCAGAGTTATGAAAATCATCAACCGTTTTGCCATCAAACATCCAGATTATTTTGTTTTTCAAAATGCACCTGAGATCTATCCACATGATCATTTTTTGAGATGGACGATTCTACGTTTTATCCCATACTCGATTACGCCCAATATCATGACGGTTTTTCGGGTAGCGCTGACGCCTGTGGTGGCTTGGCTCATGGTCACACACAATTATCATGTGGGTATTGTGGTATTTGTGATTGCCGCACTGACAGATGCACTCGATGGGTCCATGGCACGAACACGAAATCAGATCACCAAGTTTGGGATGCTCTTTGATCCTTTTGCTGATAAATTTTTGATCGGAGTGATGATACTGTTTGTGGTGATACAAAATTTTGATTGGCGCCTGGCTCTTGCTGTGCTCGGGATAGAAATACTTTTTATTGTGATGGCGCTGGTGGCAGAAGTAAAGTTCAAGACAGTGCGAGCTGCCAATATCTGGGGAAAGATAAAAATGATTTTGCAGGTATTGGCAGTATTTTTGACTCTCGCAGGATTGATTTGGAATTCTGAGTATTTGTTTACAGCCGCGGCGTGGTTGTTTGGCGTTGCGATTGGATTTGCCCTGATCAGCCTCTTCGCTCACGGCGTCTAAAGCCTTTTATTTTGGTGCATTGCTTTGTTGCTCTTTGCGTTCCTCGTTCAACGTATTATTCCATACGTTTCACTCTGGTACTCAATCGCGCCTCGCACTGCCTCCAAAATAAAAACCTTTTAAAGTTGTATATGATAAAAAAATATATATTCCCATTCGCAGTTCTCATAGGTCTTGTATTCAATACTCTTTTTTTCCATTCGCAAATTTTGGGATTTGTTTTTTTTGGTCTTTATATTTTGATTGTCGGTGTGTTGCTCGGGGATATTTTGAAGTCAGTTTTTTCGATTCGTGAAAAATACCTTTCAATTCTTTTGGGGCTCGGTGGGAGTGTCATTCTGCTCGGATTTTTTTCTTCCATCTTCGTGGTGTGGTACAAGATTACTCCATTGTTTATCTCTTTTCTTTTTATTTTTTTCTTTCTTGCTGTACTCCTGTTTCGCACCCGTGTACAAAAAAATATCCAGAAAATAAAAACGACTGAAGAAAATTTTGGTTTTATCCCAAAGAGAAAGTTTGCCTTTTTCTGTTTTTTTGCTCTTTCTCTTTTGCAAATCGCTATCTTGATACTCTGCCGAACAGATATTCCACTGCTGAGTCCTTGGCAGGCGATTCATCCCTGGTACTTGTATAATTTTTTTCTGCTTACCTTTGTTCTGGGCATTATATTTTTTTCCAAGGTCTCCTACCAGGCCAAATTTTTGTGCATTATTGCTTATTCACTCCTTTTGCATCTGTATCTGCCACTCGTTCATGAGCTCCCTTGGGGCGGCGATGTATGGCGGATGATTGGGGTGGAGCAAAAACTTTCTGCTGGTGAAGCAATTCTTCCTGCCTTTCCACAGTCGATTATCAATCCCTATAAATATACCTATGGCCAGACTTGGGGGCTGATGACGCTCTTGTCAGAGACCCTCCACGTATCACTCGAAAATCTTCATCAATGGTTCATGGCGATTTTTTGGGGAATATTTTTGCCTGTGCTCAGTCTCGCTCTTGGGCTTCAAATTTTTCAGAACAAAAATAAGGCCTTGGTTTTCTCAGCTCTCTCAAGTTTTCCCTTTGCTCTTCAAGCCATTGGGAGTATTACGGTCGCAGTGAGTCTTGGTTTCCTCAGCTTTTTGTTTGGTCTCTGGCTGTGGAGTAGTACGCAAAAAGAACCTACGAAAAGGCAACAAACACTTCTGATTGTCTATGGAGTCCTCATGCTCTTTGGCTATGCTCTCTATGCACTGCTGTTTTGGCTGGTGTTGATCGTCTCGTTTTTGCTTCAAAGATTGTGGAAAGAAAAAAGCGAAATACCTGCTTTCAATCAATTGAGTAGAAAGAAAAAAACACTGACCGTCCTTGTATTCACTTTGCCAGTATTCTTTTTTCCTTTGATAGACTTTGTGCTTGGTTTTAGTCGTTTGCCCGACCAATTTTCTTTTTGGAATTTTGTCAAACAAACTGTTGGGCAATTTGGTGGCTGGTTTTTTGTCAAACCAATTTCTCCTGGTGAAATAGCGAGTAGCAACATTGTCTTCAATCACATGACTGAGGTT
>JACCDN010681973.1_pt1 | contig 12653 bp, 9 predicted proteins | sample 7441691 | NCBI WGS metagenome assembly JACCDN01 (sample SAMN15323439, study PRJNA562643) | freshwater metagenome | isolation source: river surface water | place: USA:Blue River Watershed | collected 2017-08-16 | reverse complement strand
TATAAATATCACAATTTCTTAAATTAATTAAAGGTTTACTTGGATTAAGTTTAATGTTTTCATAAGTAAATAATCCTAAATTAGAAGAAAGCAAAGATAATTTACTCAAAATTAAAGGGTTTATATTGTTTTCAAAAAGAGTAAAAATAAGACTTTTGTTCTCATAGTATATTTTTACGGTAATATTTTTATTTTTTATAATAGAAATCGGAAAACTTTTATTATTTGCGTATAAGCAGATGTTAATATTTGAATATTCAGGTATATTATTACAAACTTTTTGTAAGCTATTTGCTAAATTTTTTAATTCAAATATTGGTAAGAATTGACTTGGTTTATTATTTTGATCGTATATTATTCTATAAAGATGCATCTGCGATAAAACTTTTGCATTTAAGCTTAAAAAAGGTAGTAATTTGCCTAAAGTTGAAATTTTATTAAAGGTAATGTACTTATTAATTAGATTTAATGTTTTATCTAATTTTTTATCATTTTCTAAAAAGCATAACTCTACCTCAAGTATATTTAATATACGAGTAATGTTTTTTTTATTTAATTTAGATAAGTGCAGATTATTTAACATTTTTTATCTCCAAACTAATTTCTTTAATTTCTTCAAACCCTAATATTTTCAATATTTATAAAGAAAAATTATTAATATTAATTATTATATCATAGGATTTACAAGGTTTTTCAATTAATAAAGTTTTTTAATTATTAATATTTATCATTAATTATTAGGGTGAAATAATTTTTAGAAAGTTATTGTAACCCTTGGCTTTGCCATATTATAAAATTTAAAAATCTTATTTATAATTTTAATTAGATGTTTAATATGAAAAAATACTGAATAATATTAATTTAATATAATAATATTTGTCTAAACCATGCTAACATTAAAAAATATAACAAAATTTTTATGTAAATATCGCAAAGTAGGAACAAAGAATTATTTATGATTGGTAATTAGCCTAAATGAAAAAATAGCCCAAAATAAATTTTTTAGTAGCGCAAATTATTTATCTTGATTAATTTTCTTTTTGAAAAAAAGACGTTATAAAAATAAGAATAGCTATTATTATTCCTAATAAGCAGGATTTTTTAAAACTAAATATTAAGTTATTTAAACTTATTGTATTATTATTTTCTGACATAAAAGATATGATTTGAGCAAAGCTTGAAAAACCAATAACTCCACCAAAATAAGATGTACTTGCTTTTAAACTAGATATTACTCCCTCCTCTCCTGGATTGGCATGTTGCATTATTAATTTTATATTAGCAGTAAAAAAAACTGAAATAGCAACTCCAAAAATTATAAGTATTGATATAATGTAAAATAATCCTGATGTTTGATTACAAAAATACAATAAAATCATCGCTAAAATAATTAAAGATGAAGCAAATAAACAAGAAATATAAGCACCTAATCTATCACAATAAACTCCCGCAACAGGACCAATTACCATTGATGATATTGGTAATATAGCTAAAATCAAGCCAATCTGATTAGGTTTGAGTTGTTTAATAGAATTTAAATAAAATGGATTGATAAAGTTAAAACCATCATATACAATATTTAATAAAAAAGCAACAATAATAGGTATCATAATATAATAGTTTTTAAATATTTTGGGATTTACTAAAGGGTAAGGTTGATTATTAATTCTTTTTATAAAAATATAAATTAAAATACTAATTGAAACTATTAGAAAAATAATATGCTTAAATGAAAGATTATAAAATTGATTAAATAAATATGTTGTTGATAGCAAGACTAGAAAATTAATAAAACCTGCAAATAAATCTAACTGTTTATTTTTTACTAATATATTTGTAATATTATTCTCTAGGGCCTTTTTATTCAATAATTTAATCAAATATAGTGCTAGAATTCCACAAGGAACATTTGCCCAAAAAATCCATGACCAAGTAAAGTTTCCTCCAATTATTCCCCCTAAAATAAATCCTAAAGCCCAAGCAGCTCCTGCAAAAAATGTAATTATTCCAAAAAACTTGCCTGAATGTTTGGAAGGTAAAAACTTTGAAATCATAGCTCCATGAATGGGTAGAAGTATAGCTCCACCAATGCCTTGAATAAACCTAAATATTATTAGCATTGTTAAATTAGTGGAAAATCCTGAAAATAAAGCTCCTAGGACAAAAAACCAACATCCATATTTAAAAATCCTAATTGTGCCGATAACATCACTTAATTTACCAAAAAAAATTATGGAACTAGACAAAGCTAAATAGTATGATAATAAAACTGTAGAAGCTTGATTAGGTGTTATATTAAGTTGTTTTGATAAAAATGGAATCGTACTACTAACGATTGCCATATCTACTGAAACTATAAAAATTGATATAGCTGAAGTAGCTAATATCAAAAAATCAAAATATTTATTTTTCACTTTAAATCTCAATTCTTTAATTATAACAACTCTAAATGAATTTTTCTAAAAAATTTTCGAATAATTGGGGCAAAAATTAACGCAACTATTGCAATAAAAGCTAAACCACTAAAAAGTGCATATAAACCTGCAAATATTTTACCTTCTATTGTATATAATGTTGTTACAGGTCCCATACCTGATAAAATCATCGAAGCATTAATAAATGAATCTACCCAAGATATTTTTTCATAATAATGATAGCCACACATACCAATAAATAATGCTATAATAATAAAAATTAATCCAAAAATAAAATTGCGAATTAAATGTTTAATAAATTGCCTATTACTGATTTATTTATTTGATTTTTCTAACATTTAAAACTCCTAAGATATAAAATTTATAACAATATTATACCTATTTTATTTTATAATATAGATTAAATAAAAAATAGATAAAGATTATACTAATTTATGGCATTTTAAAAGTTCATATTTAATATTTTATTACAAATAAAATAAGGTAAATAGTATATAATGTATTACTTATTATTTACTCGAGAAATACTTAATGATACCTGTAATTATATCCGGTGGCTCTGGCTCACGCTTATGGCCAGTATCTCGTCAATCTGATCCAAAACCATTTATTAAATTATCAGATGGTTATAGTCTTTTGCAAGCTACTTTTAAACGAGCTTGTAGTCTAGATAATGTAGATACAATACTAACTATTACAAATGAAACATTACATTTTCGTATGCAAGATGAATATCAGCAAATTAATTTAAATAATTTAAAATGTGATTTTATTTTAGAGCCATTTGGTCGTAATACTGCCCCTGCTATTGCTGCTAGTTGTTTATTTGCAAAACAAAATTATAATCCTGATGAAATTTTATTAATCCTTCCTGCAGATCATTTAATAACTGATTTAGCTCTATTTAAACAAGCTGTAAATAAAGCTATCACTATTGCTAAACAAGGATATAATGTTACATTTGGCATTCACCCAGAATATCCTGAAACTGGTTATGGGTACATTGAGGTAAATAAAGATGCCCCTATTGCAAATGGATTTAAAGTTAAAAAGTTTGTTGAAAAACCAAATAATGATAAAGCTTTAGAATATATTAATTCTGGTAATTATTTATGGAACTCTGGAATGGTTTGTGCAACCATAGATACATTTCTTACTGAATTTGAAAAACATGCAAAAGAATTGATTCAATCTACTAAAAACTGTATTGAAAAATCTCATATTGATATTTTAAATAATAATAAAATAATGTATTTGAACAAAAATTGTTTTCTTGATATTGAAAATATTTCTTTAGATTATGCTCTTTTAGAAAAAAGTAAAAAAACAGCTATTGTTCCTTGCTCAATTGGGTGGTCTGATATTGGTTCATGGCTATCTATTGCTCAAACACTGCCTAAAGATAAAAATAATAATACTACAATTGGTGAGAGTATTTTGCATAATACTCAAAACTGTTTAATATACTCTACCAATAGAATTGTAGCAGGCGTAGATATTAATGATTTGATTATTGTAGATACACCAGATGCAGTTTTAGTGGCTGATAAACACCAATCACAAAATGTAAAACATATTTTTGAGAGATTAAAGGAAATGGAACATAAAACCTCCGAATTACATCAAACTTCTCATCGTCCTTGGGGTACTTATACTATATTAGAAGAAGGACCTGCATATAAAATAAAAAGGATTGAAGTTAAACCTAATTCGTTATTATCTTTACAAATGCATAATCACCGTAGTGAACATTGGATTGTAGTTAGTGGCACTGCAACTGTTACTAACGGTGATAAAATTTTGGAATTAAAAGAAAATGAATCTACTTTTATTCCTATAGAAACAAAACATCGCCTAGAAAATAATACTGACGATAATTTAGTTTTAATTGAAGTACAATGTGGTACTTACTTAGGTGAAGATGATATAATACGTTTCGATGATAAATATGGTAGAGTTGAAGAAATAAAATAAAGGAAATATATGTTAAATTTAAACAATTCAATTAAAATAAACGATCCTGAAATATTTGAAATAATAGAAAATGAACGTTTAAGACAAGAAGAACATATTGAACTTATTGCTTCAGAAAACTATGTCTCTCAAGCTGTTTTAGAAGCTCAAGGATCGATTCTTACTAATAAATATGCTGAAGGATACCCTAATAAGCGCTACTATGGTGGCTGCCAATATGTAGATATGGCTGAACAACTTGCGATTGATAGATTAAAAAAATTATTTGATGCAGAATATGCTAACGTGCAACCACACTCTGGTTCTCAAGCCAATCAAGGTGTGTATTTTGCAGTATTAAAACCTGGTGATACTGTTCTTGGTATGTCATTAGCCCATGGTGGTCATTTAACTCATGGAGCTGCAGTTAATTTATCAGGTAAATTATTTAAAATAATTAGTTATTGTTTAAATGAAAAAGAGGAAATTGACTACGATCAAGTAGAAAAATTAGCATTGGAACATAAGCCTAAATTAATAATAGCAGGAGCTTCTGCTTATTCACTTGAAATTAATTTCAAAAAATTCCGTGAAATAGCAGACAAATCTAATTCCTTATTAATGGTTGATATGGCACATTATTCAGGCTTAATAGCAGCAGGACTTTACCCTAATCCTGTTCCATATGCTGATTTTGTTACTTCTACTACACATAAAACTTTACGAGGCCCCCGAGGAGGTATAATTTTAGCCAAAAAAGAATATGAAAAATTAATTAATTCTTCGATTTTTCCAGGTCTCCAAGGTGGACCATTAGAGCACGTTATTGCTGCCAAAGCAGTGGCTTTTAAAGAAGCTTTAAAACCTGAATTTAAAGTATATCAACAACAAATTAAAAATAACGCTAAAATTTTAGCTCAATCTCTAATTAATAGAGGCTTACGTATAGTGTCAGGCAGAACTGAATCACATCTAATGCTAGTTGATTTACGCCCTAAAAGTATTACAGGAAATATTGCCGAAGATATTTTGGGTAAAGCAAATATTACTATTAACAAAAACTCAATCCCTAATGATCCTGAAAAACCAACTATTACTAGTGGTATTCGTCTTGGAACCCCAGCTGTTACCACCCGTGGTTTTAAAGAAGCTGAATGTGAACTATTAGGAAATATGATCGCTGATATATTAGAAAATCCTCATAATGTAACTGTTATAAATAAAATAAAACAACAAGCTCTAGAGCTATGTGCTAAATTTCCAGTTTATAAAAATTAAATATAAAGTATAATTAATGTCAAATGAAAATAATATAAATATTTTTGCATTAATTGTATTATTTAGTTCAATGGCACCAATGGCTGCAGAGATTTATATTCCCTCACTGCCCTATATTAGCCAAGACTTACATACTAGTAAAAATATGGTACAACTAACAATCACCTATTTTTTATTTGGTATGGCTACTACGGGGATAATCTTTGGATATATCTCTGATTACGTTGGTCGTAGACCTATATTAATTTTAACATCAATTATCGGTTTAATTGGCACATTTATTTGTTTTATTGCCCCCAATATTTACTGGCTTATCAGCGGTCGAATCCTTCAAGGTGCAGGGTTTAGTGGCGTTAGTGGGATAGGTAGGGCAATTTTACGTGATAAAATAAAAGGGGTTGATGCAGCTAAATATGCCGCTTATTTAGCTATGGCAACCGCACTTACTATAGATCTTACTCCATTTTTTGGTGGCATTTTACAACAATATTTTAATTGGCGTTTTATTTTTCTCTTTTTACTCCTCTATAATGGATTTGTTATTTATTTTAGTTATAATTATATAGAAATATCTATATCAAATAGAGAAAAAATCTCTTGGTTAGGACTAATCTATACATGTAAAAAAACTCTTCAAAATAAATCCTATTTTCAGTTTAATTTAATTGTTGCCGTAAGTTATGCTCTATTTATGGTATACCTTACAGTTGCCAGTTTTATTGTTCAAGATACTTTAAATTTATCTCCAGCATGGTTTGGTACTTTAACATTATCATTCTCATTGATTTATATTAGCTGTTGTTTTATAAATGGGCAATTATTAAAAAAGATTAGTATATTTTCTTTAACTAAAATTGGCTTATGGTTAATGCTATTTTCAGGAATTTTACTATTAATTGTTGGGTTTTTCTTTAAACTTACAATAATACTTTTTTGCATCAGTATTCTCCCTATGTTCATAGGCAGTGCGTTTTCTTGGTCAAACACTGATTCACTTGCTTATATGGATTTAAAAGAAAATTTTGGCATCGCTTCAGCCTTAGCTATTACTATTCGCTTAATTTTAGGTTTTTTACTTACTGGATTCATAAGCTTATTTAACCCATCTTCTACTATACCATTAGGCGCTACTTTCTGCTTATTATGTTTAGTATGCCTAATTTTAATTAATCCTTATAATAAATTTACCCACAATATTAATATGCCATCTCGATAATTTTTATAATATCCTTAACAAAAATATCTTTATGTTCACCAATCGGTACATTTTGATTAATAGCTAAATTATTTGCAATCTCACTTGCATTAACTTTTATATTATACTCTGATAATTTAGTTTTAATACCAATACTCCTAAAAAAAATTTCTGTTTTTCTTATTGCTTGTTCAATTGCATAATCATCATTATCTTTGCTAATTTGCCATACATTTAGTGCAAATTTTACTAACTTTGCTTTTTTAATATTTTTTTTATACCGCCACATTTGAGGAGCTATAATTGCTAATGTTTGAGCATGGTCTAAACCATATAAAGCAGTTAATTCATGTCCTATTTTATGCGTTGCCCAATCATGATCTACCCCATTACCAATATAACCATTTAAAGCATTAGTTGCACTCCACATCCAATCTGCTCGGGTATTATAATCTTTTTCCCCTAATAAAATTTTAGGGGCTAAATTGATTAATGTTTTTAAAATAGTTTCTGCAAATCCATCTTGAATAGGCGTGTTCAAATCTGTAGTTATATATTGTTCTGTAACATGAATAAATGGATCAACAATTCCGTTAGCTAATTGTCTTGGAGGAAGAGAATAGGTAACTTCAGGATCAAGTATTGCAAATTGTGGATATAATAACGAATGCTCAAAAGCTAATTTTTCTTTAGTTTCCCGCCTTGAAATAACTGAACCACTGTTCATTTCTGAACCTGTTGCTGGCAATGTTAACACCACGCCAAATTTAATTACATTATTTATTTTATTTTGCTTGCCCTTTAAAATCTGCCAAGTATCTGCCATAGGAAAATTAACTGCTGCAGAAATAAATTTAACTCCATCAATTACTGAACCACCACCAACAGCTAAAATATAATCTATTTTTTCTTTTTTACATAATTCTACTGCTCTATTTAATGTTTCATATTCAGGGTTAACTTCTATTCCTGCAAATTCAAATATATTATAACCAGATAGTGTTTGTAATATCTGTTCATAAATTCCATTCTTTTTAATTGAACCCTTACCATAAGCTAATAATAATTTTGATTCTTTAGGGATAAGTTTATTAATAGTCCTAATTTGATTCTTGCCAAAAACTATTTTTACAGGATTCTCAAATATAAAATTATGCATATCTTACTTTCATGTTAATTAAATAAACAACAAACTACTTTATTACGTATTACTAAAAATTATATCACATAAACCTAAACATCTTTGCACATAAGCCTCTGGATCATTAAAAAATCCTCTTCAGGAATCTCAAAAAATCCAAATCTAAATTTAAATCCCCAATTTTTTTTATTTTCTATAAACTTCAATTCAGCAATCAAAGATTTTATAGGCATAGCTTGTGCTTTCCTATCATATTCAATATTTATCCTATATGGCTGAAATCCCTCTCCCATGTCATACTGATATATTTCTCTAGTAGTAACTGTCCCTATAGCTGTAAACTCTTGACAAATATCCTTTTTATTAAAATTTATCTTGGGGGAATAATAAATAATTCCATCACCAATTGACATTTTTTTTAAAGGATTTACCTTTCCATGGCAAACTTGCGCAAAACCCTGTGCTAGACCAATTGCCACATGATTTTTAGAAGCAACCGCCATCCAGTATTTACTCATCTTAAAAACTCCGTAAATTTATTTTTTAATCCAATTTCTTATAGGCAAATTATGATAATATATTCATCTTATTAAGAAATGTAATTCATGTACTATACATTAAAGTAGGTAGTATTAGAAATATTTTAAACAATTATATTATTCATAGGAGTAAGTTATAAAAACATTATTTACTAAAATTTTTGGTGGGATTTACCCAAAAAAAATTGGCATTATTTGTGCTATGGAAGAAGAACTCTTAAGCATTATAAAAATACTTAATTTAAAAACTGAAATTATAAAAAGAGGTGTTTTCACTATAAATATTGCAAAATATAAAGGTAAAAAACTAATTTTAATTCTAAGTGGTATTGGTAAGGTTAACGCTGCCATAGCAACTCAATATTTAATTGATGAATTTAAACTAAACTTTATTCTCAATGTGGGAGTTGCTGGTAGTTTATCTAAAGATTTAACTTTTGGCGATGTAGTAATTGCCACTGATTTAGTTCAACATGACGTAGATGCTACAGCATTTGGTTACCCTTTAGGACAGATACCTAGAATAGATTCTTTTTCATTTTCTGCAGATAATAAATTAATTGAAAAATATTTTAATAGCTCTCATAATAATCCATTTAAGATAGTGGCTGGTAGAATTATTAGTGGTGATAAATTTATTGATAATCATGAACAAGTCATATTTTTAAAAGATACTTTCAATGCATTAGCTTGCGATATGGAAGGTGCTGCTATTGCCCATGTAGCTCACATAAATAAAATTTCTTTTATAATAATAAGAGCATTATCTGATCAAGCTGGACAAGATAACTCTAACGCAAATGATATATTCTTAACTTTAAAAGAAATGGCTGCCAACCGAGCTTCAATAGTTGTAAAACAATTATTAGAATAATAAAGCTACTTTTTTATTTTCAATAATATTGTTTTATTGGCAAGATTCGCATTCAGGGTTATCTATTGAACAAAAATTATTTTCTGTAGCGATATTATTACTTACACGAGAACCAAATTTACCTTCTCCCCCATCAATCGATACTGCATTTAATTCTCCACCCTGACCTGTAGATTTTTCAGCAGAAGTTGCTGCTAAAGTTCTTAAATAATAAGTAGTTTTTAAACCTAGCCTCCAGGCAAATTTATATAACTCATCCAACTTTCTTCCAGATGGCTGAGATAGATATAAATTTAGTGATTGAGCTTGATCTATCCATTTTTGCCTTCTACTTCCTGCTTCTACTAACCATTTGGGATCAACTTCAAATGCAGTGGCATACAACATTTTTAAATCTGAAGGAACTCTATCTAATTTAGATAAACTTCCATCAAAATATTTTATATCAGCAAGCATTACTTGATCCCATAAACCACGTTTTTTTAAATCATGCACTAAAAATTCATTCACTATAGTAAATTCACCAGATAAATTTGATTTTACAAATAAATTCTGATATGTTGGTTCAATTGAAGCTGATACTCCAATAATATTAGCAATTGTTGCCGTGGGTGCAATAGCCAAACAATTAGAGTTTCTCATTCCATATTGTTTTATATTTTTACGTAATTTATCCCAATCCAAACTTGAATCCATATTTACGTTTAAATATTGAGCACCTCGTTCATCAGCAAGTATTTTTACTGAATCTAATGGTAAAATACCCTGAGACCAAAGACTACCTTCATAACTAGAATATTTACCTCTCTCTTTGGCTAATTCACTTGATGCAAAATAAGCATAATAAGCAATTAATTCCATAGATTTATCTGCAAATTCCACAGCCGAAGATGATGCATACGGTAATCGCAAAATATGCAAACAATCTTGAAATCCCATAAACCCCATACCAACAGGCCTATGTGCAATGTTAGATGTTTTAGCTTTTTCTACAGGATAAAAATTAATATCGATTACATTATCAAGCATCCTCATCGCTGTTTTTATTGTGCGCTGTAATTTATCTGCATCTAACCCGTTACCTTTTATATGATTTACTAAATTTACTGAACCTAAATTGCATACTGCAATCTCTTTTTCATTTGTATTTAAAGTAATTTCAGTACATAAATTAGAACTATGTACAACCCCCACATGTTTTTGCGGAGAACGAATATTACATGGGTCTTTAAAAGTTACCCAAGGATGTCCTGTTTCAAATAGCATTGTTAAAATTTTACGCCATAATTGTAATGCCGGAACTCTTTTTGCTAATTTTATTTTACCTGATAATGCTTGTTTTTCATATTGGGTATAAGCTTCTTCAAATGCAATACCATATTTATCATGCAAATCTGGAACTTCACTTGGAGAAAATAAAGTCCATTCAGATTGCTCATGCACACGTTTCATAAATAAATCTGGTATCCAATTAGCTGTATTCATGTCATGACATCGCCTTCTATCATCTCCAGTATTTTTTCGTAATTCTAAAAATTCTTCAATATCTGCATGCCAAGTTTCTAAATAAGTGCAAACTGCTCCTTTTCGTTTTCCACCTTGATTAACTGCAACTGCAGTATCATTTACTACTTTAAGAAAAGGAATTACCCCTTGAGATTTACCATTTGTCCCTTTAATTACCGCTCCCATAGCTCTAACAGGTGTCCAGTCATTACCTAGGCCTCCGGCATATTTTGATAATAATGCGTTTTCTTTAATAGCTTCATAAATTTCTGCTAAATCGTCTGCTACTGTTGTTAGATAACAGCTAGACAATTGTGAATGTAGGGTTCCAGAATTAAATAATGTTGGAGTTGAAGACATAAAATCAAAACTAGATAATAAATTATAAAATTCAACCGCTCGCTCTTCTTTATGTGTTTCATTTAATGCTAACCCCATAGATACGCGCATAAAGAAAATTTGCGGCAACTCAATCCTTCGTCCATTAATATGGAGAAAATAACGATCATAAAGGGTTTGTAACCCTAGATATTTAAACTGAAAATCTCTTTTGGCATTAAGAGCTGAAGCAATTACATCTAAGTCAAATTCTGCTAGCTTAGGGTTAATTAGTTCTGCTTCAATCCCAATTGTTATATAATGTGAGAAATATTTAGCATAGGCTTCTTGCATCGCTTTATGTTCTACTTCTCTACCTAGCACTTCTTCTGCGATAGTATGTAAAAGTAGTCGTGCTGTAACAAAATTATATGCTGGCTCTTCTTCTATTAACTGGCGAGAAGATAAAATAATTGATTTATATAACTCTTCTTCGCTAACTCCATCGTAAATATTTTTTAATGCTTCATCAAATATTAATTTTGCATTAACTTCTAGTAAACCTTCACAAGCATCTTGGATAACATTAAGAACATGTATAGGGTCTAATACTTCTCTACTTCCATCTTTATAAACTACATGAATATGTTGCTTAGGTAGAGAAACTCCATCTAATGCTCTTTCTCTTGATCTATCCTCTCTATAAACTACATAGCAACGCGCAACCTCATGTTCTCCACTTCTCATTAAAGCTAATTCTACTTGATCTTGAATATTTTCAATATGAATTGAGCCACCTTCAGGCTTTCTATTTTGCAATGCTTTAACAATAGAATCTGTAAGCTTTGCAATCTGATCTCGAACTGAAGTTGAAGTAACACTTACATGACCATGAACTGCAATATATGCTTTAGTAATTGCTACAGCAATTTTACTCGGATTAAATTTAACACTGTCCCCATTTCTTCTAATTACTGAATATTTAGAAAAATCTCCTTTTGGGGTTACTGACTGACCTAACTCGGTCGCTAACATACTCGCTTCATTTGAAATATTTTTCATTTTTTATCCTGTTCTAAATTTAAACACTAAGCTATTTCTTAATTTACCGAGTTACTATATATTGTGGTAGAGTCGAATAAAATTACTATATATAGTGTTTATATCCATGATTATAACCATATTTATTATATATGAACAACAAAATAATTAAAAAAAAATTAAAAATATTTCTTGACTTTTTTCAAAGTCGTGGCATCTTAAGTGCTATAATGCTTCTGGAAAAATTATAAAAATAAGACTTAATATATTTTTAAAAAAGGTTGCACCATTATATGACAATTCAGTCTTCTGGCACTTCACCATTTACAATACGTTGTGCTAACCCCTCTACTATAGCAGTTTTACCAACTCC
>JACCDN010366760.1_pt1 | contig 12661 bp, 13 predicted proteins | sample 7441691 | NCBI WGS metagenome assembly JACCDN01 (sample SAMN15323439, study PRJNA562643) | freshwater metagenome | isolation source: river surface water | place: USA:Blue River Watershed | collected 2017-08-16 | reverse complement strand
CTAACTTATAAAAGATTACCGAATCGAGAGACAAGTGCCAGAACGTCCAAGACTTACGCCGGCCATTGCCGATGTTCGCCGTGCCGTTCGTGATGCTTTTGCCAACGCAGCGATTAGCCAAGGTCAAACTGTTTTGGTTGCCTGTTCGGGTGGTGCCGATTCGCTTGCTTTAGCCGCAGCGGTTGCGTTTGAGGCACCGCGGGCGGGCATTCTTGCCGGGGCTGTGATTGTTGACCATCAAATGCAGGCGGGATCGGCCGAAGTTGCCGAACAAGTTAAGTCTCAATTAACTGGTCTCGGGCTTGCTCCCGTTGTCATCAAGACTGTTGCGGTTGGCAATGTCGGTGGCCCAGAAGCCGCTGCTCGCGTGGCACGTTATTCGGCATTAAGCAGTGCAGCCGATGAGCTCGGCGCCACGGCGATTGTGTTGGGGCACACCATCGATGACCAGGCTGAAACCGTGTTGCTTGGTTTGGCCCGCGGTTCGGGTGCGCGTTCGCTGCAGGGAATGGCCTCGTTGAGTGGCCGCTATTTGAGACCAATGCTGGCGATTCCCCGCCAAACCACCGAAGCTTTTTGTGTTGATAGCGGCTTGGGTTTTTGGCAAGACCCAATGAACCAAGACGAACACTATGCGCGGGTTCGGGTTCGCAAAAACTTGCTTCCTGTGCTTGAAGCCGAGTTAGGGCCCGGAGTCGCGCAAGCACTTGCTCGCACAGCCGATCAATTTCGCGAAGACGAAGAGGTGCTTTCAGCGCTCGCCGAGTCTGCCTATAGCGAACTAGTTAGCGCCAATTCAAAGTCACTGAGTCTTCCGGCTGATGGGTTTAAGAACTTGCCGCTAGCCCTGAGACACCGTGTTTTGGCTAATTGCCTAGAAGTCATGGCTGCGCCAACGTTTGCAAGAGTTCACATACTTGCCGTTGATGAGTTAGTCGACCGCTGGCACGGGCAGAAACCGCTAACCCTGCCAGGCGTTAGAGTAGAACGACTGGGTGATCGCATCACCTTGACAACCACTAAAAACCTCAAACCAGGAGCCTGCTAAGTGGACCTTTCACAGGTAAAAGATCAGATCACCGAAATTCTTGTTACTGAAGAACAGATCAACGCCCGAGTGGCAGAGCTCGCGGCCGCCCTGGATGAAAAATATGCAGACAAAGACCTGCTACTGGTTGGTGTTTTAAAGGGTGCAGTCATGTTCATGGCTGATATCTCTCGCGCAATGCAGATTCCGGTTTCCATGGATTGGATGGCTGTTTCTTCATACGGCTCGGGCACCGTATCTTCAGGAGTGGTTCGAATTCTTAAAGACTTGGATGCTGACGTTCTCGGCCGTCACGTTGTGATTATTGAAGACATCATCGACTCAGGTCTAACTCTGAGCTGGTTGGTCGGCAATCTTGAGGCTCGAGGTGCAGCCTCTGTTGAGGTGGTTGCATTGCTTCGCAAACCTGCTGCCGCAAAAGTGGAAGTAAATGTCTCACTTGTCGGTTTTGATATTCCGAATGAATTTGTCGTTGGCTATGGCCTCGACTACAGCGAGAAATATCGCACCCTCAAAGGTGTGGCCATTCTCTCACCAGCTGTTTACTCCTAGAAAGGAATGAGGCTAGACCTCACTCATGAACTTCAAGAAATTGCTTAGCGGCCCATTTGTCTGGATTTTTGTCGCCGTAATGGTGCTGTTGATCGGCTCATCAATGATCAACAGTGGAACTGTAAAACAGGTTGACACCGCTTATGGCCTTCAGCTGATTGCTGATGGCAAGGCCGAGAAGGTAGTCATCCTTGGCACCGACCAGCGTGTCGACGTAACCCTTACGACCGCTGATTCGAAGTATGGCAAAGACGTTCAGTTCTATTACGTTGCCGCTCGCGGCGCCCAGGTTACCGAGGCAATTGCCGCTGCAAAGATCAGCAAGGGCTTCAACGACGACGTGCAGAAGACCCCTTGGTTCTTGGCGCTTCTAGGAACCTTGCTTCCGTTTGTAATCATCGGTGCAATTTTCTGGTTCTTGATGTCAGGCCTTCAGGGCGGTAACAGCAAGGTGATGAACTTTGGTAAGTCGAAGGCAAAGCTAGTTAACAAAGAACAGTCGAACGTGACTTTCGCTGATGTCGCTGGTTCAGACGAAGCCCTCGAAGAACTACAAGAAATCAAAGAGTTCTTGAAAGAACCTGAAAAGTTCCAGAAACTGGGCGCAAAGATTCCTCGCGGTGTTTTGCTTTATGGCCCTCCGGGAACAGGTAAGACATTGGTCGCAAAGGCCGTTGCAGGTGAAGCGGGTGTGCCATTCTTCGCTATCTCTGGTTCAGACTTCGTAGAAATGTTTGTTGGTGTTGGTGCATCACGCGTGCGCGATTTGTTCGAACAGGCTAAGCAGGCTGCCCCTGCCATCATCTTTGTTGACGAGATCGACGCAGTTGGTCGCCACCGTGGAGCCGGAATCGGCGGCGGTAATGACGAGCGCGAGCAGACTCTTAACCAGTTGCTGGTTGAGATGGATGGTTTTGACACCAAGACCAACGTAATTTTGATTGCTGCAACCAACCGACCAGACATCCTTGACCCAGCTTTGCTGCGCCCAGGTCGATTTGACCGACAGATTGGCGTTGGCGCACCCGACCAGTTAGGTCGCGAACAGATTCTGAAGGTGCACGCCAAGGGCAAGCCAATTGCTGCCGATGTTGACATGGCTTCGGTCGCTCGTCGCACGCCTGGTTTCACCGGTGCCGATCTTGCCAACGTTCTAAACGAGGCTGCGCTTTTGACCGCTCGTCAGAATGAGTCAGAAATTACTGCCGCTACCCTGGATGAAGCCATCGACCGAGTAATCGGTGGGCCTCAGAAGAAGACCCGTTTGATGCAAGACCGCGAGCGTCTGAACACGGCCTATCACGAGGCTGGCCACGCTCTGGTTGCTGCTTCGCTTAACCACAGCGACCCGGTTTCAAAGGTCACCATTTTGCCTCGAGGTCGCGCACTTGGTTACACCATGGTGTTGCCACTTGAAGACCGTTACAGCGTTTCACGCAACCAGTTGCTTGACCAGATTGCCTATGCAATGGGTGGCCGTGTAGCTGAAGAAATCGTGTTCCACGACCCAACCACCGGTGCTTCAAATGACTTCGAGAAGGCAACCCACATTGCCCGCGAGATGGTCACCAAGTATGGCTTCTCAGCAACACTCGGTGCCGTCAGCTTTGGCGGTGGCGGCGAAGTTTTCATCGGTCGCGACATGGCTCAGGCTCGCGAATACTCAGAGGCAACTGCTCAGCAGATTGACGCCGAGGTTCGAGCAATTCTCGATGCTGCACACGATGAGGCATATAAAGCGCTGAACCAGAACCGCAAGGTCTTGGATGAAATGGCTAAGCAACTAATGGAGCGCGAGACTCTTCAAGCAGAAGACATTGCTCAGATCTTCAAGCCGGTAAAGAAGCTTCCGCTTCGTACCCAGTGGCTATCAAAGAAGACCCGACCTGTCTCAAAGCAGGGCCCTATCGCTATTCCGGTTAAGGGTTCATCGGCTGCTAAAGCAAAGGCCGCGGCTGCGGCTGCAAAGAAAGCTGAGGTAGCTGCAAAGCCAGCTACGAAGAAGCCAGCTGCGCGCAAGCCAGCCGCAAAGAAGACATCTGAGAAATAAATGATTGATTCTGCTCGCATTCAGGCTGCGGTTGTCGAATTGCTTTCGGCAATCGGAGAAGACCCAAACCGGGATGAGCTTCAAGCCACCCCGCAAAAAGTCGCTGAGGCGTATGCAGAGTTTTTCAAGGGTGTTGGGGTTGATGCTCGAATTGCACTGAGTGACACCTTTGAGGCAGAGCACACTGATGTTGTGATTCTCAAAGACATTGACTTTGTTTCGATTTGCGAGCATCACCTGTTGCCGTTCACCGGTGTTGCACACATCGCATATTTGCCTTCTGACCGAGTGGTTGGTCTCGGCAGGTTGCCAAAGCTGGTAGAAATCGTTGCTGCTCGCCCGCAGTTGCAAGAGAACCTAACCGCGCAAATTGCTGATGCTCTAGAAGAAGGCCTAGGAACCAAAGGAGTTGTGGTGGTAATTCAAGCTCGCCACCACTGTGTGGTTTCTCGTGGAGCTCGCCAGCCTGAGGCCAACACCATCACCATGGCTGCCCGCGGAATCTATGCTGAACCTGCTTCGCGTGCCGAAGTCATGGGTCTGATTTCTAAGTGAGCCAAAACTCCATGACCTTCGTGAAGCCAATGGTTATGGGAGTGCTCAATGTGACTCCTGATTCGTTTAGCGATGGCGGCGAATACACATCCGTGCAATCAGCGCTTGATCACGCCCGCCTACTTGTCTTGGGCGGAGCAAACATCATCGACGTAGGTGGCGAATCAACTCGCCCTGGAGCAGCTCGAGTTGCCCCGGCAGTCGAGTTAGCGAGAGTAGTGCCCGTAATCGAGGCCATTGTCGCCGAGTTGGCATCGATCAATCGCCGAGACGTGCTCATCAGCATCGACACAATGAATGCAACGACGGCTTTGGCTGCTGTTGCCGCTGGGGCGTCAATCATCAACGATGTCTCAGGTGGTTTAGCCGACAAAAAGATGTTTGAGTTAGTTGCGGCTACCGGTGCAAAAGTGGTGATTTCTCATTGGCGAGGTTTCAGTGACGAGATGGATAAGCACAACCAATACGACAACATCGCCCGCGAAGTTGCCCTTGAAATTCAGCAGCGAGTCGATGCTGCCATCGCTGCCGGCATTAGTCGCAATCGCATCATCGTTGACCCAGGATTGGGTTTTGCCAAAGACATGCAGCAAAACTGGCAGCTAGTCGCCAGGCTCGATGAACTTGAAAAACTCGACCTACCAATTTTGGTTGGAGCAAGTCGAAAGCGTTTCATCGCAGGAATTCTAGAAACCGACCTTGACGGCGCTGAGCAAATTTCAAATGATCGTCGCGATCTTGCCACCGCAGTTCTCACCGCTCTGCTTCTTCAGCGCAAAATCTGGGGAGTTCGCGTGCACAACGTGATTGCCACTAGCGATGCAATAGCCGTGGTCGAGGCGTTGCGAGTTGCCGAGAACCAGGCCAAAGGGCAGAGTTAAAACATGAGTTCAAAACCACAGCGCCACAAAATCAAGCTGACTGGCTTGCGCGTTTATGCGCATCACGGTGTTTTCGATTTTGAGCGCCAGAATGGCCAAGACTTCTTTGTTGACGCAACCGTTTGGATTGATGGCGATCGCGCCGCGTTCAACGACGACCTAAATCACACAGTGCACTACGGCGACCTAGCCAAGGCCATAGTTGACAACGTTAAGCAGCAGCCGGTTGACCTTCTCGAGACTCTTGCGCAGCGCCTGCTCGACCTAGTGCTCAACTGGGGTGGCCCAGCTGGCCCAGTTCAAAAAGCTGAAATCACAGTCCACAAGCCAAACGCACCAATCATCTATGAATTCAAGGATGTCTCGGTCACCGTAAAAGCCAAGAAAGATAAGTAATGGCTGAATCGGTCCGCGCAATTTTGGCCATCGGCGGCAATCTCGGAAAGCGCCGCAAAACTATTCGCTCAGCGCTCAAGGCGTTAGCGGTTACCCCTGGAATCAAGGGCGTAATGTGCTCGCCTCTGGTTGAATCAGCGGCGGTAACCGAGGCTGGGTTAGATGAGACCAAACCCAACTATTACAACGGCGTTGTTCGCATAGATACAACTCTGAAACCAAAAGAGCTACTTGCCGAGATTCGAAGAATCGAAACCGAGCACGGTCGAATTCGCCTTGAGCGCTGGGGTTCACGAACCCTAGATATCGACATCATCACCTATGGCGAAGTTTTGAAGGCAACCAAAGATCTAACGATTCCGCACCCGCGAGCTTTTGAGCGGGCCTTTGTTTTAGTGCCTTGGGCCATGCTTGAACCGGATGCTGTTTTACCGGGATACGGCTTGGTTGCAGAACTTGCTGAGCTTATGAAGAGTCAGGTTTGGCCAGTCAAATGAAACCAACTAAATTTCAGACGCTAATTGCCTGGGCAGTAATTTCAACCACCGCCGGCTACCTGGTGCCCAAGCTGATTGTTGCAAACGGTGGCCAGGTTCCTATCGCTACTCTGAGTCTCATAATCACGCTTCCGCTGATTGCCATTTTGTTGGTTCTTTTTGCTTTGCCGATGATTCGCGCCTACAGAAGCGCAGGCAAAACCAAGCTTGCCGCGGCTGCAAAATCAGCCAAAACCCGAACTCTCATCAATCCGTTCTATGCCGTTCGTGTGGTCTTGCTTGCCAAGGCAATCGCAATTGCCGGTGCGATTTTCTTTGGTTGGCAACTAGGGCTGGTTTGGCTGCAATTCAGTGCTCCGGTTATCACAGCAGCAATTTGGTACAACCTAGCTGCACTCATCGGGGCCCTCTTGATGCTGATTGCTGGCTGGATTATCGAACGCGTTTGCCGTATCCGCGATGATTCAAATGGTGAACCTGGCACTCAAGGCGGCACCAAAAACATCGAAGCGAACCCAGCGTGAACAACGGCAGGCTCTCGGTAGGCATCATTGGTGCTGGCCCAGTCGGAGCAGTTCTCGGTCAGGCACTTGCTTCGGCAGGGCATCAGATCATTGGAGTTGCCACCACAACCCCCGCAAACATTGAACGAGCCGAATCGCTTTTGCCAGGCATCAAAGTCATGCCCGTACCGAGCATCATTGAGCAAGCCGACCTAGTTTTGCTTGCAATTCCGGCTGAGCAAATCGCACCAACAGTCACTGGTTTTGCTGAAGCTGGTTTATGGCGCGCGGGTCAATTGGTTGCGCACACCGCGGGTGAATTTGGCTACGGCATTCTGCAGTCGGCAGCTCAACAGGGTGTTATTCCGCTTGCCATTCACCCAGCCATGACCTTCACCGGTACCAGCATCGACCTGGTGAAAATTCGCGAAAGTTATTTTGCTGTTTCTGCACCCAACATCGCGCTGCCAATTGCCCAAGCGTTGGTCATCGAGATGGGCGCAGAACCAATCACAATCAGCGAAGACGACCGCAGCGCCTATGCCGAGGCAATCTCGGTGGCAAATAATTTTTCACGGATGATCGTCAACCAAGCCATTGGGCTTCTTGAATCAACAGGCATCGAAAGCCCTAGAGCAGTTCTTGGCCCGCTGATCAGGAGTTCGGTAGAACAGGCGCTTGCCGACGGTTACCAACAAATCGACCCAGAAGAACTATTGGATTAATGCAGACTGTCAACGACGCAACATCACTCGGCGCAGCAATTGAGGCTGCCAGATCAACTGGCAAGAAAATCGCTTTTGTGCCAACCATGGGTGCGCTCCACGCGGGCCACCTTTCACTCATCTCAGCAGCCCGCAAGCACGCCGATTTTGTGGTGGTCTCAATCTTTGTGAACCCGCTTCAGTTTGGTGTTGGTGAAGACTTCGAAAAATATCCGCGCACTCTAGAAGCAGACATTGAGAGCCTTGAGTCAGTCGGGGCCAATTTGCTTTTTGCCCCAACGGTTGAGGTCATGTACCCCGATGGTCAACCAGCCCCGGTGACCAAATTCTCGGGTGAAGTGGGCACCCGCTTTGAAGGCGCTGCCCGCCCGGGGCACTTCGACGGCATGCTCACAGTGGTTGCCAGACTGTTTGATTTGGTGAAGCCCGATTTTGCAATTTTTGGTGCCAAAGACGCCCAGCAGCTCTTTCTTATTCGCCGCATGGCCAAGGTTGATTATCCGCAGCTCCAAATAGTTAGCGCACCGATCGTTAGAGAGCCAAGTGGCCTTGCACTCTCAAGTCGCAACCGATATCTTGACGCAGCATCACATCAAGTTGCCGAGCAGCTTTCGGCTGCTATCCGTGCCGGTCACGCCAACTCACAGAAACCAAGCATCGCCCTAGAATCAGCCAGAACAGTGATGTCGAGGGTGCCTGAGGCTAAACTTGATTACATTGCCTTGGTCGATGCTGACACCTTTGAAACCATCACGGATTCATTCAAGGGGCGGGCATTGATGCTGATTGCTGCGGTGGTCGGCACCACCCGTTTAATCGACAACATCGAAATCACTTTTTAGGAGCACCCGCATGAGCCAAGAATCAAACGGTTCAGGCAATGTCAACCCAGACATTGAGCAAGATCTAGAACAAGACCTGCCTGAGCAGATTGCCGTTCGCCTTGCTAAGCGCGAGCGCCTAAATGAACTTGGTGACGCCTACCCGGTGACACTACCGATTACTCACACCATCGATCAGGTTCGTGCGAGCTACCCAGACCTAGAGATCGATGTGGCCACCGGAGACAAAGTTGCTCTTGCTGGTCGAATTGTTTTTCAGCGCAATACCGGCAAGCTTTGTTTTGCAACTCTTCAGGCTGGCTCGGGTCAGCGCATCCAGGCAATGTTGTCTCTAGACAAGGTTGGTCAAGAGAGACTCGATGAGTGGAAAGAGCTGGTTGACCTCGGCGACCACGTATTCATTTCTGGTGAGGTAATCACCTCAAAGCGCGGCGAACTTTCGATTCTTGCCGACGAGTGGTTGATGGCTGCAAAAACCATTCGCCCACTACCAAACCTTCACAATGAATTGGGCGAGGAATACCGCGTTCGTCACCGCTATGTTGACCTAATCGTTCGCGACCGCGCCCGCGAGGTAGTTCAGATTCGCTCAAAGGTCATGCAGTCGCTCCGCCGCACTTTTGAACAAGAGGCATTTCTCGAGGTAGAAACCCCGATGCTTCAGACCATTCACGGTGGTGCTTCAGCGCGACCATTCAAGACTCACTCAAACGCTTTCGACACCGAGTTGTTCTTGCGCATTGCACCTGAGCTTTTCTTGAAGCGCGCCGTTGTTGGTGGCATCGACCGCGTGTTCGAGATTAACCGCAACTTTAGAAACGAAGGCGCCGACCGCACACACTCACCTGAGTTTGCGATGCTCGAGGCTTATCAGGCATACGGCGACTACAACACCATCGCCGACCTCACTCAAAAGTTGATTCAAAACGCAGCCATGGATGTCTTTGGCACTCACCAGGTAGTTCTCGAGGATGGCGAGATCAACGACCTTGGCGGAAACTGGCCAAGAATCTCAATGTATGAATCGCTCAGCGAAGCATGCGGCCAGATCATCACCCCGCAGACTTCTATCGAAGACTTGAAGAAGTTGGCTGCTTCGGTAGACATCGAAATCGAGCACCCGCTTGCCGGCAAATATGTCGAGGAGCTTTGGGAGCACTTCGTAAAGGGTGACCTAGTTAAGCCAACCTTTGTAATCGACTTTCCGGTTGACACATCACCGCTCACTCGCGACCACCGTTCAAAGAGCGGCGTAGTTGAGAAGTGGGATCTATACATCCGTGGTTATGAACAGGCAACTGGCTACTCAGAATTGGTTGACCCGGTTATTCAGCGTCAGCGATTTGTTGAGCAGGTAACCTTGGCAGCAGCTGGTGACCCTGAGGCTATGAAGCTTGACGAAGACTTCTTAAAGGCTCTTGAATTTGGCATGCCACCTTCGGGCGGCATGGGCATGGGTATCGACCGTCTGCTAATGAGCCTTACCGGCCTTGGCATTCGCGAGACCATCATGTTCCCGCTGGTCAAGTAGTCACCAAAACAATCGCTCTAGAAACTCACAGGTTCGCAGGTTAGGGTCAAAACATGGATGTACAAATTCTCTGGGATGCACTTCTCGCCCTGGTTCCACCGGTTGCCGTTGGCGGCGTTTTTTGGGTGATGATGCGAGGCATTTTGCGCGCCGACTCTAAAGAACGCACCGTCTACCAAAAGATGGAGGCCGAGATGCGCGCTGAGCGCGAAGCTGCCTCTGCCAAGTCAGGCAAATAACCTCTGATTTACCCCACAGCGAACAACCTACATCCGCGGGGTTTGGCGACTTAGCATTTCTATTAGACAGCTATAACCACAGCTGGCGAATGGAGTAGAGATGTTTGAGAAATTCACCGACAAGGCTCGTCGCGTTGTTGTGCTTGCACAAGAAGAAGCCAAGCTTCTAAACCACAACTACATCGGCACCGAGCACATTCTCTTGGGTTTGATCCACGAGGGCGAGGGTGTTGCAGCCAAGGCGCTTGAGTCGCTGGGCATCAATCTTGATTCTGTTCGCGAGCAGGTGCAAGAGATTATCGGTCAGGGTCAGCAGGCTCCAGCCGGTCACATTCCTTTTACCCCGCGCGCTAAAAAAGTTCTTGAGCTTTCGCTTCGCGAGGCTCTGCAGCTTGGTCACTCATACATCGGCACCGAGCACCTTTTGCTTGGTCTGATTCGCGAGGGCGAGGGTGTGGCAGCGCAGGTTCTAACCAAGCTAGGCGCCGACACCAACCGCGTGCGTCAGCAGGTTATTCAGTTGCTTTCTGGTTTTCAGGGCAAAGAGACCGTGGCTGTTGGCGGCGACAACACCGAGAAGCAAAAGGGCTCTCAGATTCTCGACCAGTTTGGCCGCAACCTCACCCAGGCAGCTGCTGAAGGCAAGCTCGACCCAGTTATTGGGCGCGAGCGCGAGATTGAGCGCGTGATGCAGATTCTTAGCCGCCGTTCAAAGAACAACCCGATTTTGATCGGTGAGCCAGGCGTAGGTAAGACCGCGGTTGTTGAAGGTTTGGCACAGGCCATTGTCAATGGCAATGTTCCTGAAACCCTAAAAGGCAAGCAGCTTTACACCCTAGACATGGGTTCACTTATCGCTGGTTCACGCTACCGCGGTGACTTTGAAGAGCGCCTCAAGAAGGTAACCAAAGAGATTCGCACCCGCGGCGACATCATCACCTTCATCGATGAAATTCACACTCTGGTAGGCGCCGGCGCAGCTGAGGGTGCAATCGATGCTGCATCAATCTTGAAGCCACTGCTTGCTCGTGGCGAACTCCAGACCATCGGTGCAACCACCTTGGATGAATACCGCAAGCACTTTGAAAAAGACGCAGCTCTTACTCGTCGTTTTCAGCAGGTAACCGTCAACGAGCCATCGCTGCCACAGGCGATCAATATTTTGAAGGGTCTTCGCGACCGCTACGAAGTTCACCACAAGGTGTCGATAACCGATGGTGCATTGGTAGCGGCGGCTCAGCTCTCAGACCGCTACATCACGGATCGCTTCTTGCCAGACAAGGCCATCGACTTGATCGACGAGGCCGGCGCGCGTTTGCGTCTCTCAATTCTTTCTTCTCCTCCTGAGCTTCGCGAGATCGAAGAAAAAATCGTTGCACTCAAGGTCGAGAAAGAGCAAGCAATTGAGAACCAAGAGTTCGAGTTGGCTGCTTCAAAGCGCGACGAAGAAAAGAAACTTAACATCGAGCGCGTAAAGATGGAGAAGCAGTTCCGTGCCGGAAACGTAGCTGCTCAAGGCATCGTTGACGAGGGCTTAATTGCTGAAGTTTTGGCTCAGGCAACTGGAATTCCAGTATTCAAGCTGACCGAAGAAGAGAGCGCCAAGCTGATCTTCATGGAAGACCACCTGCACCGTCGCGTGATTGGTCAAGAAGATGCAATCGCTGCTGTTTCAAAGTCGATTCGCCGTCAGCGCGCTGGCCTAAAAGACCCGAACCGCCCTTCTGGCTCGTTCATCTTTGCTGGTCCTACCGGTGTAGGAAAAACCGAGTTGGCTAAGGCGCTTGCTGAGTTCTTGTTCGATGACGAGGGTGCACTAATCTCGCTCGACATGTCTGAGTATGGCGAGAAGCACACCGTAAGCCGACTCTTCGGTGCCCCTCCGGGCTTCGTTGGCTTCGAAGAGGGCGGCCAGCTAACCGAGAAGGTTCGACGCAAGCCATTCAGCGTTGTGCTGTTCGATGAGATCGAGAAGGCTCACCCAGATATCTTCAACTCGCTTCTTCAGATTCTCGAAGAAGGCCGTTTGACTGATGGTCAGGGTCGCGTCGTTGATTTCAAGAACACCATCATCATCATGACTACCAACCTCGGAACCCGCGACATTGCTCGCGGAGCAATGGGCTTCTCGCTTGAGGGCAACCAGGCTAACGACTACGAGGTCATGAAGGGCAAGGTGAATGAAGAGCTAAAGAAGAATTTCAAGCCTGAGTTCCTAAACCGTGTTGATGAGACCATCGTGTTCCCTCAGCTAACCAAGCCTGAACTTGTTCAGATCGTTGACCTGTTCATCAAGCGATTGGGTGACCGTCTTGAAGACCGCGACATGACTATCAAGGTTGGTCAGGCTGCCAAGGATCGCCTAATTGAGATTGGCTTTGACCCAGCGCTAGGTGCACGACCACTACGCCGTGCAGTGCAGCGCGAGATCGAAGACAAGCTGAGCGAGAAGATCATGCACGGCGAGCTAAAGAATGCCTCGGATGTAACCGTTAACTTCGTCGAAGGTGAATTCGTGTTCACCATGCACGTGCGCGAAACCGCTAGCGTATAAGTTATTCAAACCAAAAGAACCCCTCGAGAAATCGAGGGGTTCTTTTTGGCTAGAAATCTAGTCGCTATTTGTACTGCGAATAGCGGCTAATCATTGAAACGGCATATTCAAAAGCCGGGCGCATCTCAAATTTAGGGTCAAGCAACCACTGGGTCTGAAGGCCATCCCAAATGGCAACCATGATTGCAGCCTGAAGCTCGTCTTCTTGGTTCGGCTTAGTTCTTCCGTGGTCTTTTGCGATGTCGTCAGCGAAGGTCTTGCGAGTGTTTCGATAGCGGTCAAGAAAGT
>JACCDN010395256.1_pt1 | contig 12669 bp, 8 predicted proteins | sample 7441691 | NCBI WGS metagenome assembly JACCDN01 (sample SAMN15323439, study PRJNA562643) | freshwater metagenome | isolation source: river surface water | place: USA:Blue River Watershed | collected 2017-08-16 | reverse complement strand
TTCTTGCGACAAAATCAACCAGGGCAAAATGCAGGGGTACCTTGCCTATCAAGATGACAAGGTAGTGGCTTGGTGTGCTGCTGGAGAATCAAAGTTGTTCAACTTACCCGATGCGGAGGAGAAGCTCGCCCGAGTGGTTTGCTTTGTTGTCGATGAGGATTATCGAGGGCAGGGGATTGCCAACGAACTCCTTGCCTTTGCAATCGAGGATCTCACCAAGAAGGGCTTTGCTGAAATCGAAGCAAAACCGGTGCGCCCAGAAGACAAATCTAAACACAACTTCCGCGGACCATACTCTATGTACCTAAAGCACGGCTTCGTCGACTTCCTTGACCTTGGAGCCGACGGAATCCTGGTTCGCAAGGAACTCTAAACCTATTCACAGGCTGCAGCACTGGTGAATGTCTGTTGCAGGGCTTATCCTTATTGAGCCTCGTAAGGGGCGTTTGATAACTCAACATGGGGATGATCGGTTTCGACAGTGCAATTGCGACTGGAAGAAGCGGGTCGAGAATGTAGCGTCAACTCGTAAATGTCCGCTGCAAACTATAGGTGCCAAATCAAACAGCACCGACTTCGCCCTAGCTGCATAGCACTAGCCCCGAAGTCCGTCAGACCGTTTGTGATTTCGTAACGGATCCTGGCGTCATTTAGAAATCTTGCTGAGTAGTTACGCCTTAGGGCTGCTCGGGACTCAAACTCAGGCTGGGCTCGTCGGATATGTCGCTTCATGCTAGTGCCGGAGCCGAGTAGAACCTCAGTGAAGCTACACCCGTAGAAGTGCCATGATCATTGTTTTGGACGGGGGTTCAATTCCCCCCATCTCCACCAACCCCGCAAGAGCCCCTAGAAATAGGGGTTTTCTTGTTTAACCCAGTTCAATTTAGGCTGAAAAATAGGCTTAAATCCGCGAGCGCGAAGGTATATTGAACTCACTATGGGGCAGATTAGACCACGCAGACGTAAAGGCCAAGGTGGTCTCTATTTGGTACGTGGCAAAGCTTGGAATGAATTCAAGCAAGCCTATGAAGAAGTGGATTTCTATCAGGCTTCTAAAGACATTGAGGATCCTGAAAACCCTGAGAAGCGTAAGCGAATAACAGGCACTGGCAGGACACCTGCTGAAGCTCAAGCCAGGCTTAATAGATCCCTTGAGAGGTTCTATAAAAAGAGGGGTCTAGCCGAGGCTGGGGTAGTGGTCAAAAGTCGTTCTAAGGGCTCACAGCGGCTTACAGACTACTTTGAGGAGTGGTTTTCTGAGCTACGTCCAGAGAGAGTTAGCAAGACGCTTCAACTCAAATACAAGCAGCATTTCTATAACCATATTCTTCCCCATATTGGGAAAACCTACTTAGAAGACATCAAATACCAGGATCTCCAGCGGCTCTTCTATGAGACCCTTCCAGCCAAGAGGAAGGTGAAAGGTGGCGTAGAGCTAGATGAGCCGTTGCTGGGTACAAATGCAATTTTGAATATCTATAGAACCTTGAACGTCTCCTTGCATGTGGCAGTCAAGAAGGGTTTGATCCCTAAGAATCCTTTGAGCCTTGTAGACGCTCCAAGATACAAAGCCCCAACAGAAAACGTCCCTCAGATGGTGCACTTGGTTGAGCATATGTTTCAGAAGATGGATGCTGCCAATGATCCACTTTTTGACCACTTCCTCCTTGCCCTCTTAGGCCTTAGAAGAGCTGAAAGGCTAGGTCTGACCTTCTCAGCAATCACGCTCACTGGCAACAACCCAAAGCTAACCATCAAGTCTCAGCTAACAAGAATTAGCGGAGAAGGAATAGTCCTAAAGCAAGCAACTAAAAGCGGCAAAGACAGAACAGTATCTCTCCCTGATCCATGGCTTTCCTCCCTGAGAAGGATGAAGGAGAGAAGAAAGCAGCAAGAGAAACTTCCAGGCTTCAAGCCTGAAAAACAATTTCAAGATCTCGTCTTCCTCAAAGACAACGGCAAACCATATGACCTCAATGAAGACAATGAACTTTGGTCAAAAGTAAACACGCTTTATAACTCGAAATATCCAAGAATCAGAGGGCATGCGGTTAGGCACGTTGCAGCTACCAAGATGGCAGATGCAGGCATAACCAGAGACGTAGCCATGGCAATCCTTGGACACGAATCTGAGTCCATAAGCTTCTACTACGGACGAATGACCGCCAGGGGGCAAGTGGAGCAGGTAGAGAAGTTCGGAGCCGCTTTGTCAGAGAAGATCAAGCCAAAACGCTAGCCCCCACGATCCGCCAAGAATCAAGAGCTTAATAACCCACTACCTGCATCCAATATTTACAGCCAATCTGAACATCAAAAGTCAGTAAGACCTAAATCTGAAAAAATCCAAAATCTGAAAATGTCCAGCAGTTAATCGATACAGACCTAAATGCAGGTTGTCCAAAAATATACAGTGCACACAACTAGCCGTTGCGTTCAGCATCTAGTACTTCACGCTTTTTAGCATCTTGGACACAAGCCTTGCAAGTGTGAAACTCGCAAAGTGGCTCTTCCATATATTCAAAAAGAACCACTCCATCTGAATTTCTTAATGAAACTAACATTTAGCTACCTCCTTCCAAAGAATAGAAATCCTTATAAATCAGGGGGATAAAGAAATAGACATAACCAGGTTGATTTCTTCTTGGATATCTATTCGCTGACCAAAGGGAAGCGAATGTTAGAAGTATCTTTACTGTCTCTTGAATGTCTATTGAATGTCTCTTTTAGTTCTAATCTGCATGAAAGCAGACGCAGTATTTTGGAGACATTTCCTGCATTTTGCATTTCGGAATGCAAATCAGGATGAAGGCTTATTCGTTATTTGAACTTTCGTCTGACAGAAAATCAGTGTCAAAACGTGCCTGTTCGTGAGTTATCTCTGGAGCTGAATCTTCTTGAATGAAGATTTTTGGATCAGCTTCGCCAATTCGGACATTCACGTAATCCGAAGTATCTGGACGGTGGGTTACCGAAATCCATCCCAACGCTTTGAGGTATTTTTTCCAGGTGATAACGGTTCCTCTTGACCATCCTGTCTCTCTAGCGATGGTGTCAATCCGTGCAAAGCAATTTTCCCTCGTAGTGAAGTTGTACCTCGTTGAGTAATAGTTCAGGAGGTATTTGCCTTGTGGATGAATTGGAGCTGACCAGATCACGTTCATGTAATCAATGTGTGTCAGCTCTGAAAAGGGCTTTTTTGCCCAATTTGGTTTGTCCTGCATTTCTATATTCCTTTGTTAATTTGCCGATATAAGTTCGCCTTTCGTCAGTCTTATGTACTGTTCTTCAAGTATACCATACATATGTATTAAATGTGGTATAATTAGTACATGAATTCTTTTTATGACTTTGGGGAAGTTGAGTTAGCGGATCGCTTGAGGATCTACAAATGGGCAGATACACCATTTGCGGTCTCAGTGGTCTGTGAGTCGATGCCATATGGATTTGCCACTGAATGGGTAGTTTCGGGCATTCGAGAGCTAGACAACAGCCCAAATTTCTTATTGAAAATTCAAATGGTTGTCGATCTTCAAAGAAGTGAACTAGAGGACTCTCTCCATCTAATTTGGGTTCAAAGCATCAGGCAACTTGCCATTTACGCCTCCAAGAACGTTGGAATAGAGACACTTCCTACTTCTATGAAAAAGATCGCAAAAGAAGCTCATATGGGCTGGCACTTGAGTGCTCATGACCGAATGGAGCATTTCATTGGGGCAGATAACACTCAGACCCAAAGAACTGCACGAATGTTCAACTTGGTTAAATCCTTCGGATATGCACAGGCACCAAGCGTAATTCTTGACTATGAATCATGGAGCTCTCACGGAACAGTTCTACCTTCAACAGTCAACCGAAGGCTGCATATGGCTAGACAAGCAGGGCTAATACCCAACTACAAACCAGCCAAGGATTCATAAGGCCTAGAAGGCAAAACCACTAACAAGAACAAGCCAAAACGGACAGAAACGAGGCTATGCAAACTAAATAAAGGAGATCAAATGAAATCACTTGAAGAAGTGGAATTGGGGTTCAGAAAGCCAGAACCAACCAATTTTCCTGGATATAACTTTCCAGCTGAATTTAGACAATTGAAAATGATGGATGCAAGAATTCTCGCCCCAATCCTAAAGCGAGATGCGAAATCGATTAGGACTTACCTAGGGTCTTACCAACATGCCGATAAATGGCACCTCAAAGATGCCCAAAAATTCGTTGCATCTATGTTGAATGACAAAACTTTCCCTTCATTTCACTACTTATTCCTTTGCGGAAACGACGTTGTGGGCATTGGAAGCCTTGAACCATATGGAGATAACTACAAGCATTGCCAGATAGTTCTAGCTGTTTTCGGCTCTCACCAAGGCAGGGGATGGGGTGGGGCAATTGCGAAAACCTTGCAGCAAGTTGCCTTTCAGATATGGGGATTTGAAAAGCTCTACTGGATAAATGACGCCACCAATTTTGCTTCCTCGAAACTAGCCCAAGGGATAGGTTGCAGGCTAGATGAAGCCTATGAAGACAAATTCATTCTTGGCGAAAACGGCACAGGGCTTTGGTATAGATGGGTCTGCGATAGACCTAGCGAACGGTTAGCTCCAGGCATATTGCAAGGGGCGCCAGAAGAGTATTGGCAGCAACCTAAGAGCTCAGCCATGCTTCAGGCCGTCGTGAAAGCTAGGCAAGAACAACTAGAGAGTCAGCCAGATTCAGACAATTGACCAAATGTGCACTTCGAAGCAAAGAATTGTCTGAGAGTGAAGGCAGAATGGGTCTATGCCTCTTCCGAAGATCATAGATAACGAGCGTTCATCCATGTTGGATGTGCTCCGCAACCTATCTAAGGAACATAAAAAACTCTCTATTGCTACTGGGTATTGGGATCTTGGGGCAATTGCTCTCCTGCTGGACGAACTAGATTCTCTGAATGAAATCAGGTTGCTCATAGGTCGTGAGCCATTGATTCCTAGGCACAAGCTTTCAGTCCCAGAGGGGGATTTCCCAGATCAAGACTTTCAATACGATTTGGGTCACGTAGATCCAACAAAGGACATCAGGTCTTCTGCAGATGCTGTCACTCAGTGGATCTCAACAGGGAAACTGAAAGTCAAGGTCTTCACTAAATCGTTCCTCCATGCGAAAACCTACATTTTTGGTGACTTTGAGTCAGCAAATGCTGTCGGAGTGATTGGTTCATCTAATTTCACTAAAAATGGCTTGACTCAAAACACGGAGTTGAATGCACTCGAAGATGACTACAAAGTAGTTCTTTATCAGCCGAAAACTGAATCACAAGAAACTGGGCACCTCAGCTGGTTTGAGGGAATGTGGAATGATGAATCGGCTCTCGAATGGACTCAGAGATTCGGTGAAGTCATTGAGACTTCTCCAGTAGGGAATAAGTTCTTTACACCGTTTGAAACTTATATAAAGACATTGCACACCTTGTATGCAGATGAGCTAGAAGATTCAGGAATTGGCAATAAAGAGAAGCAAATAGGTCGTACGCTTTTCGATTTTCAATACAAAAATACTCAGGCACTTCAAAGAAGGCTCGATAAATACAAAGTAGCTATGTTGTCTGACAGCGTAGGTTTAGGTAAGACTTCAACGGCAATAAACGTAATAAGGAATTACCTTGAAGATCCTTCAGGTCGCAAGCGTGTAGAGATCATTTGTCCAAAATCCATCGTCCAGCAATGGGAAAAAGAGCTTGCAACAGAAGGGTTCTTAGGCCAAAGCCCCATTACTTTGCAGAACTCGAAAGAAATTGAACAAAAGCGAGAACTGGATTCCATTGCAGCAGTTTCACTTTTCGTTATCGATGAATCCCATAATTTGCGTCAAACATCAGGTTTCAGGTTCCAACAATTGCTTGACTGGATAAGAAATAATCCGAAAGCCCACGTCCTGCTGCTAACGGCAACCCCAATCAATAACAACCTAAAAGATTTAACAAATCAGATCCTTTTAGGCACTGGCGGCAATGCAGAAGTGATGAAAATTACCGTTGCAAAATCAAAGGGGCAGACTACCCAAATCACTTTCCAGCAGGCGGTTGAAAATCTGGAGAAAAAGATAAATCAAGATTTGGCTCGCAATGGCGAAATTGACATTGAGGCAATCAAAGAGGTCATGACGCCTATTATTCGAACATTTGTTGTTCGCAGAACTCGGCAAGGAATCATTCAGGAGTATGGGTCTCTGATGATCGACGGGGAAGAAAGAAGCTTCCCAACCGTTTACCCTGGTCTGATCGAGTATTCGTTTTCGCAGGAAAACGTGGATGCAATTAGAAGCTTGCAAAGTAAAAATCTTGATCTGGAACACATTTACAAGATCCTTCCTGCAGATTTAATGTCCAAGTGTAAGGACTTGAAGCACCCATATGGTCAGGCTCTGGAACTTAAAGAATCCGAAGAGCCTATGGATGCGGCTTCGCATAGTGCGATGTTTTACATTTTTCAACTAATACTTCTTCTTGGCTTCATGCCTTACCGCTGGATGATGTATCAAACGAAGTTCTATGGCAAAACCCTAGGGCAGCTGAACGAACTACGTATTGCTACTGATGAAAGCAAAAAGCTAAGACTCCAATTGGGTATTTTTGGAATCCTCAGAACTGTGTTTTTGAAACGTATGGAATCGTCTGTTAGTGCTTTGAGGTCATCTCTAGACACCTATGAGAAAAAACTTCTAGCTTTTGAGAAAGGTGTCCTGGAAGGCCGCATAGTATCCGTTTCGGACATGAAAGCTCTAGAAGCAAGTTTCAGTGACGAAGATCTAGAAATTGACCCCGAATCGTTAGCTGAAACAACTTTGGCGACAATTGACCCAAAGAGTTTCATGGTTGAAGAGTTGATGAAGGATATTCAGCTTGAAAAAGAGATCATCAAACTACTTGATAGTCAATTAGAGATCATTGCTTCTGATGACAACAAAATCAAACAATTTGCAAGCAAAATCGATGAGCTGAGAGAGCAGGATCCAAAAAGAAAGATTCTTGTATTTTCCTATTTCTCAGACACCGTTGAGTTTCTTCAAGAGAATCTATTTAAGTACTCGAAAACGGCTACCAAAGAAGCAACGGCATTCCTCACTTCAAGAAATCGACCTGATGCTGAAAATCTAGCTTCAAGATTCTCTCCAAATTCAAAGTTGTATGAGCTCAAGTCAGGGGAAACAGAGCTCGATCTGCTCGTCGCTACTGACGTGCTTTCAGAAGGTCAAAACCTTCAGGATGCAGGTGTACTTATCAATTTTGACCTTCACTGGAACCCAGTTCGCATGATTCAGCGAAATGGCCGTGTGAACAGACTTGGATCACGTTTTAGCGAAGTAAACGTTCTCAATATGAAGCCAGAGTCAAAGCTTGACGGCTACTTGCGTTTAATTCAGCGTCTTGAGGGCAAGATCAATTTGATTCGAAACACTATCGGTACTGACACCCCAGTGCTGGAAGAAAATGAGAACCCAATTGAATTCACAGATACTGTTAGCGACATTTACAGTAGCGATCTCCAGAAGAGAATCAAGGCACTTGAGGATGCTGAAAATGCAGCGGATTTCTTGTTGTCTGAAGACGAATTTGTAATGGATCTAAAGAAATTCAATTCCGACGAGGAGTTGTCAGAGGAATACAAGAAGCAAATATTCGGAATGTCGCATGGCAAGTGGGCATTATTTCCTCACGATGGAAATTCGAAGCCATCCGTAATGGGGTTGACCGAATTACTAGGCGGAGAGAATAGCGAAATTATCATTGGTCATCAGTTTGTAGAACTTGATGCCAGTATCTCCCAAGTTAAAGCGGTGAATTCTTTACATGCTTTATCAATGCTCCGCACTGCTGAAAGAAACGAAAAGCGACTTTTGGATAAAACTAAGATCGACAAGCTCAGTGCTAAAGCATTGATTGAGCGTGGTGCGAGATCTTATTCCGACAAAGAGGAGACGGGCACTGTTGTCGGTCAGGAACTTGAAGTCCTGCGGCTCCTTTATTCTTTGAATTATTCCGAGCAAGAGATTGACCTAGTAAGAGACGCATTCAAAACAAAGAATGTCTTGTTGAAGAGGGACATCGACCTGCTGAAACGCCAAATTATGGCGAAATACAAGAAGAATGAAAATTATCAAAACGAGGTTCGTGATCTGTTGGTGACTTCGAAAAAGATTTTCAAATTAGTCGAAAGTGATCAGATTGAAGCCCAAGTTTCAGATTCAAGGCTCGTACTTGCGTACCTGGATTGGAAATTGAATGTCTAGCAACAAGATCAGTTTTTTACAGGAGAAACTACTCATTCTCGAAACCGAGAAAAGCCTTTCAGCTGGAAAAGAAGTGGTCAAGGCCGTTGTGGGCTTGATAATTCCAAATGTTCATAATTCAGATTTCAAACTTTTCCGTGAAGGTGACGGCAAAATCACCGCTAATGCAGGATGGTTTCAATTCGACGATGAAATTGCGGATCGTAGAGCTACCTATGTTCTTGAGGTTCCAAGTGAATCAAATATTGATATAAAACTCTTTGGCATAAATAAGCTGTCAATGCGAACTATTGCCTGGGCGGTTGGTTTGACGCCAAACTTCGAAGACGAACCCTTCAACGGCAGATATAACGTGGGTATCGATTTCGTGATTCCAGACACTAAAGATCGTGTCATCGTCGTGCTTAGTAAAAACTACAAAGTTCGAACAGTTGAGCTCAAAGGTCAGCTAACTGCAACTTTCCATGAAATCTTCAATTCATGGGCGAGTATCTCAGATACATCCCGAAAGGCAGAGTTGCATTCGATTCTTTGGAATAGCTTTGACCTTCACCCAATCAACAAGAAGTTCTACGAAGGTATTAGCTATAGATTCATACATTTGAGACAGCATTTAGAGTCTGCCAGCATACTTGACAACCATCACGCTGCACAGTTCGCCAACAGGCTTATAGGCAGAGTCATATTTACTTGGTTCTTGGATAGGAAGAAATTCCTCAATGAGTCAAGTAGATACTTTGATTCCACTGACTTCGACGATGATACTTCTTACTACAAAACAAGACTCGAACCCTTATTTTTCGAGGTTTTGAACATGCCTGTCTCTGAACGATCTACAGACGATTTGTTAACTCCATATTTGAATGGAGGGCTCTTTGAGCCGAAACCGGACGATTTGTATAAAACAGACGCCTTAACTTTCCCAAAAAACTATTTTGATGACCTTTTCGAATTCCTTCGAGGCTATAACTTCACAACGGATGAGAGCACAAGCGACTTCCAGCAGGTGGCTATCGATCCAGAGATGCTAGGAAGAATTTTCGAAAATTTACTTGCGGAAGTATCAGAAGAGACTGGAGCACAAGCACGCAAGGCTAAAGGTGCTTTTTACACACCACGTGAAGTGGTTGATTATATGTGCAGACAGTCACTCAAAGAATTCTTGATGGCAAAGATTCAAAAAGATGAAAATCTTGATAGACGTTTGTATCAGCTGATCGATGCACCTGAACGAGAATTTCACGATCAAGACCATAACTGGCGAAGGGACTTGAAGCCCTATAAGGACGAACTACTAAGTGCCTTGGACGAGCTTCGCGTAATAGATCCTGCATGTGGTTCAGGAGCATTTCCGATCGGGATGCTGCAATTGCTCGTAAAGGTTTATTCACGCCTAGAGCCCCGATTTGATACAGAAAAAGCGAAACTTTCAATCGTCGATAAGAACATCTATGGAGTAGATATCGAGCCGATGGCAGTTGAAATCTCAAGGCTACGTACATGGCTAGCTTTAGTCGTAGATCAATCAGATGACAAGATGCAAGTAAAGCCACTCCCAAACCTTGACTTCAAATTTGTCTGTGCAAATTCTCTTGTAAATCTTGAAAATCCTGATACGTTCGCATTTTTTGATGACAACCATCTGGAGTTGAAGCTTCAAGAAATTCGAGAACAATACTTTCGAACTCAAAGTTTTACAAAGAAAAAGGATTTGAGGGGCAAGTACAAGAGTCTTGTAGAGCAGGAAATGACTCTGTTTGGTGAAAACATCAGGTCATCACAACTGAGATCTTTTCAACCTTTTGAAGGCGATAGCGTCGCCTTATTCTTTGATGCAAAGCATATGTTCGGAATTGATCGCTTCGATATCGTCATTGGAAATCCGCCTTACATTGGCGAAAAGGGAAATAAGGACATTTTTCGTGCTGTCAAGAATTCCAGCCTTGGGAAGAGATTTGCTCAGGGCAAAATGGACTACTTCTACTACTTCTTCCACCTTGCTATTGACCTATGTGCAGAGGGCGGGGTTATCTGCTACATAACTACGAACTATTATCCAAAAGCTCCTTCGGCGAAACTTCTTCGTAAGGATTTCAAGGAAAAAACAAACGTACTGAAGTTGATTAACTTCCAGGAACTCAAGATTTTCAAGTCAGCCGTTGGGCAGCACAATTTGATTACTCTCCTGAACAAAACAGAGCCAGACGCTGACCACATGGTTGAAACTTGCGTTACTTACAGGCGGGGCGACGCAGACTCATCTGTTCTCAATGGAATCTTGAGCTGGACTGATGAAGAGACAAGCTATTTCTCTATAAAGCAAAGTGAGCTCTACAAAGGCGAGAGACTAGACATAGTCGTCAAAGCGGGAACGGGGCTGGATCAGATTCTTGACAGGCTCGAAGATTCAAGCATCCAGCTTTCTGAGTTAGTCACAATAACAAATGGACTACATACGGGGGCAGACAACGCTTTTGTATTTGAGACTGTGCCCGAAATCCTCATGCAGGATAAAAATGTAGTTTCAAACTTCATCAAACCAATTCATAAGAATTCAGATATTTTCAAATACGGCATCAGGGAAACTAACAAGAAAGTCTTATACATCCCAAACGGGCTGAGCCTTAAGGACTTCCCAAGTATTGAGACTTACCTGACTCCATTTAAAGACAAATTGTCCTCAAGAGCCCAGATAGTTAGATCAAAGCAGCCTTGGCACCAATTGTTATGGCCTCGTGATCCGAAATTGTTCGCTCCCTCGCCAAAAATTGTTGCCCCTTATTCATCTAGAGATAATTGCTTCTTTTATACCGAGGATCAGTTCTATGGCAGTGGCGATACGTATGTGATTGTTTCAAGGAGCGATGCTGACTTGAAATTGATATGTGCACTGCTCAATTCAACGGTTGGCCTTGTTTGGTTCAAAAACAGAGGAAAGCTAAAGGGCGAAATGATATTCCTGCAAGGGGACAGCCTAGGGGTGTTTCCAATTCCTAAGCACGTCGCTTCTGATGATGTAGCTCAGATTGAATCTCTTGTCACTGCGATTCAGGGATTGATTGCAAAAGAAAACGAATTCACAGAGATTTACCATTCGGATGCCTACCTTGAGTTGTATAGGAAAATTGATGAGCGAGTTTTCGAAATTTATGGCCTAAGTGCTGAGGACAAGAAAGTTCTTGAAGAGGAAGCTTTGATTTACAAAGCAGAGTAGACCTACCGCAATCTCCCATGTGGTTGTGGATAAGTTCAAGAATTATTCCAACAAAGCCTCAATATCAGCGATATGGAAAACTTTTGCGTAATGTGCCAAACCCCACCGTCAGAAACTGAAGGTTCTGCAGCCGCCGAGGACATTGTCTGTTCGTATTGCTGGGGCATAGGGATTTTCGTCATCATCAAAGAATGATTCTTGATCGTCAACCTTTGTCAATGTTTGCTGTGTTGAATGTACAAAAACGATCGTTTCTGGACACTTTCAGGATCTGAGTCAAAACCCCTATAAAACCGCTGCATAACATTCTCATAACACGTGTCCGTAATCTATGTAAAATATCCACCGTTTGTTTTACACTTAGAATATGACGATAAAACGCATTGGATACGGTCGAATCTCTACCGCTGATCAGAACGCTACTTCGCAGGAAGATGCTTTGAGGAATGCGGGGGTAGATCAGATGTTTATTGATACCTTCACAGGCACTAAGTCTTCAAGACCTCAGCTGGATCGGATGAAGGAACAACTCCGTTCAGGGGACACAATCGTGATCACACGCTTGGATCGCTTGGGTCGGTCTACCAAGGATCTTCTAAACCTTGTTTGTGAACTTGATGACTTAGGGGTAAACCTCCAGGTTCTTGAGCAGAACATAAACACATCAACGCCTGATGGCAAGTTGTTCTTCACCATGATCGCTGCCTTTGCTGAGTTTGAGCGAGAAATCATGCGATCAAGAACCATTGATGGCTTAGCAGCAGCCAGGGCGAGAGGTCGCAAAGGCGGAAGAAAACCTGCAATGACTCCGAGCAAGATACAGGCAGCCAAATCAATGTATGAGAAAGGCGTCCAAATCAAAGAGATAGCTGAAGTTCTTGGTGTTTCAAGACCTACCATTTACAGATCATTAGAATCCCAATAAATCGAATATGAGAGCGGTTGGGAACGAAAGACAAAATCGAGACTTATAAACTCCACACTTAATTTATGAGTTTTAAGCCGTGGTGCTCTAGATCCTGGTTTACTCTAAATTACACTGGGACAAGCATCGAGCAGGGGGAGCAAAATGACGGTGAATTCAAATAATTTATTGACAATTACAGATGTTGCGAAAATCGTTAGCGATTTTTTTTCGTTCGACCTAGCGGGTGAGTCTGACGATGATGAAGATCAAGTAACTGAACAGGATG
>JACCDN010325862.1_pt1 | contig 12670 bp, 8 predicted proteins | sample 7441691 | NCBI WGS metagenome assembly JACCDN01 (sample SAMN15323439, study PRJNA562643) | freshwater metagenome | isolation source: river surface water | place: USA:Blue River Watershed | collected 2017-08-16 | reverse complement strand
CAGTTGTAACAGGCCGAATAGAGTCTGGTATTGTCAAAGTTGGCGAAGAAGTTGAAATTATCGGGATTGTTGACACAGTTAAAACAACTTGTACTGGTGTTGAGATGTTCCGAAAATTGTTGGACGAAGGACGTGCCGGAGACAACGTGGGTATTCTATTGCGCGGTACGAAGCGTGAAGACGTCCAACGTGGTCAAGTCTTGGCAAAACCAGGTTCAATCAAACCGCACACGCAATTCGAAGCAGAAGTGTATGTGTTATCCAAAGAAGAAGGTGGCAGACATACGCCATTTTTCAATGGCTACCGCCCACAGTTTTATTTCAGAACCACGGACGTGACAGGAACTTGTGAATTGCCAGCAGGCGTTGAAATGGTGATGCCAGGTGATAATGTGAATACAATAGTCATATTGCATTCACCAATTGCGATGACTGAAGGTTTGCGTTTTGCGATCCGTGAAGGTGGCCGTACAGTCGGTGCTGGTGTGGTTGCAAAAATTATAAAATAGGGATGCTGCATTAATATCCTTAAATATCTATAATAACCTGTTGCTTACTGTAAGTGACAGGTTAAACGAGATACTTCAAGCGAAGTATAAATTAGGCCAGTAGCTCAATTGGCAGAGCGGCGGTCTCCAAAACCGCAGGTTGGGGGTTCGATTCCCTCCTGGCCTGCCAACCAATTGTAAGATGAATAATATGCAAGATTCAAAATTGAGTATGAATGATTTATTGTTATGGGTTAGCATCGCTGTTTTGACAACAGCAGCTTTTTTTGGAACATATTCTTTCCAATTTACCACACCAATTATTGCAATTATTTGGTTGGTTTGGTTCGTGGCAACATTAGGTTTGGCGTATTTTACGCAACCAGGACAAGCCGTATTTGTTTTTGCAAAAGAAGCAAAGCTTGAATTAGAAAAGGTTGTTTGGCCGAGTCGTCAGGAAACAACTCAAACAACATTGATTGTTATGACCATGGTGATGGTTGCAGGCTTTGTTTTGTGGGGGATAGATTCCAGCATGATGTGGGCTATCGGTAAACTAACACATTTGAGTTGATATGAGCGTGGAAGAGCAAAAGAAACAGTGGTTTGTAGTGCATGCCTTTTCTGGGTATGAAGGGTACGTGATGCGTGAAATCAAAGCGCGGGCGGATCATCATCAATTGGCCGAGTTGATCGGTGAGGTCGTGGTGCCTGCTGAAGAAGTAATTGAAATGCGTGCTGGCCAAAAGCGAAAATCAACCCGCAAATTCTTTCCGGGCTATGTTTTGGTCAATATGGTTATGAACGATGAAACTTGGCACATGATTCGAGCTATTCCCAGAGTCCTAGGATTTATTGGAGGCACAAGCCAGACACCTACGCCTATTTCAGATAAAGAAGCGCTAGCAATTATGCGACGAGTGGAAGAAGGTGTGAGCAAACCGAGACCGAAAGTTTTGTTTGAAGCGGGTGAAGTGGTTCGTGTTAAAGAAGGCCCATTTGTAGATTTTAATGGTGTGGTTGAAGAAGTAAATTATGAAAAGAATAAACTTAGAGTGGCTGTTTTGATCTTCGGACGCTCCACTCCAGTTGAGTTAGAATTCGGACAAGTTGAAAAAACCTAAAATTAGTGAGATAATGTCACACGTTTTTGATTCCATCCAATAAATTTTGGTTTGCGAACAAATAAGTGTTGTTTTTTTACACAGGGAAGCCGGTTGGTTACAGATCTGCGTTATACCCAAATTAGGAGTTGCAATGGCTAAAAAAGTAGAAGCATATATTAAGTTACAGATTCAAGCAGCAAAAGCTAATCCCAGCCCTCCTGTTGGTCCTGCATTGGGTCAGCGTGGCGTTAATATTATGGAATTTTGTAAAGCCTTTAATGCCGCTACCCAGCATTTAGAACCTGGCTTGCCTACCCCTGTTGTGATTACCGTGTATTCGGATCGCAGCTTCACCTTCATTATTAAAACACCTCCTGCTTCAGTCCTACTGAAAAAAGCGGCTGGATTGAAGAGCGGTAGTGCGACACCTCATACTGTGAAGGTTGCGAAGTTGACTAGAGATCAACTTGCCGACATCGCCAAATTGAAAGAACCTGATTTGACAGCTGGTAGCTTAGAAGCAGCCATCCGTACAATTGCAGGTACGGCGCGCAGCATGGGGATTGAAGTTGAAGGTTTAGAGTAAGGGGCGAGAACATGGCAAGATTAACTAAAAAGAAAGCAAGTATACGTGAAGCAATTACCGGGAATAAATTGTATGCGGTCAAAGAGGCTGTTGAGATATTGAAGCGGTTTGCGTGCACAAAGTTTAATGAAGGCGTTGATATTAGTATCAACCTCGGTGTTGACCCTAAAAAGTCTGATCAAGCTGTCCGTTCGTCCACTACGCTTCCCAAAGGAACCGGCAAAGTTGTTCGAGTCGCTGTTTTTGCACAGGGTGACAATGCTATCAAGGCTAAAGCTGCTGGAGCAGATCTTGTTGGTTTTGAAGATCTGGCCGAACAAATAAAAGCTGGAGAAATGAATTTTGACGTGGTGATTGCAACCCCTGATGCTATGCGTATTGTGGGACAATTAGGGCAAGTCTTGGGGCCACGTGGTTTGATGCCTAATCCTAAAGTAGGAACTGTGACCACGAATGTGGAAGCGGCTGTCAATGCAGCGAAAGGCGGACAGGTACGCTATCGTACAGACAAAAACGGGATTGTACATTGCTCAGTTGGCAAGCTTGACTTTAACCCGGAAGATTTGTTGGAAAATATTGTTGCGCTGTTGTCAGATATCAGAAAGATCAAACCTTCTGCTGCAAAAGGCATCTATATTAAGAAGATTACTTTGTCCTCGACACAAGGGCCTGGATTGACTATTGACCCAGCATCAATTCCTGGCTAGAATAGCAACCCATTTTTAGTATTTCGATTTCACGGCATAGACTCAAGTTTATTGCTGTCGAAGACCGCAGGAGCTTAAGCTTAATTCACTTTTCAAATTTTAGGATGAGAAAATGTGATCCTGCGCAGACGGTGAACCGACTCTGAATTTCTTCTGAGACGGCCACCATAACGGTACAAATTTTTGTGATTTGTACATTTTAGGAGGTCAGTAACGTGACATTAAGTTTAGCTGCAAAAAAAGAAGTCGTAGAAGAAGTTAGCGAAGTAGCTTCTACAGCGATTTCAGCAGTAGTTGCTGATTACCGTGGCTTAACAGTCAATCAAATGACGAAACTGCGAGCAGAAGCACGTAAAAACAAAGTGTATTTACGAGTTGTTCCAAATAATCTTGCACGTCGCGCATTTGAAAAAACAGACTTTGCTTGCCTCAGTGAGCGTTTGGTCGGTCCCTTGTTTATTGCTTTATCAACTGAAGCCCCAAGTGACGCTGCACGTTTATTAAAGGATTTTGCTAAGACGTTTGACAAGCTTGAAATAAAAGCAATTTCACTCAGTGGAAAAGTTCTTGAGGCAAATCAATTGGATTTTGTCGCCAGCTTACCTACTCGTGATGAAGCTATATCCAAGCTAATGTATGTGATGAAGGCTCCTGCTGAGAAGTTTGTGCGCACGCTTAATGAGGTGCCAACCAAACTAGTAAGAGCAGTGGCTGCCGTCAAAGACCAAAAAGCTGCGAGTTAAATCAGTTATCTTGAGCAATTAACAGAGGAATTTTATAAATGGCAACTACAATAGGTAAACATGAAGTTCTAGAAGCAATCGCAGCTATGACTGTGATGGACATCGTAGAATTAGTATCAGAAATGGAAAAGAAATTTGGTGTTTCTGCAGCAGCAGTTGCAGTTGCTGCGCCAGCTGCAGTCGCAGGTGCCGCTGCTGTTGAAGAGCAAACAGAATTTGACGTTAACATGACTAGCTTCGGCGAAAACAAAGTTAACGTGATCAAAGCAATTCGAACTATCACTGGTTTGGGCTTGAAAGAAGCTAAAGATCTAGTTGAAAGCGCGCCTGCGACTGTAAAAGCAGCCGTTTCTAAAGCCGAAGCAGCAGACATCAAGAAGAGTCTTGAAGAAGCTGGTGCTAGCGTAGAAATTAAGTAAGACTAGTGTAATGTGTACGGAAACCCGGCCATGCTTTCATGGCTGGGTTTACTTGTTTCAAATCAATTATACAGAGGAAATACCATGGCCAAAGCAGTTGTTAATGCTCAATATTCGCATGCCGAGAAAAAACGCTTTCGCAAAAGCTTTGGTAGACAGTCTGACAAAATGGAGATCCCGAATCTCCTAGAGATTCAGCTGAAATCCTATCAAGATTTTTTACGCCCTGACTCCTATGCTCCAGGTAACCAAGAGCATAATGGCTTACATGCCGCATTTCTGTCAGTTTTTCCTATCCAGAGTTTTTCTGGCAATGCACGCCTAGAATATGTCGGGTACAGCTTGGGCGAGTCAGCCTTTGATGTGCGTGAATGTAAACTACGTGGTTTGACCTACTCAGCGCCTTTACGAGTCAAAATTCGTTTGGTTGTTTTGGATAAAGAAGCTTCAGGTGATCCTAAACCTGTGAAAGATATTCGCGAACAAGATGTGTTTATGGGGGAAATTCCTCTGATGACCGACGTGGGAACATTTGTAATTAATGGAACCGAACGTGTCGTTGTGTCACAGTTGCATCGTTCGCCTGGTGTCATTTTTGAACACGATCGAGGCAAAACTCATTCTTCAGGAAAGTTACTTTATTCAGCCCGCATTATTCCATACCGTGGATCATGGCTGGACTTTGAATTCGATCCTAAAGATTGTTTGTTTGTAAGAATTGACAGAAGACGTAAATTGCCAGTGAGTATTTTGTTGCGTTCTTTGGGCCTAGATACCGAAGAAATTTTAACGGAATTTTTTGACCTCACGACTTGTCATTTGAAAAATGGTGAATTTCATATTGATCTAATTCCTGCGCGATTGAGAGGTGAAATTGCTTCGTTTGATATCGTTGTTCCCAAAACAGGGGAGCTGATTGTTGAGTTAGGCAGACGAATTACAGCAAGACACATCAAGACTATGGAAAAGAACAATATGCGCGATTTGGTTGTGCCGCGCGATTATCTTTTAGGAAAAGTATTAGCTAAAAGCATTGTGAACAAAGAAACAGGTGAAATTGTTGCAAGAGCTAATGATGAAGTGACTGCTGAAGTATTAGATGCATTGCCTAATTTAGGCATTCATCAATTTGACGTAATTTACACCAACGATTTGGATCACGGCTCTTATATTTCTGACACATTAAGGATTGATCCGACTGCGTCACAGCTTGAGGCCTTGGTCGAAATTTATCGAATGATGCGTCCTGGAGAGCCACCAACTAAAGAAGCTGCAGAAGCTTTGTTTAAAAATCTATTTTTCAGTGATGAAAGATATGATCTATCTGCAGTAGGCCGTATGAAGTTTAACCGTCGCGTAGGTCGGAAGAATGATGATGGTACTGGCACGCTCACCAAAGAAGATATTTTGTCAGTGATCACGACTTTAATAGATATTCGGAACGGTATTGGCATGGTGGACGATATCGATCACTTAGGCAATCGACGCGTACGTAGCGTTGGTGAAATGACTGAAAATCAATTTAGAGTCGGTTTGGTGCGAGTTGAGCGTGCTGTTAAAGAACGATTGAGTTTGGCTGAGTCTGAAAATTTGATGCCACAAGACTTAATTAATGCGAAACCTGTTTCTGCCGCGATCAAAGAGTTTTTTGGCTCAAGTCAGCTTTCACAGTTCATGGATCAAGTGAATCCACTTTCTGGTGTTACTCACAAGCGCCGTGTATCAGCATTGGGGCCAGGTGGTTTGACGCGTGAGCGCGCTGGATTTGAAGTTCGCGACGTTCACACTACTCACTATGGAAGAGTCTGTCCGATTGAAACACCCGAAGGCCCGAATATCGGTTTGATCAATTCGTTGTCTGTTTATGCACGTACTAATGAATATGGTTTTATCGAAACACCTTGCAGAAAAGTAGTGAACGGTCGTGCAACAGAAGAAATCGAATATTTGTCTGCCATTGAAGAGGTTGACCAGTATATTGCACAATCCAATATCGCAATGGATGAAAAGGGAAATATTACTGCAGATCTAGTCCCTTGTAGGCATGAGAATGAGTTTTCTTTGACAACGCCAGATAAAATCAATTACATGGATATTTCTCCAAAGCAGATCGTATCGGTTGCCGCTTCGCTGATCCCGTTCCTAGAACACGATGACGCGAACCGAGCATTGATGGGATCGAACATGCAACGTCAGGCTGTGCCTACTTTGCGTGCACAAAAACCACTGGTTGGTACCGGGATGGAGCGAACTGTAGCTTCTGATTCTGGGGTTTCCGTGGTTGCCAAGCGCGGTGGGGTGATTGATTTAGTTGATGCGTCACGAATTGTAGTACGGATCAACGATAAAGAAACCGTTGCAGGCGAAACTGGGGTAGATATTTATAACCTCACCAAATATTTCCGCTCAAATCAGGACACTTGTATTAACCAAGTTCCCATTGTAAAAACAGGTGATATCGTTGCGCGCGGTGACATTTTGGCTGACGGTCCTTGTACTGATATGGGTGAGTTGGCATTAGGGCAAAATTTATTGGTAGCCTTTATGCCATGGAATGGATACAACTTTGAGGATTCGATCCTTATTTCTAAACGTATTGTGGAAGATGACCGCTTTACAACGATTCACATAGAAGAGTTGACATGTATTGCACGCGATACCAAATTAGGTCTAGAAGAGATTACTCCGGACATCCCTTCTGTTGCTGAATCTGCTTTGTCCAGTTTGGATGAGTCAGGTGTGGTGTATATCGGAGCAGAGGTGTGTGCGGGCGACATCTTGGTTGGTAAAGTAACGCCGAAAGGTGAAACGCAATTAACGCCAGAAGAAAAGTTATTACGTGCCATCTTCGGTGAAAAAGCATCTGATGTAAAAGATTCGTCATTACGTGTGCCTTCTGGGATGAATGGAACGGTCATCGACGTACAAATATTTACGCGTGATGGCCTGGAAAAAGATGTGCGAGCTAAAGCAATTGAAGAAGAGCATTTGGCCCGAGTCAGAAAAGACTTGTTAGATGAGCGTCGTATCCGTGAGGAAGACGTTTACCAACGTGTATACGCATTATTGCTATCTAAAACAGCAACAGGTGGTCCGAGTAGCTTAAAGCCGGGCACGAAAATTACCGAAGCGTATTTGACAAAGGTTCCTAGAGAAAAATGGTTTGATATTTGTCTAAAAGATGAAGAAGGTAGTGTGCAGTTAGAGCAATCATCTCGCCAATTAGAATCTCTAGCGAAGGAAATGGAAAAACGTTTCAATGACAGCCGTAAAAAAATTGTCCAAGGAGACGATTTGGCTCCTGGTGTCTTAAAAATTGTAAAAGTCTATTTGGCGGTCAAACGCCGTGTCCAGCCGGGTGATAAAATGGCTGGACGTCATGGAAACAAAGGGGTTATCTCCATTGTGGTTCCTGTAGAAGACATGCCATATATGGAGGACGGTACGCCAGTAGATATCGTGTTGAACCCGTTAGGGGTTCCATCTCGGATGAATATTGGACAGGTTCTTGAAACGTACTTGGGTCTAGCTGCCAAAGGTTTGGGTAAAAAAATTGAGCAGATGATTGAAACGAAAAAGCCGATTGCTGAATTGCGAGCTTATTTGGACAAAATTTACAACCACGACGATATGCGCCGTGTTGAATTGTCTACTTTGTCGGATGAGGAACTAATGACTCTGGCACGTAATTTATGTGACGGGGTACCGATGGCGACGCCGGTCTTTGATGGTGCAAATGAAGAAGAAATCCAAGACATGTTGAAATTAGCTGATTTGCCTTTGGACGGGAAAACAACATTGATTGATGGTCGTACCGGGCGTCAATTTGATAATCCTGTGTCAGTTGGTTATATGTACATGCTGAAATTGAATCATTTGGTTGATGACAAAATGCATGCTCGTTCAACGGGGTCTTATAGTTTGGTTACACAACAACCATTAGGTGGTAAAGCACAATTCGGGGGCCAACGCTTCGGGGAAATGGAAGTGTGGGCTTTAGAAGCTTATGGCGCGGCATACACCCTGCAGGAAATGCTCACCGTTAAATCGGATGACGTGGGTGGCAGAACAAAAATTTATAAGAATATTGTAGATGGTGATCACCGTATGGATCCTGGTATGCCGGAGTCTTTCAACGTATTGCTGAAAGAAATCAGAGCACTAGGTATCGATATAGAACTGCATCATAATTGAAATTGGAGGCAAAGTGGCGATTATCCGTAATTTAGGCAACGAAGCAATGGTAAAAGTTCCCGTCATGAGTGATTTGTTGGGATTGCTTAAACAACAAGGCCATCATGAAGAATTTGATGCTATCAAAATTGGTCTGGCATCGCCTGAACTGATCCGATCATGGTCCTATGGTGAGGTAAAAAAACCTGAAACCATTAATTATCGTACTTTTAGACCAGAACGTGATGGGTTGTTTTGCGCCAAAACATTTGGTCCAGTGAAAGATTATGAATGTCTATGTGGTAAATACAAGCGATTGAAACACCGTGGTGTGATTTGCGAAAAATGTGGCGTAGAGTTGGCATTGGCAAAAGTACGTCGTGAACGCATGGGTCACATTGAATTAGCAAGCCCAGTTGCGCATATATGGTTCTTGAAATCACTGCCATCTCGTATCGGTTTGTTACTTGATATGACGCTGCGTGACATTGAACGCGTTTTATATTTCGAAGCATTCGTGGTCGTTGATCCTGGTATGACCGAATTGGAAAGAGGACAACTCTTGAATGATGAGGCGTACCTTGATGCAATTGAACAATACGGTGATGATTTTGATGCACGTATGGGCGCAGAAGCCATTCGCGATTTGTTACGTCAAATTGATATGGAAGATGAAATCAAATCTTTACGTGAAGAATTGCCTACAACTAATTCAGAAACTAAGATTAAGAAAATTACCAAACGCTTGAAATTATTGGAAGCATTTTATGAGTCAGGGAACAAGCCTGAATGGATGATCATGAATGTTTTACCCGTACTTCCGCCGGATTTACGCCCTCTGGTTCCTTTGGATGGTGGGCGTTTTGCAACATCCGATCTGAATGATCTGTATCGACGTGTGATTAATCGTAATAACCGTCTCAAACGCTTATTGGATTTATCTGCGCCAGATATTATCGTGCGTAATGAAAAGCGTATGTTACAAGAGTCGGTGGATGCATTATTAGATAATGGTCGTCGCGGACGTGCGATTACTGGTACGAATAAGCGCCCATTAAAATCTTTGGCGGATATGATCAAAGGAAAACAAGGCCGTTTTCGTCAAAACTTGTTAGGTAAACGTGTCGATTATTCGGGTCGTTCAGTTATTGTGGTCGGTCCTACATTGCGTCTGCACCAATGCGGCTTGCCAAAAAAGATGGCGTTGGAATTATTTAAACCGTTCATTTTCAGTAAATTAGAGTTTCGTGGTTTGGCTACGACTATCAAAGCTGCTAAGAAAATGGTGGACCGTGAAGAACCCGTGGTATGGGACGTGTTAGAAGAAGTGATTCGTGAGCATCCGGTGTTACTGAACCGCGCACCAACTCTTCACCGTTTGGGTATCCAAGCATTTGAACCGGTGTTGATTGAAGGCAAAGCGATACAGTTACACCCGTTGGTTTGTACTGCTTATAACGCGGATTTCGACGGCGATCAGATGGCAGTTCATATTCCATTAACGTTGGAAGCGCAATTAGAAGCGCGTTCTTTGATGATGTCTACCAATAATATATTATCGCCTGCGAGCGGTGAACCAATTATTGTACCGAGTCAAGACGTTGTATTGGGCTTGTATTATTTAACTCGTCATCGTATGGGCGCAAAGGGTGAAGGAAAAGTTTTCGGAAGTACCCAAGACGCACAAAATTCTTACGAAGCGGGGATAGTAGATATCCATGCCAACATTAGAGTTCGTATGCCATCGGATAATCCCGAGCATAAATTAGGTTATGAGTTGGTTGAGACGACAGTTGGCCGAGCTATCTTGTCTGATATTCTTCCCCAAAAGATGGCGTTTTCCCAAATCAATAAAGTGATGACCAAAAAGACAATTTCTAAAGTTTTGGATTATTGCTATAGAACGTTTGGAATCAAAGAAACCGTGATTTTCGCCGATAATTTGATGTATACCGGCTTTAAATATGCCACGCGTGCTGGTGCATCCATTGGGATTAAAGATATGGAAATCCCGGATGATAAAGCGAGTATTATTGAACAAGCTGATAACGAAGTTCGTGAAATTGAATCACAATTCCGTTCTGGTTTGGTTACCAACGGCGAGCGGTATAATAAAGTTATTGATATTTGGTCAAGAACCAGTGAAATGGTGGCTAAGTCGATGATGGCAAATATTGCAACTGAAGATTATGTCGATGCTAATGGCAAGGTATGCCGTCAAGATTCGTTTAACCCAATCTTTATGATGGCAGATTCTGGTGCTCGGGGCTCGGCTGCTCAGATTAGACAGCTTGCTGGTATGCGGGGATTGATGTCTGCGCCAGATGGTTCGATTATTGAAACACCTATTACCGCAAATTTCCGCGAAGGATTGAACGTATTTCAGTACTTTATTTCGACTCACGGAGCCCGTAAAGGTTTGGCTGATACGGCGCTAAAAACAGCAAACTCTGGTTATTTGACTCGACGTTTGGTGGACGTGGCGCAGGACGTCGTCATTACTGAACTGGATTGCGGCACAGAAAATGGCGTTTTGATGCAACCATTAATTGAGGGCGGTGATATTGTTGAGCCATTGCATGAGCGGGTATTGGGTCGGGTCGTGGCTCAGGACGTTTATATTCCGAATCAAAATGATCCGGTTGTGACGGCAGGTACTTTGCTAGATGAAGAATGGGTCGATAATTTAGAAAAATTGGGTGTGGATCAAATTCTGGTGCGTTCGCCTATTTCTTGCGAAACCCGCTTTGGACTATGCGCCAGATGTTATGGTCGTGATTTGGCTCGAGGTCATTTGGTTAATACAGGTGAAGCGGTGGGTATCATTGCAGCACAGTCAATTGGAGAGCCAGGAACTCAGCTGACCATGCGTACGTTCCATATCGGGGGAGCGGCATCGCGAGCTACAGCAGTTAATAATATTCAAATTAAAAATAAAGGTATGATCCGTTTACATAATATTAAAACGGTAAAACATGAAAACAATCACTTGGTTGCAGTTTCTCGTTCAGGTGAACTGACTATTTCTGATGAATTTGGTCGTGAACGTGAGCGTTATAAATTGCCATATGGAGCGGTATTATCGGTGCAAGATCAGTCTGCTGTCGAAGCAGGCCAAGTGATTGCGACTTGGGATCCGCATACGCATCCGGTTGTTTCTGAAGTAAGTGGTCAATTGAAATTTGTGGATTTGACTGAAGGCATCACGATGAACCGTCAAACTGATGAGTTGACGGGTTTAAGTAATATTGTAGTTATTGACGCGAAACAGCGTTCAATTTTAGCGGGTCGTGATATGCGACCAATGGTAAAATTGGTTTCTGATAAAGGTGAGGAAATTTTCTTGTCTGGTACCAATGTGCCAGCTCAATATTACTTGCCTGTGGATGCCATTATTAATTTTGAAGATGGTCAAAAAGTGGGTGTGGGTGATGTGATTGCCCGTATCCCGCAAGAGCGAACCAAGACTCGAGATATTACAGGGGGCTTGCCGCGCGTAGCTGATTTGTTTGAAGCACGCAAACCAAAAGATTCTGCTGTGATGGCGGAAATTTCTGGGGTAGTTAATTTTGGTAAAGAAACCAAGGGTAAACGCCGGCTGTTGATTACTGAGTCTGAACATGTTTGCCATGAAGAATTGATTCCAAAATGGCGTAATATTTCAGTGTTTGAAGGTGAGCACGTAAGTCGTGGTGAAATGATTGCTGATGGCCCGCCTAATCCGCATGATATTCTGCGTCTCTTGGGTGTAGGAGCGCTGGCGAATTATATTGTGAATGAAGTCCAAGACGTTTATCGTCTCCAAGGGGTTAAGATCAACGATAAGCATATTGAAACGATTGTACGTCAAATGTTGCGAAAACGAGTGATAACCTTTATTGGGGATTCTAAATTCTTATTGGGTGAGCACATTGAAGAAACAGCGTTGCTCCAAGAAAATGACAGATTAATTGCTGACAATAAGTTGGCTGCGCGTGGTACCCCTATTTTATTGGGTATTACTAAAGCATCTTTGGCGACAGAATCGTTTATTTCTGCAGCTTCGTTCCAAGAAACTACCCGCGTCTTAACTGAAGCGGCTGTAGGTGGCAAGATCGATGATTTGCGCGGACTTAAAGAAAATGTGATGGTTGGTCGCTTGATTCCTGCGGGAACGGGTTATACCTATCATCAAACCCGTAAAGCCAAACGAGCTCGTATGGCTGATATGGATGGTGGTGTGCACAAAGTGACAGCGAGTGATGCTGAACACGCTTTGAGCGAAGCTTTAAAGGCAGATGATCAAATACACGAATAATTAGTTGACATCATGCTGTAGATGAGTAGAATACACGACACGCCGCTAGGGCACGTTAATTAAAAAACTGAAGAAGACAAACAGTGAGGGCGCTTAAAAAGCGTCGAAACCTGAGAGTAGTATAAAGAAGTAAAGCAAGCTAGTGAGAACT
>JACCDN010223690.1_pt1 | contig 12672 bp, 15 predicted proteins | sample 7441691 | NCBI WGS metagenome assembly JACCDN01 (sample SAMN15323439, study PRJNA562643) | freshwater metagenome | isolation source: river surface water | place: USA:Blue River Watershed | collected 2017-08-16 | reverse complement strand
GTTGTTACTGGTTCTTCCGAAGTTCAGCCTGATGAAATTTTGAGGATAGAGTTTTCAATTAGAGCTCCAGCATCGCGTGGTGAATATGTGTCGCATTTTAATCTAAAAATAGATAATAGTCCTTTGTCAAAAACCAACATTTCTCTGCCCATATTTGTTTCCGAGGATGCGCCTTCACCGTATCAGCCCATGCAAGGGCAATCGCCCCGCGTTCTTATTTCAGAACCAAGCATTCGAGTTGGTCTCTATAAAACAAACAAGGAAGTTGTTTTTCGCTCTATTTTTCCCTATAGCATATTTTCTGGTTTAGAAAATAAAGGAATACTTGTGCAGGGGCAGGAACTGGTTTTGAGCTATTCCGAAGGAAAGTATTCCGTTCGTTCGCCGGATATAACTTTTGTGTCTAGTGAGGCAATCCGTTTAGTTCCCGGTGATCTTAACAGTTTTTTTGAAATAAAAAATTATAATCGAACATATAGCGGTAGTCCGGGAAAAAATTTTAGCGCTTATCGAGGCGTTTTGGAGTATGCTTTTTCGCCAAAAAGTGTAATGCCATATGTGGTAAACGAACTACCTCTAGATCAATATGTGGCTGGTATTGCCGAGGTTTCCAACGGAGTAGCGATTGAGTATATGAAAGCGGTTTTGGTGGCGGCTCGGTCGTATGCCTATCAACAAATTATTTCTGGTGTGCCCAAAGATAAAAGAATGTTTGATGTATATGCCTCGACAATTGACCAGTTATATCTCGGGTACAATTCTGAGCTAACACGGCCCCGTGTTGCGCAAGCAGCACATGATACATATGGCGAAATGGTGACGTATGAAAATAACCCAGTCATAACACCGTACTTTTCGCATGCGGATGGTCACACAAGATCGTGGAAAGAGGTGTGGGGTGGAGTGGATAAACCGTGGCTTCAAAGTGTTGTAACTCAATACGATGTTGGAAAAGCTATGTCAGGACACGGAGTTGGCATGAGTAATTACGATGCATCTTTTCGGGCAGCGAAAGATGGTTGGACTTATGACCAAATTCTAAAATATTATTATTCTGGAACCGAAATGCAAAAAATATACTAATGTCAGGTTTTATTTTGGAAGTGTTAATTCTTCTTGAACATGAAACTTTCGATCTTCGTTTGCTAAATCAAGAATTATTTCACGAAGTTTATCTGGGTGTGGAACGTTTAGAGCTTGAAATTTAGTAATGCCGCTCGCATTTTGTACTGTGATGGTTCCATACTTAAAAAATGAGGCCCAAAAACCTTTTACTTCAGAAATAACATCTTGGGTTTGGTATAAATCCATTTCAGCAATAGAGCGAGAAAATAAGCTATGTTGATTCACATCAATAAGACGATCATTCGTAATGATGAGTATATCAAGGTAGAAAGCGACGAACTCAGTATAAAAAAACAGTAACAAGCTTAAATAGTATATGCTTGCCAGCAACAAAGCGGCTAGGTGAACATTGTTAATGGCAAGAATAGTGGGGAAGAGTGTTGAAAAAAGAAGTTGTAAAATGATTGGAAGCGAAGATAGTAAAACAAATAAAATAATAGTAGGAATAAAGGTAATAAAATGTCTGCGGACTTTAGCCACTACATGTTCATAATTTTTTTGATGAATAAAGGTGGTAAAAAGCATATTCCTTAAGGAAGATAATGTTTAAGAGAGTCTAGCCAGGAAGTGTCCACAACCAAAAGTGGTTGGCTCCAATCTACAAGTTGTGCTTGTGTCCATGTTGTAAAAAGTACTGCAGCACTTAAAACTATAACTACAAGCGTAATGAATATGCTTAAAGGGGTAAAAGTGCCGGTATTATATAAGTGACCAATATTTATAATAAAAAATAAAATAAAGGCAATAAGAAAAAATGCGTATATGGCAAGAAAAATATAAAGGGGGATGTTCATAATTTTAAACACATACGTTTTTATAATAAACTTTGATTTTGTGGTGGCATTGTAAATCCCAAATGTTCGTATGCTGCTCGTGTTGCTTTTCTTCCTCGGGGGGTACGTTCCAAAAAACCTGTTTGGAGCAAATATGGTTCGTAAACAGTTTCGAGCGTGTCCACTTCTTCGGCAATTGCAGCCGAGAGCGTGCTGAGACCTGTTGGTCCACCGCTGAATTTTTCAATGAGAACACTCAAGAGTCTTCGATCGATATCATCGAGCCCGTATTCATCAATAGCGAGCAACCCCAAAGCTTTTTTGGCGAGTGTTGGGGTAATGAATCCATCACCTTCAATTTCAGCAACATCGCGAATGCGTTTGAGGAGGCGGTTGGCGATACGTGGTGTTTGGCGGGCGCGTGTGGCCACGAGCTCAGTTGCTTCTTGGCTAATTTTTACACCTAGAATTTGAGCATTGCGATTTAAAATAGTTTCAATATCTTTTACTTCGTAAAAATTGAGGTGATAGGTATGGCCAAAACGATCGCGGAGTGGGGAAGAAAGCAAGCTCAATTTAGTGGTAGCTCCGATAAGTGTAAATTTGGCCAGTGGCATGCGGATGGTGCGTGCAGCCGGACCTTTACCAATAATAATGTCTAAAGAATAATCTTCCAGCGCTGGATAAAGTACTTCTTCAATGGTTTTATTCAGACGATGGATTTCGTCGATAAATAATACTTCGCCTTCTTGGAGATTTGAAAGAATTGCAGCCAGATCACCAACCTTTTCCAAAGCAGGTCCTGAAGTAATGCGCACATTAGCATTCATTTCCCGCCCAATGATGTGCGAAAGAGTAGTTTTGCCAAGGCCGGGATTTCCATATAATAGAATATGCTCTAATGGTTCCTTCCTTTTTTGCGCAGCCTGAATAGCGATTGATAAATTTTGTTTGATATGATCTTGCCCTACAAAATCTATCAATGATTGTGGTCGAAGAGTAATTTCAATACCGGTTTCTTCGCCTTGTGCCTGCGGTTCAACCAGCCGTTCCTCGCTTAAAATTTCAAATTCATCTTTCATATGCTAGTATTGTAATATACTTAGTTTTAAAAGTCTACGTAATAAAATTGAATATGGAAAGGCCAAAAGTAGGATTGGGAGTTTTAATTCGTCGTGACAATAAAGTTCTTTTGGGAAAAAGAAAAAATGCTCATGGTGATGGTTCATGGTGTGCGCCTGGGGGCCACCTTGAAGGAGGAGAAAGTTTTGAACAAGGTTGTTTGCGAGAAACTGAAGAAGAAGTGGGTGTAAAGATTAAAAATTTAAAGCTTGCTTCTGTTACAAACGATCTATTTGAAGGAAAGGATAAACACTATGTTACCATTTTTATGGTGGCAGATTTTGAAAGTGGTGAGGTGGAACTAAAAGAACCTGATAAGTGTGAAAAATGGGAGTGGTTTGAATGGAGCAATTTACCTACACCATTGTTTTTATCAGAAGTAAATTTGATAAAACAAGGCTTTGATCCGTTTAAGTTCTAAAAAGAAAGCGGAACCCTGGAGAGGGTTCCGTCTGATTTACTTCACAAACCAGCGCACTGATCTTGTACAGGCACGAAGCCGTTCCTGAAGCAGGGGAATGTATGGAGTGCCCATACTAGAACGTGGATCGAATACCAGCGTGACATCTTCATCTGGTCTCAGTGGTAGTTGGTTTTCAATAATATCTACAAGTTTCGTTACAAAGGCCTCAGCATCCGCTGGTGTTTCGCACCAAGACACTGTGTAGCAACAGACACCGAAGTACCTGTAGTTTCCCAAAGTAAATTCAACAATCACCCCCTCTTCTCGGCGACATATTTCAAGACCTGATACACTGGTTCCTGCCAGGATTCTCGCGAGACCAATGTCGTAACAATGGTCTGTGCAACAGAGAGGGAAAAGTACTCTTTGCCCGGTTCTGCTTGTTGAATCATTGTGGGCTTCACCGCTGCGAAGATAATTAAGGAGCATGGCCAGCCTCCTTCCTTAGTTTTTCTTTTTTTACATGACCAAACTGGATTTCTAAAAAACACAATTTACTCAGGTAAAATTTTTAACGCACGGATTTTAACCCTAGCATATCTTTCAAGACAATTCAAGAGTTTTTTTGGTAAAGTATTTATTTTTAGCCAAAAAAACTACTTGAATTGCGTTAAAAATAAAGATGAAACCACTTTTGTTTCTCCAAAAAGTTCGTTACCACAGAAGTGTGTAAGAACCGCACTAGGGTTTTAGTGTAAATGTTTCCGTGTGCAGCCCTCTCCGTTTGGTACTAAAACAAAAGTATTTCCTCAAATGAGGAAATACTTTTGTTTTAGTGCCGCGGGCGGGAATCGAACCCGCATGCCCGAAAGCGCAGGATTTTAAGTCCTGTGTGTCTACCAATTCCACCACCACGGCTCATCGTGGTGATCATAGTAACATATCATTTTTGGTAAATCAAGAAGATGGTTTTTATTGCTGTGTGGAGGAGGTTGTGTTTGGTTTGCTTTTGAACAAATCACCAATTTGGGTGTGTAGTAAACTTAGTGCAACAACAATAAGCACTATCACCACAAGAGGGATGTACAAACTGACATTGTGAATTACTTTATGTGACTTCATAAGATAAGATTAATAAATTTACCTATATAGTATAACACATTATCGTTGCGATAAAAAAAATGTTTTGTTATACTGAGCTTGCAATCTATTTTATCTTATTATTGTATGACTGCTATACGAAAATTAGTTATTCCTGTTGCCGGTTTGGGAACTAGGTTTTTGCCTGTTACTAAAGCCCAGCCCAAAGAAATGTTGCCGGTTGTTGATAAGCCTATTATTCAATATGTTGTTGAAGAGGCTGTTGCCTCAGGAATTACAGACATTATTTTGGTTACTGGTGCAAGCAAACGAGCTGTGGAAGATCATTTTGACTATAATTTTGAATTGCAAAACTGGTTAAAAAAACAGGGCAAACTGGAGATGTTAGATGAAGTTAAACGTATTGCGGAGTTAGCAAATTTTATCTACATCAGACAAAAAGGTCCGTATGGAAACGGAACGCCTGTTTTGTCGGCTCGCCAGGTAATCGGCGATGAGCCATTTGTTGTTTTGTGGGGAGATGAATTTATTTATTCTACACCCCCGCGCACCGCCCAGTGTCTTAAGGTTTTTGAAAAATATGGAGACCCAGTGCTATCTGGTATTAGGGTTCCAAAAAAAGAAGTATCAAAATATGGCATCGCGGATGTTTCGCATGTTGAAGATAATATTTACCAAATAAAATCATTTATTGAAAAACCTGAACCCGAAGACGCGCCGTCAAATTTGGCCATGATTGGTTGTTATGTATTGACCCCGGATATTTTTACAGAGTTAGAAAAAGTTAAGCCAGGAAAATCCGGTGAAATTTGGCTGGTAGATGCTATAACAGCATTGATGAAAAAAAGACCTGTATATACCTGTGAAGTAAAGAATGGTGTTTATTACGATACTGGTTCAAAGCTAGGCTGGTTAAAGGCTAATGTGGATTTTGCTCTACGAGATAAAAAGTTGGGCACTGATTTTAGAAAGTACTTAAAGAGTGTGATATAATAAACATACACTAATATTTTAAAATCAAGAACGTAATGTTTTTGTTGGTATGTTTTCTCGTTTTGCATCCATTTTTGTTTTAGTTGGTGTTTTTTTAACGGCCGGTCTTGGTTGTAAGGGCACTTCTACTGTTGAACAATTGGCCACCAAGCCAAGACAGTTAGAATGGTGGGTTGTTTATGATGATTATGATGCGCTACAAACTATTGTGCAACAGTTTACGGCAAGTAGGCCATATATTAGCGTTGAGATAAAACAAATTCGCCCCGATGAGCTATATGGCAGGCTAATAAAAGCACTTGCCGAAGATAGTGGGCCCGATATTGTCTCTGTAAGAAATAATGCACTAAATGGTGTAAAAACGCTGCTATCTCCAATGCCGGCGGTTTTTAATGATGCAACGGTACAAACAGTGCGCGGCACTATTAGCAGCGATACAGTAATTACTCCCATAAGAAAACAAGGTCTTACTCCAACTCAAATTGAGCAAGAGTATGTTCGTTCTATTAAGAATGACGTGGTGGTTGGTACTTCCGTTTACGGCCTGCCTTTGTCATTAGATACCATGGGAATTTTTTATAACAAAGATTTGTTAGATCGAGCACAAATTGCTGAACCACCACGCTCGTGGGAAGAGTTACAAGGAATGGTGGAAAAGTTATCAAAATTTAATAAAGATGGAAAAATTGTTCAATCGGGCGTTGCTTTAGGAACTGGAAATAATATTTCAAGTTTTGATGACTTATTATTTGTTTTGTTTAAACAGAGTAATCTAGAATTTATGGGACGTGATGGAAGACCTGTTTTTCACACCTTTGTTAATAGTACAAGCCGAGGCGCTGACAGTCCGGCCATGCAAGTAATAAATTTTTATACCGATTTTGCTAATAAAGATCGAAAAACATATTCTTGGAACGAAGAGCAAAAAAATGCTTTGGATCAATTTATAAATGGTTCTACGGCATTCTTTTTCGGTTATAGTTATAATCTTTCTGCAATTAGAGCGCGCGCGCCGCAACTTAATTTTGGCACTATGCCGTTGTTGCAACTTAATCCTGAAAACCCTGTAAATGTTGCTAACTATTGGGTTCAGACGGTTACTGCTAAATCAAAAAATAAAGACGCTGCCTGGTCACTTATAGATTTTGTTGCCCACTCATCAGTAACAAAACAATACCTTGATGCAACCAACCGTCCTTCTGCTTTGCGCACATATCTTGGCCAGCAATTGGGTAATACAGATTTGTCCCCTTTTGCCTCACAAGTATTGGTAGCAGATTCATGGTATCATGGAGCTAACTACGACGCGGCTCGTCAAGCACTTTCTGATATGATTCATGAGTGGTTACAACCTATTCCAGAAGATCAAGATCCGCTTGACTGGCGTCAAAAGATTTTAAATAGAGCTGCGTCAAAAGTTGACCAGTCTTTGTAAAAAAACATAAGCTATGCCTCGTTTTTTTAGAACCATTAAAATTTTAATTGTTTTAATAGTCAGTGCAGGTTCTTTTTTATTTGTGAATCAAGTTCGTGCTGCAGGCCAGTGTTTTTGTTACACTTCACTTTCTACTGTTAATCTTCCCGCCAATATCACTGTTAAAGATTTGAATGACCCTACAAAATTTGATTCACTTTGTTATTCATTAACCTCAGCTCAGTGTATAGCCGGAAGCAATGGAATTGATAAAAAACTAAACCAATGTATTTTTCAAACCAGTGATGATGAGTGTGATGCTGCCAAAAAAAGATGGAAAACAGATCTTGATACAGAGGTTGCATATCGACTGTCAAACCGTGTTTCAACAGCGAACGGAGTGCAGAAAAGAAGTGGTTTAATTGGGGCATTATTACCCGCCTGTGTGTTCGCCCAAGATGTGAAAGATGAATGTGCGGATGTGACCATTTTTATAAAACTTGCAATTGACATTGCCAATGTTTTGTTTACGATTATCGGCTCACTTGCTTTGGCTGTATTTATATATGGTGGTTTCATCCTTATTCTTTCAGAAGGAAGCCAAGATAAAATTAAAAAAGGAACCGGAGCAATGATGGCCGCGTTTGTTGGGCTTGCAATTGTTTTTTTGGCATACCTACTCATTCGTATTTTTGGTGAAGCAATTGGCATTGAAGAAGGTTTTAACTTGTTGCGATAATCTTTTCTATAAAGAAAATCAGTATGTTTTTTAAACGATCAGTGATATTTATTGGAATATTGGGTGCATTGATGTTTGGTTCAACACATGTTGTTTTGGCTGATGATGCTATTTTGTTGGAGTATAATGTTACAAAGCTTAATGGAACTATTGAAACCTGTAGTAATCCAGATCAATGTTTAGGGTTGTGTCAATGTATCATTACCTTAAGTAATACCGGCATATTTAGTAATGTGAAAACGTATTCTTGGATACTATATAACCCCCAAGAAAATGTGAGCCTTTTTAAAAGTTCTGGAACAAAAGGTGCGGCAAACACTCCTTGGAATATAGAAGCTACGTTCAATTATAACCAAACGTCTTGCGCGGTTACTTTTACTGGTGATCAAGAAGAAGTTAAAAAAAGAGTGAAATCACCGTTTGCAGGCAGTATGTGCCGTTATCTCGAACCATTTTGTTGTTGCAAGCGAGAAGGAAAAGAGTTAACTGGTTGCCAGCGCAATGTAACATACCATGGCGATAAACTCTACCAAAATTTTCTTCCAGAATGTGCAGGTTTAACCGCTGATTATAAACCAGTTGCTCTTAGCGCCGCGTTCCCCACCTGTCAACAAGTTGAGGCGGCGTCAAAAAATAAAGTTTTCACTACTAGTACGCCCGATGGATATGTTTCAAGAATTGATCCAAAATCGGAGGCTAAATTTTTAAATCGAATTACTTTTACGAGCTTTACCGATCTTGTTGGTCAGGTTATCAAAGTTCTGTTGGCGTTCATCGGTTCTTTCAGTTTATTACTATATGTATATGCCGGTGTTTTGTGGATGACAGCAAATGGTGAAAGTGAGCGTATTAAAAAATCAAAAGAAATTTTAGTTTGGACAACACTTGGTATTACTACCATGCTTGGAAGTTATATTATAGTGACTTATTTATTCGATTTCTTTAAATAAATTTGTATGAAGAGATTTGTATCATTTGCTATAATTGTATTCATTGGCCTGTCTCTTTTTTCTTTAAAACAATTAGTAAATGCCACAGAAAAATGTGCAACAAATCCTGGTACCCAGTGTGTTAACTTAGATAACCCGCTCGCTAATAAATCTACAAGTATTCCAGTAATTATTGGTACAATAATTAAATACGCTTTGGGTGTGGTTGGTTCAATTACTTTATTGATGTTTGTATGGGGTGGTTTCCAGTGGCTAACTTCCGCTGGAGCCAGTGATAAAATAAAAAAAGGTAGCCAAACAATGGTGTGGGCTGCAATTGGTGTTGCACTTGTTTTTTCAAGTTATCTTATTGTTACAACATACCTCGACTATCTCACTGGTAACAAATAATTAAAAAGTATGTTATACTATACCTGATATGAAAAAAAGTTTAACCCGAAGGGAGGTGACACTATGAATACAATACAAAAAATCATTACATCTACACTTATGATGGTAATGATGGCAGCTTCAGTTTCTTTTGCAACATTAAACCCGGTAAGCGCCCAAGCCGCAGGAGCTACTTTAAATGCTGACGATCTCGGCATTAGTCAGCCAGCAGCAACAGGTCTTCCGGACAAAGATGTTCGACAGGTAATTGCCTACATTATCCGTGTTATCCTTGGTCTTTTGGGAACAATCTGTGTGGTAATTATTTTATACGCAGGTTTTCTTTATATGACATCAGGTGGTGATGAAGGTAAAAAAGAACAAGCAATGGATTGGATTAAAGGCGCGGTTATTGGTTTGGCATTAATTTTAATGTCATACGCTTTATCACGTTATATTATCACGCAACTTATTTCAGCAACAACCGGAAACGGCGGTGGAGCAGCAACGATATAAGCGAACTAAGACAGGGGGTTCGCGCGCGCAACCCCCTGTCTTACGTGGTTGCAACAATTGATCATGGTGGTTACGAAAAAATAGTAAGAAAGCTAATTATTTTTTATAGCACACTATGCTTTTTTGGAAAAAAATAGTTCCCTTCACAATGATTGTCTTAGTTTTAAGTTGTGGGGCGGTGTATTTTGCGCAGGCTGATTCCTATGGAATAGCTGATACAATTAAAGCAACTGGCAATTCTTTGCCTACAAAAATAGGTGGGGCCGGAACCGTCCCTGAATTTATTGGTGTTATTATTCGTGTAATACTTTCTTCTTTGGCGGTAGTATTCTTTTTGATTATTTTTTATGCCGGTATTTTGTGGATGACTGCACGAGGCAGTGCTCCTGCTATAGAAAAAGCAAAAGGAATGATGGAGGCAGCCGTGATAGGTTTGGTAATAGTAATGGGCTCGTATGCAATTTCTCGATTTATTTTTCAGAATTTAGCAGGTAATGGTTCGGTGGTAAATACTAATACAGTGAGCGGAGCAGAATGTTCTGCGGAAGTAAATGGAGAATTTAAAGGAGGGGGTAAATGCAGTACTAATCAAGGATGTTCTGGAACAGCGGTGCCAATGAATGACAATAATCCATCCTGTCCATTTTGTTGTCTATAAATAAACATGTATTATGAAAAAATTTTTTCTTTTATTACTTCTTGTTCTCCTTGCGTGTTTGCCGTTTAGTGTAACACGAGCTCAATTTGGAGACGCTCTTAACACCCTAGATTCAGCTGTTGGCACCAAAAGCGGTACTGGTTTGTCATCAGATTTTGCGGGAAGCATTAGTACGGTAATAAAAGGAATATTGGCACTAGTTGGAACAATATTCTTTGTTTTAACCATATACGCTGGTATTTTGTGGATGACTGCACGGGGTGATGACAAAAAAGTAGAAAAGTCTATTGATATTATAAGATCTTCAATAATCGGACTTGCAGTTACGCTTGCAGCATATTCCATTACATATTTTGTAACGGTAAAGTTGGGTGGGGGAAGCACTAATCCAAACTCTTCTTTAAACGCAAATACCTTGGGATGTTGTATGTCTCGAGATCAGAACAATCCAATATGTGCTTCTGGAATAAAGCTTGGAGACTGTGCGGCAAGTTCGTATTGGAATGTGGGAGATTGTCCGGCAACATGCAAAAAATAAAATTATTCAGTATGTTTTATAAAAAAATCGTTTCATTATTATTCGTCTTAATTGTTGGACTAACGCTTGTTTCTCCTGTTTTGGCTGGGCCAAATATCAACCAATTTACTACAGACATTGCAAATCAAAGTGGTTACGAAACCGGGGGAACAACGGAATATACCCTTTCTCAAACAGTGGGAAAAATAATTCGAGTTCTTCTTTCTTTGGTTGGAACAATATTTTTTGTCCTCACTATTTACGCTGGATTTTTATGGATGACTGCCCAGGGAGATGAGAAAAAAGTAGAAAAAGCAATTGATATCTTCAAAACTTCCATTACCGGTCTTGTTGTAGTGCTTGCGGGTTATGGGATAACAACATTTATTGTGGGAATAATAACAACAACTGCCGGAACACCTGGTGGAACTGTTGCTCCAGAAGCTGGAACAAACGCTGGTTTTTGGTCAAGTTTTGGAAAAAGTTTTAAAGATAATTGGTGGAACTATGTTTTCTAAAATGAGTACATTTTTAAAAAGTTTCTTTTTGTTAGTTTTGGTTGTGATCGGTGTTTCTTTTTTGAATCAATCGATTGTGCATGCAGCTCAAGGTGATTTGGGTTCAGATATTGGAAGTCAGCTCAACTCGGCCGGTACTAGTGCGGGAATAAAACAGCCAGTTGATCCAAGGGTAACTCTTATGTACATCATCAGGGCGATTTTAAGAATCTTGGCTATAATTGTTTTCTGCTTGATTTTGTATGCGGGCTTTTTATGGATGACTGCAGGAGGTGATGAGAAAAGAATTGAAACAGCTCAGGCAACTATTAAAAATGCCACCATTGGTTTGGCAGTTATTTTAGCTTCATATTCAATAACTATTTTTGCTATATATATAGCCCTTGGAAGACCAGGAACCTATTGGGATAGATTGATAGGGGGGTAGTTGTAAATAAGTTTTTAAATTAAAAAAACCTTTTTATAAAAAGGTTTTTTTAATTTTTGTGATCTAAAATTGTAGTAGTTGCCGGAGGTAATTTTGGAGGAGTGGTAAGAATGTGTGTATTATTTAAAATCGTGTCAAGATGTTTTGTTACAGAATCTTCGTTTTCAGCAAGTAGTCCAAAATTATTTTTTACTAAGTAGCGAGCGTTTTCTTCTTCTTGCCCAGGAATAGGGTTAACAAGGATGAGTGGTTTTTGCAAAACCATGCACTCGGAAATAGTAAGACCACCTGGTTTGGTAATGATTATGTCGGCTAGTCTCATCCACTCGTCAATTTCGGTAGTGTATTCCAATACCTTGTAATTATTTTTGTTGGCATCTAAGGCGCATAGTTTTTTATATGTTTTTTTATTATTTTTTCCCGAAACCACCACAATGTTAAGATTTGAGAATGTTGAAAGTATTTTTTCTACAGTTTTGCTTATGTCAATTAAGCATACCCCACCAGAAAGGAGAAGAATTGTTTTAGTGTTTGCAAAAAGTTTGTGTTTTTTAAGTAGGGCATTTTTATTTTTTGTTTGATAAAAAATAGGGTCAACAGGAATTCCACTTACCACATAGGAGGACTGAGTTTTTGGTGAGTTTTGTTTAGTGTATTCACTTGCTAGAAAGATGGTTTTTGCCAAAGGAAAGTTCCAGGTTTTGTGCATGTAATAATCTGTCACCACAACATCAATAGGGTATTTCTCGGCAAGACTTTTTAACAATACTGGGGGAAGAAAGTGTGTACAGATAATTCTATCGGGGTTGTAATTATTTACAGCGTCGATGAGTTTACGCGCCTTTTCTTTTGTGAGTGATAGTAATGTTTTAAGAGTATTTTTGTTTTTTTTGGTGTCGGTATAATAGTACAATTTGCGAAAAATTTCTGGTTGATGCTTAACCAAAAAATTATATGAATGAACCATAGAAAGTTTTACGAGCCAGCCAGAATAATCAATGAGGTTAATATGTTTGCAGGTAGTGGTGGGGTACAGTGTGGTGCAGG
>JACCDN010579193.1_pt1 | contig 12677 bp, 11 predicted proteins | sample 7441691 | NCBI WGS metagenome assembly JACCDN01 (sample SAMN15323439, study PRJNA562643) | freshwater metagenome | isolation source: river surface water | place: USA:Blue River Watershed | collected 2017-08-16 | reverse complement strand
TAGACCTTGACCGTTTCACCGTAGCGGTCACCAAACTGTCCTAGTGCACCCATTTCTTCTCGAGCTACCTTGGTTGGGTATTCTGCAAACGATACTTTCAAGTCTTTGGCAATCTCTCTATTTACAATCTCTTCGACTTGGGCAATTTGCTCAGACGTCACTTTTTCAGGATGGCTAAAATCAAATCTGAGTCGTTCTTCGGTGATATTGCTCCCATTCTGTACGACATGATCGCCAAGTACATCTCGAAGCGCTTGATACATAAGGTGTGTCGCCGTGTGATATTTCTTGTGTTGCAAAGTGTGCCCGCCGAGTCCGCCTTTAAAAGTACCCTTTGCGGCTGTTTGTGAACGTTCACGCTGTTCCTGCATTTTGGCTTCAAACTCTTTCTGCCAATCTGGTGATATTTCAATACCTAGAATCGAAGCTTCTTCAACGCTCAGCTCTACCGGGAAGCCGTATGTGTCATACATGGTGAAGACTTCTTGTCCAGTCAGCGTCGTGCCAGCTATTTTCGGTAAAGTTTGTTTGCCTTTGCGCAAGGTTTGACGAAACACTTTCTCTTCTTTCGCAAGCACTTCAAGGACCTTTTCACGATTTTCAGCAACTTCCGGAAAGTCACCGTGATAAAGATCTGCTATCACCGGAACAACTTCTTGCATGAAGTTCTGTTCGATGCCGAGATCAAATGCCTTTAAGATTGCTCGACGCATCAAGCGTCTCATGACATAGCCCTGCTCTTTGTTGCTCGGCACCACGCCGTCAACAGCGAGGAACGTCGCCGCACGTAAATGATCGGCAATGACGCGCATGCTTTCAGTATGAGATTCATATGATTTTCCGGATAAGTCTTGGAGCTTTTCGATGATCGGCCAAAGGAGTGAGATTTTAAACATATCTGAGCTATCGATACGCGCAGCTGCAATACGTTCAAGTCCGGCTCCAAAGTCGACATTTTGTTTTGGTAATTTTTCAAAACCAGCCTCAGTTCGAATATATTCCATAAAGACTGAGTTGCCGATTTCCATATAACGACCGCAGTCACAGTTCGGGTGACACCGCTCACCCCATTTCGTATCGTGCTCAATATGATCAAAGAGATAAAATACCTCACTGTCTGGGCCACACGGCTCTCCTACTTTTACCTCTTTCGGCGCACCGTTACGACTCCACCAGTTTTTCTCATCATAAAAAAAGATTCGACCACCCTGATCCCCAACTTTATAACCATTTTCCTCAGAGCCTATTTCTACTTGCTTCGTATCAATACCCTTACTCGCGAACAATTTTGTCCAAATTTCGGCGCTGTCAGTATCTTTTGGCACATTGAATTCAGGAAAACCGCTACAACACGTAACGTACAATTTACTCGGATCAAGCCCCACGACATCAACTAAGAACTCAAAAAACCATGGCAATTGTTCGGCTTTAAAATAGTCACCCAAACTCCAGTTGCCGAGCATTTCAAAAAAGGTCGTATGTCTATTATCACCGACGTCATCAATATCTTGTGCACGTAAACAGGTCTGTGAATCAACCAGTCGTGTACCTTCCGGGTGCTTTTCTCCCAACAGGTACGGTATGAGGGGTTGCATACCAGATCCTGTGAATAGAACAGATGGTTCGTTGTAAGGAACCATGAGTGCTCTTGGTATGACTGCATGTCCTTGTTTTTTGAAAAATGCTAAATAATTGTTTCGTATATCTTGTGCGCGCATGTGGCTTTGCCGTACGAGACACCGTTTTTGTGGTTTCTCATCGAGCCTTAGAGTCGAGTAAATCGTCTCTTCGGTCTACTCTTTTTAGAGCTACGGCACTCCTTTTTTAAAATTATAATTGTAATTCAGTGGTATTAATAAACTATGCCCTTAGGGGCGCATGCGCGAGCTGAACCATGTACAAAAGTGTTCTTCATTACAACAAAGTATACCAAAGTTGCTACCTTTATAAAACTAACAGATAATCCCACCGCCGAGGCAGAATTCATCACTATAAAAGACAGCTGATTGACCTGGGGTCAAAGCACGTATTGGTTCAGAGAGATCAAAGACTGCACGCACACCATCTAATTCCCTCAGTGTACAAGCTATAAGCTTCGCACGGTGACGGGTTCTTACATAATATGTCTCACCAATTTTTGGCACCGGACTTATCCAATGGCACGCATCAAGTTTAATCTCTTCTGACCATAGATGCGCATCGTTTAAATCACTCGTTACATACACCTCATTTTTTTGCATGTTCTTGCCGGTCACATAGTAAGGCAGTCCACCACCAACATCGAGCCCATGTCGCTGACCAATAGTGTAAAAAATCGCTCCATCGTGGGTGCCGATTTTGGCCCCATTCTGGTCAATAATATCACCGGGTTCTGTCTGTACGTACTGGCTTAAGAATTCTTTTATGCCCACTTTACCGACAAAACAGATGCCCATACTTTCTTTCTTCGTAGCCGTCACCAATCCAAATTTCAAGGCAAGTTTTCGTACCTCTGGCTTCGTTAGTTCTCCTAACGGGAAAAGGGTATGCTTGAGCGCATCCTCTTGCACTCGATAAAGAAAATAGGTTTGATCTTTATTGGTATCGGTCGCCTGCAATAGTTGGCCACGATTCGTTTTGGCGTAATGTCCGGTCGCAATAAAATCGGCGCCTTTTGACCGTGCGACATCATAAAATAGCTTAAATTTTATCTCCTGATTGCACATGATATCAGGATTAGGCGTAATGCCTGCCTTGAAACCATCCAGCATATATTGGACAACTCGGTCAAAATATTCATTCTCAAAATCAAATAGCTCAAAAGGTATGCCGAGCTTTACTGCAACACGCTTTGCATCCTGATAATCTTCTTTCCACGGGCACGGAAAGCCTGGCAAATCCTTGCTCCAGTTCTTCATGTAAACCCCAGTAACTTCATAGCCCTGTTGTTGCAAAAGTGCAGCCGTAACCGAACTATCTACACCGCCTGACAAGCCGACGAACACTTTAGATGATTGACTTTTTTTCATAACTGTGCTATAATTATAACATGGCTTCATCTGCTTTGGAACAGTTTACTATCTGGTTACCGGGGGAGCTGGAATATTCTGTACGTAAAGCCCCTTACACTGATAAATTGCCGAGGACGTATCGAGGTACTGATCCGACAAGTACCTATGGATTTATGGGCACACAATGGTTTCGATCAAAAATGATGCGAAATGCAGGCAACCACCATAGCACAGAGCACCAAGTTACAGGGCAGTTGCAACTGGCAAAGTTTGCTGCTGGTATCTTTGATAAAGTTGCAATGCTTGAATGGATTAAAAATGGCATGACTCCTGAGCTTGATGCTCAAATAGCATGTGCAAATAAAACCGCTACGGGCATCCTACCGCTCCTTACTGCCCATGAGCATCTCGGTAACCTTCCTGACCCTCTCGCTGAATTAGAAAAAGGTTTTGAAGATTCAATTTTTAGCCAACCTTTGTTAGTTATTCAAAATAAAATCGGCGAAGTTGCTCAGTCGCATGATGCGACAGAATTAAAACAAGCCCAGGCAGATGCTACCGCCCTCGGCTTACTTGCCACTCAAACGTATGTTGCATATGCCGAATATTATTTAAACGAGACAAATCAACTTGTGCTCGCCCCTAGCCAACTAGCTTAGTGAACTATCCTTACAACACGATACAATAGTGTGCACTCGTTTTTTTGTATCATCGAACCTATATATCTGAGAACGGGTGTTCACCACGCTCAATACGCTTTTTCATGACTCGTAGCATATACCGTTTACCCAGCCAAAACGTCGACACAATAAATGGAACGGTTATGGTTGCAGGCCACCACACTATGGTTGTTTTTCCAGAGGCTATAAACGCAACTTCGTCTTTTTCAGAGTTTATGGGCGATCCATCAGCATTTGTTTGCGACAAAGGTCCATTCGCAATACCGACGATTTGTAAAAATGCCGCAGCACCACTGCTATCACTAACCTTGACGACAATATTATAAACACCAGCGGCATCGTAAATATGTGAAATGTCAAACGTGCCAGGAAACGGCTGACTCAATAAATCTGCGGTCTTACCATCTCCCCAATCTATACTGATTGCATACGGTCCCGATCCACCGCTAATAATAATCGGCCAGGTCATTGTTTGACCAGGATTTGCACCTCTTTTTGCAAAGTTGCTTGTTACGCTCACGCGTGTTCCAGCCCCTCTCCGAGCATCTACAAACGTAATACTCACCGTTGGAGAATCTGGTCCTGGCTGATCCAAATCGTCGTAGACACGAGCAACAAGTTCGTTTGTTCCAGTAAATAGATCTATATTTAATTCAAATGAACCGTTTTCACATTGCACTGAACCTGCAAAAACATTATTTTTAAATACTTTTACTAGCAAACCGGATGGACAAAGGCCTCTTACAGGCACGGGCATATCTGAAAAACTTTGACCGTTGGTTGGGACCGTTATGGTCGCACCTTCAGTTGGAGGAGGCGCACTAATTGTCCCAGTCATACCAACAGACCCAGATTGCTCTGGGTCTGAACTACTCTGGGCACTAGCTGGCTGAGCCCCTAGTACCAAGAAGAAGGCGGCAACGCTGAAAGATACGACAAGCAATAGACGCTTCATATCTTGCCACGTCTGTGGAACATGTTTTTTCATTTTTTAAACTTTGTCTGTTATATAACTTTGTATTTATATTGTAATACGCTTTTGCTTGTAGCACAAGCACTTTACTTACTATTTTCGACGAAGACCTTTGGTCACATATTTTCTATAAACGTAGACAGCTGCGATGACGAGAGCGAGAAGAAGAACTGCAAGCACTATGATGAGCCATGAAGGAATAAACCAAAATGAAGTCGTCGCTGTCAGTACTTGGCCACCCCTGCCATGAGAGATGTTCGCTGTAATCGTGTATCGTCCAGGTAAGCTCACACCTGATAAATCATTCAAAAATAGTCGCTTAGAATTAGGGAGCACGTTACCACGAGGATCCGTATTGTTTAATTCGTAACTTAGAACTTCTCCTTTACCCCAAGGTCCTGAGACTGAAACCTTACCAAATGGTTTTGAAAAGCCATTTCCTAAGTTATTAACCTCAATACCAACTTTCATTGGCTTTTTAGTAAAAATAGTCCCTTTTTTGTCGTCCAAATAAGCGCCGATGCTTGAAATTTCCACTTTTTCGGTTATGTCACCAGGTACTTCTATAAGCACAAGGGCTGCAACACTTGCATTGAGCGCCACTTGCGGGCTTGTTATTTCGTCACTATTTGGTTTCGCACTTTGAAATCTGATTGCACCATAGTAAGCACTAGGTGCTGCGTTTTCAGGAATCTGAATTGGCAAATTAACAACCTTCGTTTCCCCACCAGGAACCTCGACATCTTCAAGTCCAAGAACGAAATCTTTGATTGAGCTTGAGCTACGCTCCCTACTATCATCGATAATAAGTTTTGGATTGCCCGTATTCCCATCAGCTTCAAAGTCATTGATAAACGCTTTTGCCAAAATAGGCTGATCGGTGACGTTTTTAATTTGTATGCTAGCAAGATCCGACTTACCTCGCTCAATTGTAAACTCAAACCTTGTAGGAGTGATGCTTAAGCCGTTACTCCCTTGAGTTTGTGCTTGAGTATGTAGGGGTGATGTCAATACAAACCCTAGCATCAACAATGCCACTAATAAATTCCGTAAACGTTTCATTATTCCTCCTTTTTGCAATTAAGCCAAAGTATAGCGAAAACTGCTTATACTTGCAAAGAAAGAGGAAAAAACACAACGCATTTTGCAATTAAAACGATGCGATTGCTGTAAAAGTGAAGCTAGATGCGTAAACTCCGGCACGCTGTTCTTCAGAGATGTTAACCAGATACGACACCGTAAATCTGTTAAATTCGGTCGGTCCTGTTGCATTTACGAGTCTCTCACCGTCATTATAGCGAAAACTATTAGGTGTGCCGTATCCACTTGATATTGTTGCGATACCGATACCTGTAGGATTCGTTCCGACACTCGGATTCGAATTAGATTTCAGATTTATACCAAATTGACTCGTACCTATTTGACTTGAAGCATTGTCTGCTAGTTGAGGTATCACCGAGTTACCGGCAGTCATAGTACCTCCTGAGATGTAAATATTGTACCCACCAAGATCATTGGTAGCTGCGGAAAACTGGCTTGTTAATACATTCGCATTCGTTTTAGAAAATTCTCCAAATGATAGTAGGCTCCCTTGCGAGCCAGAACAATTTAGCTCGACCGTAACACCCACACAAAAAGTTAAATGAGGAGGTACATATCCACCAACATCAACTCTATCTACGGTCGCAAATGCTAAACCTCCGATATCTATCCTAGAGCCACTGCCATCAGTTGACGCATGCGTACTTAAACGCACGTATGTTGTATGCTTAGCGGTTGACGGGTTTGTAATATTTGAAAAATTAAAGGTCACTTGGCTTGCTCCAACGACAGAAGGAGCCCGCGTAAGTACAATCTTATTTGAAGTTGTATCCGGAGCACTGATTGACATACCACTTATACCTGAGGACGACGCAAGTACTGCATTATCAACATCGAGCCCACTAGGAATCGTGCAAGCTGCAGTATGGAATGGAAAATTGTCGCAATATTCTATGACTATCGATCCGATACTCGTACTCGTCGATATACCGAAAGAAACACGATGAGTAGTTATTGCTGAAGGAATAGAAGACCCTAAAAGTATCGAACGGTTTGTTAGTTGATCAGCATGTGCTTGTAATGAAAATGGAATAATAGATAAGCTAATAAGTAAAAACACGAGTACGACCCTTACAAGCCGTACTCGTGCGGATGATTTGATTACTGCAACTTTGTTTTGAGCAGTCATCGAATCTTTCCCTTTAAATCCTTTTTGTTTTTGTTTGTCCTATGCCTTAGAACGTAGGAGTTGCAATGTAAGTCGTTACAACCGTGTAACTACCTGGAGGCGTTGATGCGCTTGCAGTAGCTGCAAATCGTAGTTTTACGATTTCGTCGTCGACCACAGAGCTTGAACTAATCAAGGTTTCAGCGGTACTACCTGTGTTCCAACCGACTAGTGCGGAACCACTCGTGAATGTTTCGTTTTCACAGTCAGCAACCGTTGTGATTGCTTCGTCTGAACCGTTGTATGCGTCGTTAACTGTTGTCAAGTTTGAAGTAGTGCTTCCACCCGTACCTTGCACGACACAAGGAATATACATACCGAACAATTCTGATCCTGATGTTATAGTGCTACCTTCACCGGTGTTTACAGCACTCACAAAACATTGGTCGTTCGTCACAGAAGCAGTTGCGTTACAGTTAGCAGGTATTACACGGAAGCTCTTAAGCTGATCCGTATCGCCACCGGAGACTGACGTTGCATCATCTGCATAGTATCCGATGGTTACTCCACCTTGAGAGTTCGTGTTCAGCATCAAGATACCGTAGTCATCGTCAGCACCGTTTGTTGCAGTGACGTTAACTGGTGAAACAGCAATTGATGATTCATCGATAATTCCGATATCAACATTTGAATCACTTAAACCAGAACAGGTTGAAACGTCTGCAGGCATCGTGTCAGCATCATCGACACCAGCAACACAGAATTCAAGACGTTCCTGAACTCGGCCATTGATGGTAAGTTGATCGACAATAGCGATGGCAACGGTACCACTATCTAAGATGTCGCCTGAACCAAAGTCATCGTCACTATACACGCTAATTCGGATGTACACCGTCTGGACTGAACTTGGAGCGGTGATACCGCTGATCGTGTGCGTTACCGCACCGCCAGTTACACCAGTTGCTACACCTTCGTCACGTGAATAGCAAATCATATAGGTATTTGTATTGACAGTACAGTCACCAACATTTGCTGCTTCTGACACGGGAGCAAATGCAGTACCGTTGTTTGGCCAGCTTGCTTGACTGTCGTGTGAGTTGCTTGTCTGCACGTTCATTCCAGTTGGCAATGTACATGTTCCAAGAGGTGTCGTACAGAAACTATAGGTGATGCCCGCTTTTGTCGCTGCGGTATCAATCAGTGTGTATCCAAAAACGATTTCCATGTCGTTGTTTATCGACGTGGTACCGTTATGAATTTTTGAATTATTTATTGTCGCACTCCTCGATGTGAGCTGTGACGCAGATACTCTGCCAGTCAATAACATTGGAATAAGCAATGCCATTACTAACAGGGCCGCTTGCAACAACGAAACGTGCTTGCGCAAACGTTCACGCACTGCGAGACGTGGTGAATACGTATAGGCCATGTTTTTATTTCTCCTTTTTTGATTTTTACTGCTATACAAGAGAAGATTACCACAAGCATTTTTTGAATGCAAACACTTTCTTTACGAACTTTTCCCCAGTTTGCATTCCTAAAAAGTAGGGGTTGCAACAAGGGTGTGCGTCATCGTGTAGGAGCCTGCGTCCGTTATCGTGCTGATATTCGCAATATAGCTGATAGTGTAGTTCGTTTGTCCCCATGCTGGGTTAGTAGGGTTTGTCCCGTGTTGAGCAATGATATCACCATCGTTGAATTGAAAATTATCAGCGGTACTATAACCCGTCGCAGCTTCACCGTCAGCAAACGAGTTTGATGGATCGAAACTTGGATTAGCCCCGATATCTGGCGATGCATTATCAACTAAATTAATACCGAATTGCTCATTCCCTGGGCTTGATGTCCCTGCACTTGTTATCGCATCAATCGTAGAGTTATTCTCACTCGTTAAAGTTGATCCGTATGAACGTACGACATATGTCGCATTTAAGTAAGCACGAACATAGAACGTTGCACTGCCCGTAGCCACTTCAGTTGCGCTCAATATACCTGGATCACCTGAAACCGTATTAAGATCAATAGACGCACTATTTACTACAAATTCGAGATATTCTTCTGATGGATTTATTGGACCGGCATACGCACCATAATTAGTACTATAAGCAGAGCCTACGGCTACATCTCCCGCAGAACCTTGTGCGCTGTAGGATGCAGACGATCCGAGACCAGAACCTGAGCTGAAACTACTCTCCTGAACTTGATAATTTGTAGAGCTAGACTGTGCTTCCGCACGAGCTATTGGTGATACTACCAATGCAACTACAACTACGAGAATGCGTCTCCATTTCATACCGCTTATGATAGCATAATGCTTTTTATAGTATAAAAAGAAAAGACATCGGCGCAGTAATGACCGATGTCTTTCTTTCTACCACTTTTGGTGCACTATGCAGGCCTCGCATGCCTGATAGTATTTATACCGTTGCGTGGTTTTCGCTAATTTCCTAAAACAAAACGAAATCGTTTTATTAGAATGTTGGGGTTGCAATGTAAGTCGTTACAACGGTGTAGTTACCTGGAGGCGTCGTAGCGCTTGCGGTAGCTGCAAATCGTAGTTTAACGATTTCGTCGTCTACCACAGAGCTCGAGCTAATCAATGTTTCTGCAGTACTACCCGTGTTCCAGCCGACAAGGCCTGAACCACTGGTGAATGTTTCGTTTTCACAGTCAGCAACCGTTGTGATTGCTTCGTCTGAACCGTTGTATGCGTCGTTTATCGTCGTCAGGTTAGCAGTCGTGCTACCTCCGGTGTTTTGGACAACACAAGGGATGTACATACCGAAGACTTCGCTTCCGCTTGTAACGGTGCTACCTTCACCGGTGTTTACAGCACTCACAAAACATTGGTCGTTCGTCACAGAAGCAGTTGCGTTACAGTTCGCTGGTACGACACGAAAACTCTTGAGTTGGTCAGTATCGCCACCAGAGACAGAAGTTGCATCATCTGCATAGTATCCGATGGTTGCACCACCTTGAGAGTTCGTGTTAAGCATCAAAATACCGAAGTCATCGTCAGCACCGTTTGTTGCAGTGACGTTAACTGGAGAGATTGCGATGCTTGATTCATCGATAATTCCGATGTCAACATTCGAATCACTCAATGCTGAACAGGTTGAAACGTCTGCAGGCATCGTGTCGGTGTCATCTACACCAGCAACACAGAATTCAAGACGTTCCTGAACTCGGCCGTTGATGGTAAGTTGGTCAACGAATGCGACTGCTACAGTGCCGTAATCAAGTTCGTCTGCAGACTGGAAATCATTATCACTATAGGTCGTGATTCGGATATATACGGTCTGGATTGAACTTGGAGCGGTAATGCCACTGATTGTGTGCGTTACCGCACCACCACCAGTCGTAGCTGAGGTTCGTTCAAAACACATCATGTAGCTGTTTGAACTCATCGTACAGTCGTTCTCATCAGTAACTGCATGAGCGCTAAATGACGTGCCGTTTGAAGGCCATCCACTTTGGCTGTCCTGGGTAGCCGACTGGACTGACATACCAGTTGGAAGCGTACAGGTGCCAAGTGGGTTTGTACAAAATTCATAGGTGATACCTTGCTTTGCAGCAGCAGTATCGATGTTTGTATATCCAAAAACGAATTCAGCATCGTTGTTTATCGATGTGGTACCGTTGTGGATTTTAGAGTTATTGATTGTTGCACTTCGTGTCGTAAGTTGACCAGCTGATGCACTACCAGCTAGAACGAATGGCACAAGTGCTGCAAGAGCCAATACGGCAACTTGCACAAAAGCGGATACACGGCGCAACGTCAAAGTCGCACCTGCGCCCGCAGAGGCTTGTTTCATACATTCTCCTTATTTGTTTTTGTTTTAGGTTAGCAAAGATACGGTATCATGTGCACCGAACAAGCACAAGCCTTTTATAGACTAGTTTTCCACACCATCCTACATCGAACGGAATGACTGTAAAATTGATTCAAGCTGTCGCGCATCCGGATTGGGCGTAACATTTCGATACGTTATGGCAATTTCTACCACTGTTCCGTCTTTTTGTGGCATTTTTAGTTTATTGGTGCCCCCAACTTCACCGACCGCTACCGTGTAATCGTTTACCTGGTCCGGGTTACAGAAATATTCAACATCATCTTGTTTAACTGTTTTTGGCTCTAGATTTGGGTTGGGTCCGAGCACCTCAACGCAAGGTCCAGAGACCATATCGGTTCGTGATAGTGAACCGTCTGCATTAACCGCAACTGGCATCACACGTGTCGGAACATTATGTCGCTCCAGAAAATATCCGTCTGGCAAATCAATGGTTACCCATAGTTCGTGTTCAATAAAATTTTTATCATAGCTTCTATACAGGTACTGCTTCGTTTTATCATCGGGTGAAAGATTCAACTCATCTGAGACCTCACGCCAGCTTGCATCGGCTTGGAATCTAAAATAGGGCGTTTGGAATATGTTTATCCGAGCAGATTGCACGGTGGCGTTCGACTCACTACTCACTACTGTTTTTGTTGATTTCACTTGTGTAAGTAGCCAATCAATGCCTACTACGGCGCCCACTACTAACGCCAACATGACCGACAATGTAGCCATTTTGCGTAAGCGTTTTGCTTTTTGTGATTTTCGGTGCGTGCTTACCGTGTGATGGTACGGTGCCATAATGCGCCAATTCCCTCTCTGTTCTGATGAGAGTATCTCATGAAAATAACAACCATGCAACACGATTATGTTTTATCCGTGACATATGAGATTGAATCATATACACTATCGGTAACGAAGCATAAGCAAGTTAGATTATTTATATGGAAGAAAACTCAGAAAAAGAAGAAAAGACTATCGATGCAACCGGTTCGTTAGAGACGCTCGAAGATCAGGATACTACGGTAACTGAAACCCCAACGGGCGATAAAAAAGATGATGAAGCTAAAAAGAAAAAAAAGTCCGGTAATTTACTAACCCGGATTACGAATCGGCTTAACATCTACCTCCTTGGTTTTATACTTCTAATAATCGTAAGTTTAGTCATTATTTTTGTCGTCATTAATTCGAGCAATAAGCAAGCCGCAAAAGAAGCCGAAATTAAGACGCAGGAGCTCACACAGGACGCTATTGATAGTCTTACCAGCAACGAAGCGACCGTTGGCGACCCAAAACAACTATTAAGTGTTGAATCTAATGCAGTATTTGCAGGCAAAGTACTTATTCGTGATGGGCTCGACGTTGCAGGTCCAATTAAGGTGGGGGGAGATCTAAATCTGCCAGGTATCACTGTATCCGGTAAAAGTGCTTTTGATGAAGTGCAGGTAAACAGCCTCTCAATAGCCGGAGATACAAGTGTGCAAGGTATCTTGACCGTTCAAAGTAGCCTTACCGTCAATGGTCAAGGTTCATTCGCTGGTGAGCTGTCTGCTCCGTCTATCGTAACCGACGCCTTGTCGTTATCGGGCGATATTCAGTTTGGAAAACACATTGATGCCGGAGGAAGCACTCCAGATGTGAGCTCCGGTTCTGTCGGTTCTGGTGGAACCGTCACCATCAGTGGAACGGATACCGCTGGAACGGTCACCGTCAATTTCGGTTCTGGTGGCGGGGGCGGAAATCTTGCCACTATATCTTTTGCAGCTGCATTTTCAGGCAACCCCCATGTAGTCATAACACCTATCACAGGTAACTCAGCCCTAGCAAGCGCTAAGTATTACTTAAGTAGCAGAAGCACAACGAGTTTCACTATCGCAACACAAGACACGTTCTCTGCTGGTGGAACCGTTAGTTTTGACTACGTCGTCATAGACTAATCCTGCCTACTGCCTACTGCCTACTGCCTACTGCCTACTGCCTACTGCCTAC
>JACCDN010037496.1_pt1 | contig 12678 bp, 9 predicted proteins | sample 7441691 | NCBI WGS metagenome assembly JACCDN01 (sample SAMN15323439, study PRJNA562643) | freshwater metagenome | isolation source: river surface water | place: USA:Blue River Watershed | collected 2017-08-16 | reverse complement strand
TTGCTGACGCAGTTCTATTCGTTGTTGATGCAACAGTGGGTCCAACAGCAACTGATGAGCGTGTTGTAAAGATGCTTCGAGCAAGCAAAAAGCCAGTGATGCTTCTCGCTAATAAGGTAGATGACGAGCGCATGGAAGCAGAAGCTGCTTCACTTTGGTCTTTAGGTTTGGGTGAACCATATCCGGTTTCAGCTTTGCACGGTAGGGGAGTAGCGGATGTTCTAGACAAGATCATCGCAGTCCTTCCTGAAGTTTCAGCGGTAGCCAAACAAGAATTTGGTGGACCAAGAAGAGTAGCCATCATTGGGCGACCTAACGTAGGTAAGTCTTCACTCTTGAATAAAGCAGTTGGCTCTGAGCGAGCTGTTGTGAATGACCTTGCAGGAACAACAAGAGATCCAGTGGATGAGCAAGTTGAACTAGGCGGAAAAATCTGGCGATTCATTGACACCGCTGGTATTCGCAGAAGAGTTCACCTTGCTCAAGGAGCAGACTTCTATGCATCCCTAAGAACTGCTTCTGCTCTTGAAAGAGCTGAAGTCGCAGTTGTTGTTTTGGATGTTACTGAGAAAATCAGCGAAGCAGACATTCGCATTGTTGACATGGCCCTTGAATCAGGTCGTTGTCTTGTGTTGGCCTTCAACAAGTGGGACAACATGGATGAGGACCGCAGAGAATTCCTAGAGCGAGAAATTGAACAGGATCTCGCTCACGTTTCTTGGGCTCCAAGAGTTAACATCTCTGCTAAGACCGGTCGTCACCTTGAAAAGCTTGTACCCGCTTTGGAAGTTTCACTTGATTCTTGGGACACCAGAATCCCAACAGGAAAACTAAACGCATTTATTCAGGAATTGGCGATGGAATTCCCGCACCCAGTTCGTGGAGGCAAGCAGCCTAGAATCTTGTTCGCCACCCAGGCAAGCTCAAGACCACCAAAGTTTGTGTTGTTTACAACCGGTTTCTTGGATCCTGGCTACAGAAGATTCATCATTAGAAGACTTCGTGAAACTTACGGTTTCGAAGGAACTCCGATTGAATTAGGTATGCGAGTAAGAGAAAAGCGTAAGCGCTCTTAGTAGCAAAATTGTAAGCAGCTAAGGAAATCATGGGCGATAACAATCTTCAGTTGAGTGAGAGAGTCCTCACCTGGCCTAATGCTTTGAGTGCCCTGAGATTGCTATTGGTTCCGGTGTTCTTATGGCTAATTCTTATTGATGAAAACCTGCTGGCTTTCTCGGTTCTCGCCTTCTCCAGCTTTACAGACTGGTTAGACGGCTACCTCGCGAGGAAGCTAAATCAGATGAGTCGCCTAGGGCAGTTACTTGATCCTGCCGCAGATCGACTTTTCATTCTTGCCTCTCTTCTTGGCTTGGCTATAACCAACAAGGTCCCCTGGTGGCTGGTAGTGGTAGTAGTTGGGCGAGATGTTGTTCTTTTCTTCACCCTTCCTTTCCTTGCTAAATCTGGATATGGACCACTACCTGTGAACTACTCCGGCAAAGCGGGCACTTTTGCCCTGCTCTATGCCTTCCCGCTAATGCTTTTGCCTAATGTTCTCCCTTCAGAATGGGCTGTTGTCATCTACCCAATAGCCTGGGGATTCGCATTCTGGGGAATCTGGCTCTACTGGTGGGCAGGCGGAATCTATATAAGACAGGTTTATAACATTCGAAAAATGGACCGTTCAAATTCAAGTATTCTTGTGTCTAAGAAGGAGACCAAGTGAACGATTTCAAAGACGGCGCTGATTCAATCGACGCTACTCGCACTTTCTCCGAGAAGCTTATTCCTGTTGACGCGAATTCTCTAAGCGATGAGGATCAGCAGGCTGTTGACGCACTTCCAACAGGCAACTCACTTCTAATTGTTCGTCGCGGACCTAACAAAGGTGCAAGATTTCTTCTTGACTCAGATTTGATTTCTATTGGTCGCCACCCAAACGCAGACATCTTCCTAGATGATGTGACAGTTTCTCGCAGACATTCTGAAATTTCTAGAGCGGGTTCAGTTTTCACAATCAAGGACCTAGCTTCCCTCAATGGAACATATTTTGAAGGTAAGAGAGTCGAAACCGCAGAACTGTTCAATGGTGCTGAAGTCCAGGTTGGTAAGTACCACTTCACCTACTACTCATCAAAGAGAAACAGCTAAAGATGGCTAGCAGCGAAGTATCAAGTTTGTTTGCACCGAGAGCTGCAAAACTTTCGACTATCGGTCGAGTAATTGAATTACTTAGCCAAGAGTTTCCTGATCTAACTCCATCAAAGATTCGTTTTCTAGAAGAGCAGGGTTTGGTTACCCCGCACAGAACAGAATCTGGTTACAGAAAATTCAGTGACGCAGATATAGAGCGCGTGAAACTCGTGCTTGAACTTCAGCGAGACAAGTTCCTCCCTCTAAGAGTTATCAAGTCATATTTAGATGACATTGATGCAGGTAAGCAACCTTCTCTACCATCTGCAACCAGAAGACCAAGTGTGAACCGTAAGTTCTCAAAACTTGAACTAGTTGCTGAGTCAGGCATCAACGAAACTCTTCTTGCAGAAGCTCAGGCAAGTTCCCTCATCTCTGCTGGTCCATTTGAATTCAGCGATATCGAAATTGCCAGATCTTTAGTTCAGCTTTCACGCTTCGGCATCTCAGCAAGACATCTACGAGGCATTAAGACTGCTGCCGATAGAGACCTAGGTCTTATCCAGGGAGTGGTTGCAAGCGTCAAGAAACAACGCGACCCATCAGCTAAATCAAGAGCAGCAGCGTACGCAAGCGAGATTGAATCTCACTTTGCAGTCATCAGATCGGAACTAATCCGTTCTGTTATTGACAAAATTGACTAACGCGACACGCCGAAGAAGAATATAAGCCCCCGTATGCCGAGGGTAGCCACAAGAATTAAGAAAAGGTTCATGTTCTACTTGAACTTTATACACATTGAGAGGAGGCCAGAATGGAAGACCAAAACCTTACAGGTTCAACAAAAATCACCGAACCTACAACCGAAACTGGCCGTATCAACCTCAGTGAAGCAAGCGAATTTGCATATCTTCAAGATGAATTGTTCCTAGAAGAACAACCTTGGCACGATCCTAAAGTCGGTTACCGTGGACACTCAGCTGCAGCAGCAGCTGGAATTAGCTACCGCCAATTGGACTACTGGGACAGCACCGCTCTGGTTCAGCCAAGCGTTAGAGGAGCAACTGGCTCTGGATCTCAACGCCTTTACTCTTTCCGCGACATTCTTGTTCTCAAACTTGTTAAGAAGTTCCTAGATGCTGGAGTTTCACTCCAACAGATTAGAAAAGCAGTTGGGGAGCTTAGAAAAGCAGGAATCGGCGACTTAGCTCGAATTACTCTAATTTCGGATGGAGCGAAGGTTTACCTTTGCACATCAGGAGATCAGGTTATCGACCTAATTGACAAGGGCCAGGGAGTCTTTGGTATTTCTGTAGGACGAGTGCTAGGTGAGGTTGAAGCTACTCTTAGCCACATTGACCCGTCATACCTTGAAGAGATGGATGAGCTAACTCTTCGTCGTCTAAACAAAAAGGCTATTTAGTCTTCGTTTTCTTGTTTTGAACCTAAAAATTTCTTCAACTGTTTCTTAGTCATTGTTTGACGTAAGACTTCATTCCATTGTTCCTGATACTCAGGGGATACAGGCTGGCTTTCAACCATTTCAATTCTTGGGGCTACGGGTTCAGCGTTTAGGTTTAGTGTCTTTGCCAAAGATGCACGAGGGGCCATCTGAGAATCACGATTTCTCTTGGAATGCTTGTTTCGACCAGTTTCCAGGTCTGGCACACTCTCAGAGACAAAAGAAGCTTGCAGCTGCTCAAGTAGTTCATCAAATTGAATTGCAATCTTGGCAGCGCTCTGTCCAGGCCAAGAGTGGATAGATCTTCCAGCTCCTTGAGATTGTTGAACAGCAGACTTCTCTTCGAAAGCTGGGCTAAGTAGGTAATCGCCGTAGGTCTCTTCGAGTTCATTCACACGGTACTGGTGTTCAGCAACACTGGGTCTCAACCGATTAATGAGGACACCAAAGAGTGATACCTGTCGGTTGACGCTCTTTCTAAGCTCAGTAAAGGCCTTCATGGCATTTTCAACACCGAGGAGGGCGTTGATAGATGGTTCGGTAACGAATAAGACCCTGTCGCTAGCAACCCAAGCCATACGGGTTAGAGCGTTCATGCTTGGAGGAGTATCGATAAGAACCAGGTCGTAGTCAGCCTCAATCTTGGCAAGGGCTTCATCTAGATTCCAAAGCGACTTGAAAGAGGGCTTTGTGGTGTTTCTGAGGCTCAACCTTGGGTTTCCAGCCATTATGTCCAGGCGACCCGTCTGTCCCTTTGCCCAAGATGAGGCTACAATTGCTTTCAACACAGAGTTGTGTCGGGGTTTCTTGAGGACTTCAGCTGCTGAATATTCAAATTCCCCAACCGCACCTAAGCAGTTGCTAGCGTTACATTGAGGATCTAAATCAATCACCAATGTTCTAAGGCCCTTAGTCATGGCGGCAGAGGCAAGACCCAAAGTTATAGTGGTCTTACCAACTCCGCCCTTAAGGGCACTAACGCTTAAAACATGCACCCGTCTAGGCTACCTTTTGATTTAGGTGCAAGCCACTATTTAGTCCGTTTGCCTTTAGTTAGGAACTCGTGTTCAAAAAGATTCTGGTCGCCAACAGAGGCGAGATAGCCATTAGAGCGTTTCGCGCTGCCTATGAGCTCGGAGCTAAGACTGTAGCCGTTTTTGCATACGAAGACCGAAACTCTTCCCACCGTCTAAAAGCTGATGAGGCTTATCAGATTGGTGAACTTGGACATCCTGTTAGGGCTTACCTAGATGTTGACGAGATCATCAGAGTTGCTAAAGAGTGTGGGGCAGATGCGATCTACCCAGGTTACGGATTTCTTTCAGAGAACCCTCAACTAGCCGAAGCAGCAGCTGCCAACGGGATTGTGTTTATTGGACCTGGTTCTCATGTTTTAGAACTTGCAGGTAACAAGGTAAACGCAAAAGAAGCAGCTATAGCAGCAAACGTTCCTGTTTTAAAGTCATCAATTCAGTCAGCTGATGTTGATGAACTGGTTAAGGAATCTCAAGGTTTTGGTTTCCCACTGTTTGTTAAGGCAGTCGCCGGTGGCGGTGGCCGTGGCATGCGTCGTGTTGCTGAAGAATCTGAACTCAGAGGAGCACTTGGCGAAGCCATGCGTGAAGCTGAAAGTGCTTTTGGTGATGCAAGAGTATTCCTAGAACAAGCGGTTCTTCGTCCTAGACATATTGAAGTTCAGATTCTTGCAGATGCGCATGGAAATGTGGTTCATCTATTTGAACGTGACTGCTCAGTGCAGAGAAGAAACCAAAAAGTAGTTGAGATTGCACCTGCACCAAATCTCGATGAAGAACTTAGACAAGCTCTATACAGAGATGCAATTGCTTTTGCTAAACAAATTGGTTATCTAAACGCAGGAACAGTTGAGTTCCTAATCGATACCGTTGGGCCAAATGCAGGTAAGCACGTCTTCATCGAAATGAATCCTCGCATTCAGGTTGAGCACACTGTGACTGAAGAGATTACTGAAATCGATCTAGTTCAGTCTCAGATGAGAATTGCAGCAGGAGAGTCTCTTGTTGATCTAGGTCTTACTCAAGACAAGATTGAGATGCATGGTTTTGCTATCCAATGCAGAATCACAACTGAAGACCCATCTGCAGGGTTTAGACCTGACACAGGAAAGATCACAACTTACAGATCTCCTGGTGGAGCGGGCATCCGTCTTGATGGTGGAACTGCTGCTACAGGAAGCGAAGTCAGCCCATACTTTGACTCACTGTTGGTGAAGCTGATTACTAGAGGTAGAGATTTGCCTGCGGCAGTTAGCAGAGCTTCTAGAGCCCTTGCTGAATTCAGAATTCGTGGAGTTTCCACGAACATCGCTTTCCTTCAAGGAGTGCTGTCAGACCCTAGCTTCAAAGCTGGGGAACTTAGCACTGCCTTTATTGAGGAGAGACCTGAACTTCTAAACTCTTATCCTTCTCTTGACCGCGGAACCAAGATTCTGAACTGGTTGGCAGAGGTAACTGTGAACCAGCCTTACGGAACTAGAGGAAGCCTGATTTCACCTTCTAGTAAATTGCCAAAACTGGATCTAACCAAGGAGGCACCAGCTGGTTCAAGACAGCAACTTCTAGAACTGGGACCTGTTGCTTTTGCAAAAGCTTTGAGAGCTCAGGCACCAGTTGCAATTACGGATACAACTTTTAGAGACGCTCACCAATCACTTCTGGCAACAAGAGTAAGAAGTCGTGACCTACTTCAGGTTGCTCCGTACGAAGCAAGAATTCTAAACAAGTTGTTCTCGGTTGAAGCTTGGGGAGGAGCAACCTACGATGTTGCTCTTCGTTTCTTAGGTGAAGACCCTTGGGCAAGACTTGCATCTTTGCGAGCAGCAATGCCAAACATCTGTATCCAGATGTTGCTTAGAGGTAGAAACACCGTCGGCTACACACCATACCCAGTTGAAGTCACAGATGCGTTCGTCAAAGAAGCAACCGAGGCAGGTGTTGACATCTTCAGAATCTTTGATGCCTTGAACGACGTGGATCAGATGATTCCAGCAATTGATGCTGTTCTAAAAACAAAGACTGCAATTGCTGAAGTTGGAATTTGTTACACAGGGGATCTACTAGACCCTAAAGAAGATCTATACACACTTGATTACTACTTGAAACTTGCCAAGCAAATCGTTGACGCTGGTGCTCACATCATCGCAATTAAGGACATGGCGGGACTTCTAAGACCACAGGCAGCAGCCAAGTTGGTGACTGCTCTTAGAGCAGAATTCGATCTTCCAGTTCACCTACACACTCACGACACAGCAGGTGGTCAACTAGCAACTCTGATGGCTGCTATTGATGCCGGTGTTGACGCAGTCGATGTTGCATCTGCTCCAATGGCAGGAACAACCAGTCAACCTTCTGCGTCAGCTCTTGTTGCAGCGTTAGCTAACACCGATAGAGATTCAGGTATTTCTCTTGATGAGATCACTGCTTTAGAACCTTATTGGGAAGCGGTTAGAAATGTTTACGCACCATTTGAGTCTGGACTTGCTGGACCTACCGGTCGCGTTTACAGACATGAGATTCCAGGTGGTCAGCTAAGTAACCTCAGACAGCAGGCGATTGCTCTTGGACTTGGCAACCAATTCGAAAGAGTTGAAGACATGTATGCCGCGGCTAACCAGATTTTGGGTAGACCGCCTAAGGTAACTCCATCATCAAAGGTTGTCGGTGATCTTGCTCTTCACTTAGTTGCTGTGAATGCTGACCCAACTGACTTTGCTGAAAACCCTCAAAACTATGACATCCCAGATTCAGTTATTGGTTTCATGGCAGGGGAGCTAGGAGATCTTCCTGGCGGTTGGCCAGAGCCATTCAGAACCAAGGTTCTTCAGGGTAAGAACATCAAGTTTGGTATCACCGAAGTCTCTAAAGAAGACCTAGAGAAGCTCAACTCAGAGGATGCTCAGGTTAGACGAGGAACCCTGAATCGTCTGCTCTTCCCGGGTCCAACAAAGGACTTTGAGAAGGCTAGAGCAAGCTACGGCAACCTAGATGCAGTTGACACCCTGGACTACCTATACGGACTAGAGCAGGGCCACGAGCACGTTGTTGAGATCTCTAAGGGTGTAAGAATCTTTGTGGGGCTAGAGGCAATTGGTAGCCCAGACACTAAGGGCTTCAGGACTGTCATGGCGACCCTAAACGGTCAATTGAGACCCCTGAACATCAGGGACAAGAAGATAGCATCTGACGTAACTGCAGCCGAGAAGGCTAACCCAACCAATCCAGCTGAGATTGCTGCACCATTTGCTGGGGTAGTGACCCTTCAGGTAGTTGAAGGCACAACTGTTGCACTAGGTCAGCCTGTTGCCACTATCGAGGCAATGAAGATGGAAGCCACAATAACCTCCAATATTGCTGGTGTTGTAAGGCGTCTAGCCATTGGAAAGACCCAGTCTGTTGAGTCTGGGGACCTAATTCTCGTCGTCGAACCTCAGTAGCGAATAGACTTATCCTTTAGAACAAGGTTCGGCTCAACGATTGTTAGAGCCAAAAGACACTCAAAGGATTAGGTTTGGCTGAAAAATCAGAACGCGGTCTCCGTCGCCGTGCACAGCAGGAAGAAACTGCCACTTCAGAGCTATCAACAACCTCATTGGATGCAGGCTCTATCGACCTAACTCCGTCAACTTCTTCAATCAAGGTAGTCACCGAAGCAACCGCTATCGTTCCAGAAAGCGAAATCTTGAGCTCAGATAGCTCTGCTAATGGGCAAGCTGGATACTCTCGCAGAGACAGCCTTCGTGGCGATGCTTTTGATCAACCAGAACCAGCAGCCATGCTTACCGCAGATCGTCTAATCGATTTGACCGCTAAGAACAGACCAGCTCCAGAGTCGGGTTTCCGTCGCTTCCTATACTTCATCTCTCTAAAGACAATCAACCTTGGAGATAACCTTCGTATTCGCGAACGTAAAGCTACCGATGCCAGAATCTCAGCCCAACTTGATGGTGGTGCAAGATTCGTTCCTGTACTAACTCGTAAGGGTGGCGTTGGTAAAACAACAGTCACCACATTGTTGGGTATGGCAATGGCTCTAGTCCGTGAAGACCGAGTCATCGCAATCGATGCAAACCCAGACCGTGGAACTCTAGCTGAACGTGTTAGCAAGTCAACTCGCTTCACTGTGAGAGATGTTGTGAACCGTGCTGCTGCGGTTGATGGCTTCACCGACTTCTCAACCATGGTTTCAAGAGATGCAACCAGATTGCACGTACTTGCATCTGATAGCGATCCAATGCTTTCTGAAGCTTTTGATGAAGGTGACTACAACGTAGTTGCCGACATGGCGGCTCGTTACTACACAGTTGTTCTAACTGACTGTGGAACTGGAATTGTGCACTCAGTTATGAGACCAACTTTGCAAAGAGCTAATGGTCTAGTAATTGTTTCTGGTGGATCAGTTGATGAAGCAAGGTTGGCTTCTGAGACTCTAACCTGGCTTGAAGCTAACGGTTATGGAGATCTAGTTCGAGGCTCAGTAGTAGCTTTGAACACTGCTACTCAGGGAACTAACCTTGTGAAGCTTGATGAGATTGAAGCTCACTTCAAATCTAGAGTTCGTGCAGTTGTAAAGATTCCTTATGACCCAGCTCTTGCTGCAGGATCAGTTATCAAGTTCGATCAACTACACAAGAACACTAGAGAAGCAGCTCGCGAACTAGCAGCGCTTGTTGTTGAGGGACTTGTAAAGTCCAAGTAACTAATGCCAGTTAGAGAAATACGCCTTTACGGTGACCCAGTACTGAATTCAAAGTGCGATGTAGTCAAAGACTTCGGCGAAAAGACAAAAGCATTAGTTGAAGATCTGATTGACACCACTAAAGAACCTGGTAGGGCTGGAGTTGCTGCTCCACAAATAGGTGTTTCTCTTCGAGCATTCAGTTACAACGTTGATGGGACTGTAGGTTATCTACTTAATCCGGAAGAACTAATCCTTGAAGGTGAACCAGCACTAGTTGAAGAGGGCTGTTTATCAGTTCCCGGACTTTGGCATAAAACACTTCGATACCCAAAAGCCTCGCTATCGGGATTCCAACTAGATGGAACTCGTGTCACAGTGAGCGGGGAAGGGCTAATGGCCCAGGCATTGCAACACGAGTATGACCATCTGGATGGAAAGCTCTATCTAGATAGATTGTCAATCGAGGAACGCAAGGAAGCCATGAAGCTTTTGCGTCAAACTGATTGGTTCCTTCGCTAGATCTTGTAATCTCCGATGTTGTGGCAGGTTGACTTAGCGCTTGCTGCATAGATGTCATCAACAAGGTGTGAGAAGTCTTCCATAACAACTGATCTCTTGATCTTCAAAGATGGAGTCAAGTGACCGGTCTTTTCGGTTAGATCCTTAGGTAGTAGAGCAAACTTGCGAATTGACTCTGCGGTTGAAACCTTTGAGTTCACAGTTTCAATTGCCTTTGAGATCTCTGCAATAACAAGTGGGTTGTTAGTTGCATCTTCAATGCTCATCTTTTCCTTGATGCCATTGTTTTCTAGCCAGATAGGCAGCATCTCTTCATCGATTGAGATAAGTGCTGACACGAATGGCTTTGCATCTCCAACAACAACAGCTTGGCTGATTAGAGGGTTTGCACGAAGTGGATCTTCAAGTTGAGCTGGAGCAACGTTCTTTCCACCAGCGGTGATGATAAGTTCCTTTTTTCTACCTGTGATAGATAGGAAACCATCTTCATCCAACGCACCAATGTCACCAGTCTTGAACCAGTCGCCTTCAAATGTTGACTTGGTGGCCTTTGGGTTGTTCCAGTAGCCCTTGAGAACGTTGGTTCCTCTAAGCAGAATTTCACCGTCTTCAGCAATCATGATTCCACAACCAGGTAGCGGGAAACCTACCTTGCCAATCTTGACCTTGTCAGGACGACCAATAGTTACTGGGGCAGTGGTTTCGGTTAGGCCGTAACCTTCTAGAACGATTAGACCGATTGCACGGTAGAAGTGTCCAAGACGAGCTCCTAGTGGGCCACCACCTGAGATGGCGTACTTAACTTTTCCACCCATTGCAGCACGAAGCTTCTTGTATACCAGTGCATCGAATAGCTTGTACTTTGCGTTCAGGCCAAGGCTTGGACCTTTCTTAGTGTCCTTAGCCATAGACCATGCAATTGCTGTTTCAGCTGCCGCATGGAAAATCTTGCCCTTGCCTGCTGACTCAGCGCGCTGTTCTGCTGAGTTATAAACCTTCTCGAATACACGAGGCACTGCCAACAGGAATGTTGGGTGGAAGCTCTGCATTGCTGGAGCAACGGTCTTTGAATCACCCTGGTGGCCAACCTTCACACCACCTGAAATACATAGAACTGAGATGAAGCGTGCGAATACGTGAGCCATAGGCAAGAACAGAAGTGTTGTCTCACCTGGGCGAACAACGTCAGGAAGAACTGCCTGAGCGTTTCTGCATAGGTCCACAAAGCCCTGGTGCAGGAGTTCACAACCCTTTGGCTGACCTGTAGTACCTGAGGTGTAGATGATAGTTGCAAGATCTGCAAGACCTGCACTCTTTCTTGCCTTCTCTAGATCTTCATCTGAAACTGATTTGCCAGACTTGACTAGTTCACTTAGGTCTTTGCTGTCTAGAGTCCAAACCTTCTTTACATCCTTCAGAGAAGACTTGACTGAGTTGAATAGCTGAACCATCTGGTCGTTGGCGAAGATACAGGCAATAGCACCTGAGTCACCCAAGATCCACTCAATCTGAGCAGGAGCAGAGCTTTCGTAGATAGGAACTGAAACAGCACCTGCAAACCATAGAGCAAAGTCACATAGTGCCCACTCGTAACTGGTTGGGCTCATGATTCCAACTCTTTGACCAGGCTTGATGCCTGATGCGATGAATCCCTTAGCAAGAGCCTTCACTTCTTTTAGGTAGTCACTTGCTGTGACATCCTGCCAAATACCTGGTTCAACCTGCTTTGAGATTAGAGCCAAGTTTGGGTCGAGCTTTACTCGATCTAGGAAAAGGTCGGTGATGTTTGTCTCTGGAGACGAAACAACTACTAGTGGGACTTCGAAGGACTTCATGTATACCTCTAACTTGATAGTGGGGGTGAATACAACTTTTGACTAGCCTACCCTTTTGGGATTACCAAATAGATGTAAAAAAGGGGATGAATTGTAACAATATGCGGTTATAAACTGGAGTTTGATTCAGATTCACCCAATCCCTAAGGAAACAAATGATCACTGTTGGTATCGACGTTGGTGGAACCAAGATTGCTGGCGCTCTCGTCAGTGAATCTGGGAAGATCCTGAAAAGTCTTAAGGTACCAACACCTGCTAAGAACACTGACGATCTAATCACCGCAGTTGTTGACATGGTCAAGGAACTAAGTGAAGGTCAAGACATTGCAGCCGTTGGTGTTGCAGTTGCAGGGTTTATCGATGCAGACCAATCTGAAGTGATTTACTCTCCTAACTTAAGCCTCAGAAACGAGCCACTCAAGGCAAAGCTTGAGGCAAGACTCGGCGTTGAAGTGTTTGTTGAGAACGATGCCAATGCAGCGGGTTGGGCTGAATACCGTTTTGGTGCAGGACAGGGCAGTGATCACATGATGATGATCACGATTGGAACCGGAGTCGGCGGAGCAATCGTTGCCCAAGGTGAACTTTTCCGAGGAGGCTTCGGAATTGGAGCCGAACTTGGACACACCAATTTCATTCAAGAGGGCAGAGCATGTGGCTGTGGGCAGAAAGGCTGCTTAGAAGAATACGCCTCTGGAAGTGCGCTACTTGCATCAGCTAAAGAACTTGCTTCATCAGGGACACAGGAAGGTGCTCGTCTAGCGGAACTTCAATCTGAAGTTGGAGAACTAACAGGTACTGAGGTCTACAAGGCAATTACAGAATCAGATCCTGGAGCTTTGCGTCTTCTAAATGAGCTTGGAACAAACATCGGTAAAGCAGTGGCTACATTTGCGGCAATCCTAGGTCCTCAGATGTTGGTTGTCGGAGGAGGTTTGAGTGTTGCAGGTGAACTATTACTCGCTCCAATTCGCGAGGCTTACCTAAATCACTTGCCTGCTCGGGGATACCGCC
>JACCDN010492670.1_pt1 | contig 12681 bp, 10 predicted proteins | sample 7441691 | NCBI WGS metagenome assembly JACCDN01 (sample SAMN15323439, study PRJNA562643) | freshwater metagenome | isolation source: river surface water | place: USA:Blue River Watershed | collected 2017-08-16 | reverse complement strand
TTAGATGTTGATTCTTATAGTGTAAAAGAAAAAATTACTATTGCAAATGATTATCTTTTAAAACAATTATGTAAAGATGTTGGTTTTGAACATAAATCTGTTGAATTTGGACAAGAAGTTTTAACAAAGATTATTGAAGATTATACATTTGAACCTGGTGTACGTTCACTTAAAAGATCATTAGAAAATATTTTACTTAAATTAAATATTGATAAAATCTATCAAAGAGGTATGTTTAAAAATGATTTAGAATATTCTATTGAAAAACCAATAAAAATTACTTTTGATTTAGCTACTGAATATCTTGGCGAATCTAAAGTTTCATTCAAATCTATTCATTCTAAAAATATGATTGGAGTTGTTAATGGATTATATGCTACTTCTTTATGTTCTGGTGGTATTGTTCCTATTCAATTAACCGCTAATCATATGGGTTCAAACTCAAAATTTACTCTTAAATTAACTGGTAATCAGAAAAAAATTATGAGAGAATCAATTGTTTACTCTTTTACTACTGCTATTAATTTATTAACTAAAGAAGGACAAGAAATATTCTTTAAAAATTATCCTTGTGGAATACATATTCATACTCCTGAAGCTGCTACTCCTAAAGATGGTCCTAGTGCTGGTGTTGCATTTACTTTGTGCTTTTTATCTATGATGTTGGAATTACCTATTGATAGAACTATCGCGCTAACTGGTGAAATTGATTTATATGGTAATGTCTCTAAAATTGGTGGTGTTAAATATAAAGTACAAGGAGCATTTAAAGCAGGAGTTAAAACAGTATTTTTACCTGTAGAAAATAAAGAAGATGTTGAAAAAACTAAAAAAGAACTACCAGAAATATTTGACGAAACTAAAAAATATTTCTTTGTTGAACATGTTTTAGAAGTGGCAGAAAAAGCATTAATTGGATGGAATGAACAAAAACATTTGATTAAAAAATAAAAAATAAATTATTACAATTTTTATTTATATTTATATTATAAGTAAAAATGGAAAATACATTTTATTCAAAATATATCAAATATAAAACAAAATATATTAAATTAAAAAATAATTTAGTAAAAGTTGGAGGAGGAAGCAATAATAAAAATATTTATAATCCAATATTTATTAAATCATATGATATTTATGATGTTCTGTATAATGATAGAAACCAAATTATTATTATTAGTCCAGCTGAAAATAATCCCTTAGAAATTAAATATATTGGTACCAATTCAATTAATACTAGTTCTGATTCAAGTAATTTAAGTAATTCGAGTGATTTAGAATATTATAAAAAATTTAATTTAGAAATATGTCCACATAATCATACATTTATTTATTATTGTTCAGTTTATTTATATGAACCAGAAATATTTTTAGAAATTAATGGTAAAAAAATAAAAACAAAAGTAAATAAATATCCAGAATTTATAGACGAGATAATTATGTCAACAATAGTTAAAAATGAAGATAATTATATTATTCAATGGATAGAATATCATAGAAAACTGGGAATAAACAGATTTATAATTTATGATAATAAATCCAGTACAACTCCTATTAAAAAAAAAAATAAAACATTATTAAAAGTTCCAAGTAATTTACAAAGAGTATTGACTAATTATATTAGTGAAGGTATTGTTGTTTTAATTAATTGGCCTTATGAATATATGTTGCTAAAAAGTGGAATTAGTGGTCAAACAACACAACAAAATCATTCAATTTATGCATTTAATAAATGTAAATATATCGGATTATTTGATATTGATGAATATCTAAATCCTCAAACTAAACAAATAAATATTGATAAAATATTTGACGGGATAATAAATAAAAATAACATAAATATTAAAAATATTGGTTCATTTGTTATAAAATGTAAATTATTTTTTAATCCTAAAAATTTACCAACAGATGGTTATAATTTTTTTAAAATATATGATGCTGATTTAATAACATTAGAAGGTAGAGAAAAGAATTTTGTTATTCCTCAAAATGTAAAAACTTTTGCAGTTCATACAATTACAAGTGGAAAAGAATCATTTATCATAGATTATAAAATATTATATTTTAATCATTATTTTTTTCTTAATAAAAAACAACGTGGATTACATAAAACAAAATACACAGATAACACAATAAAAAGAATTCTTAATTTAATAAATATTGAAAATTAAATTATTTATTATAACTATAAAATTTATATAAGTATATTTTATATTGAATGTCTAAATTATATTTTATTTCATTTGCTGGGGGAGCTATTGAATTTTTAGAAGCTTTATCAAGAATTTGTTCTCAAGCAAAAAGTTTAAAAATATTTGATAAAGTAATTGGTTATACTCCTATTTATTTAATTAATGATAAACAATTTTGGAAAGCTCATGGTAATTTTATTAAAAATAATCCTAGAGGATTTGGTTATTGGATTTGGAAACCATATTTAATTAAAAAAACTTTAGAATTAATGGAAGAAGGAGATATTTTAATGTATTTGGATGCTGGTTGTGAAATTGATTATAGAAATAAAAAAAAAATTTTAGATTTAATTGATATTACAAAAACAGATAAACTTATTGGGTCAATTGCATGTGGTGTTAGAAATCCTTGTATTGAAAAAGATTGGACAAAAATGGATACATTTATAAAATTAAATGCACATGACTCAAAATATATGGATACGCCTCAAAGACAAGGTGGGGCAATAATTATTTTAAAATGTAAAGAAATTGTAAATCTTGTTGATGAATGGTTTAAATATGTTACTATTGATAATTATCATTTTGTTGATGATTCACCTTCTATTGAAAAAAATGCTAGTTCATTTAAAGAAAACAGACATGATCAATCTATATTTAGTATTTTAACAAAAAAGTATAATATTTTTTCAGAACATTTAATTAATCCAACAATTTATATAAGTAGAAATAGAACAGGTAAATCAAAAATTTATTAATTTTTTTATATAAATAATTATAAAAAAAAAATTAATTATATTATTAAATTATAAAATGAAATATTTAGAAAATAATATATGCGAATTTAAAACTCTTTTTCCTATAGATTATTCTATTAAAAAAGATATAATTTCATGTTCTTTTTTTAAAATGTTAAATAGTGGATATAAAGATTTTAATTTATATATTAAAGGACTAATTAATTTGTATAATTATATTGAATATTTAAATAATAAAAAAGGATATAATTATCATTTAAGAATTTTTATAGATTCAAGTATAGAAAGTGATAAAGAAATTATGGATAAAATATTAAATTTAAAAAAAATAGAAATTGTTGTTTATAGTTGTCCTAATTATCAAGAAATTACAAATTCAAAATATCATATAGGATTATTTGGAACAATGGTACGTTTTTTCCCAATATTTAATTTTCCAAATAATGATGCAAGATATGTAATTATTAGTGATGTTGACGATATTGTTTTAAAAACAACAAATATAGCAATTAAAACTATGCAAAATTCAAAACAAATTGATGAAATTTTTTTATTAAAAATTGGTAATTTAGGTAAAAATGTTAAATACAATTATCCTTCTATTTATAAAGAAGTAATTACTATTTATTCAATAGCTCAAAGTATAGTATCATTTAAAAGAATTGATTCTAAATTAATTACAAATTTTTTAACAGATTTAAAAACAACTAAAAAATATTATTCTTATTATTATCAAATACAAAAAAAACATATAAATGATGAAGAATTTGAAAAAAAATATAAAAATTTACAGTCTTTTATTTATGGAATTGATGAATATTTTATAAATAAGATTCTTACAGAATATTTAATTGATAATAAAATTCCCTTTGCAAATAATTTTTTTTGGAATTTATATTCACCTATTTATTATTTATTAGAATACGTTAAGTATATGGATAAAAAAAATAAAAATAAATTAAATGATTTGCTTAATTTTATTTTAGAAAAACATAATTTAAATTTTAATAAAGAGGATTCTATTAAAAAAAAATATGATATAATTGATAAAATTATTTATTTAGAAAATGATAAAAATAATTTAAATAAATTATATGAACTTAATAAAACTTTTTATAAAATTTTTTTAGAAAATAAAAATAATAATAAACTTGATTTTTTATTTCCAAAAGATTTTTATAAAATTCTTCTTAATAAACAATTTTATTTAGCTTATGATTTTAATATTATAAAATACTATTTTTGTTCTAACTATAAAGATATTTTTATTGATATTAAAAAATTTAATTTAGAAGACAAAGAATCTTTTGATAAATTTTTATAGTTTTTATACTTTTTTATAATTTTTTATAATTTTTTATTTAATATATTTATAAATGAAAAATAAATACTTACAATATTTGGAATATCAAAAAAATATGAAAAAGGTTGATAATTTAAAAAAAAGATTTATATTAATTCAACAATATACTGGTTTTGGTAATAAAATATTTAATTGTATCGTTGCAATTTATTTAAAATATAAGTTTAATTATACTATTTATTATGTTAATACTAAAAGTGCTCATGAAAAAAAAGGTGACCCATTAATTACTGATATTTTTCCACAACTTGATAAAGAATTTGAGATTATTGACGATAATTCTGGTGATTATATTCAATATTTATTAAAAAGAAAAAATACTAGAGTTAAAACTAATTCACTTGATAATTTATCTGAATATTTTATTAAAGACCAAATGATATTATCTCCAACAACTTTATATAATTTAGTTTTTGATATGTATGATAAATTTACAACAGAGCAAAAAAAAATATTTGAAATTAATAAAAATCTTATAACTCATGATATTATTTCATATGCAGAAACAAATTATGCTACTATACATATTAGATATGGAGATAAGTTAGAATTAGCAATCAGAAAAAATAATAATGAAAATTTTAAAGAAGGTTTTAATTTTATGACATTTCCTATTTATACTCCTGAATATTATTATGAACAAATAAAAATTATTAAAAAATTAAAAATACCTATTATTATTTTAACTGATTCATATTATGTTATTAAACATTTTTTAATGGATAAATATAATTTATCAAATGACCCTGATATTTTCTTCCCAAATATATCTTTTTTAGATTCATTTTATTTATTATTATATAGTCAGTATACTGTGATGTCACATAGTACTTTTTCATATTCTGCATTTTTATTATCACAAAATTTAGTTAAAAATAAGTCCAGAGTATATACATTTTGTTTAATTGATGAATATTATAATAAATATAACCCAGCAGATTTATTTATTTCAAATAAATGGACTATTTATAAAGATAAAAAATATATTTTAAATCTTAATCAAGAAAAAGTTATCGAAATGAATGATTATCAACAAAAATATAAAAAATAATAAATAAATAATTAAAATATATTTGAATATTTTTTAGCAAATTCTTTTAAATTTTCAATTTCATTTTTATTAAAACTTTTTTGTGATTTAATTTTAATTATTGGTTTTTTTTCAATATTATAATAAATTAGGTAATTAAATTCATATATTCCAAATAAATCATATAATTTTATTAATTCATATAATTCATCTGGAAATATAAATTTATAATTATTATTTTTACTCAAATACAAAAACATTTTATAAAAATAATACAAAAGTTTATTATTATCACGTTTGTTATATAACATTTCAGAAAGTATTTTATAATTATTTTTTAAATCTATTTTAGAATTATATTTAATATCTGATTTATCAAATAAATATTTTATTATATATTCTATTAATTTTTTCTCTTCATCTGTTAATTTATTATAACTAAATTTCATTAAATTATATAACAAATCATCAACTGACCAAATTACATTAACAACATAAGGTATATTATTATCAATTAAATATGATGTTAAGTTAAAATTTAAAAAATTTTCATCAATTCCATAAACAAAATTTTTATATTTTTTTAATTTTTCATCAATATTATCAAGTAAAAAACCATATGAATTTATTAATTGTTTAATATTTTTATTATTAAAGTTTTTAAAGTAATCTGTTATTAAACTATTATTAAATCTTTTAAAATTTGTAAATCTTGGTGATACTGTATATGGATAAATGTGATTTTTATATAAAAAGTTATGTTTATGTACTACATTTTTTGATAAATATCCACTTTTAAGTAAATACAATTTATTTATATATTTTGTGTCAATATCATTAATCAAGTTAATATTTTCATCAAAAATATAATAATCATCCATATCCATTATCATTACAATATTTGCATCATTATTTGGAAAATCAAACATAGGTAAATATCTAACAAACATTCCAAATATACCAAAGTGATGATTAGAATTTTCTGGTTGAAGATATTTTTCGCAACTATATACAACTATTTCTACTTTTTCTAGATTACTAATTTTATTAAATAATTCCTTATCATTGTAAATAGATTTTTCTATAAATAATCTAATCCAAAAATTATATTTTTTTTCTTTTAAAACTAATTTTTGTAATTTTAAAAATCCATTTATATATATATTAAAATTTTTATATCCACCACCAAAAATTTTAAAAAAACTTACTGAGACTATATTTTTTTTATTATTTGGATTTAAGTCAAATAAACATTTAAATTCGCATATATCATTTTCTAAATATTTCATTATACTAATAATTATTTTAATATAATAATTTAATAAAAATTTTTTAATAATAATAATAAATAAAAATTAAATACACATTTCCCTTACTAAAACATTATATTTAGTTTCAATATAATTTTGATTTAATAATGTAAACTCATTATCATATTGTTTTTCTCTACTATCATATTCTATAGTATGTTCAACTATTAATTCATCATCTAATTTAATTATACCATCTTCTTCATAAATTAAATTGTAAATCTTTTCTGATGATTTATTCATTGTTTTTTCAATGTTAATATTGAATCTTAAAAATTTGGGCTTTAAAACATCAACTATTTCTACATCATCTTGATATTTTTTTATTTCTACACCCAATTTGTCACACACTCTGTTATTTGTTAAAATATTAATAAATGGCTCAAGTTTCTTAAAAGCTTTTGCTATTGTTACTTGAGATACATTAAATTTATCTGCAATTACTTTTTTTTGAATATTTAGCCCATTTAAGTGAATCATTAAATATATTGACCCAGTTGCTAAACTTAATGGTGTGTGTACAGATGCAATTTGTAATTTTTGCACATTGTCTGATATTTGAATTGCTTGTTGTGTATATTCTTGTTTAATTTTTAATTCTTCACAGAATCTTATAATAAAATGTTCTGGTTTTGTAAAATTAAACTTGTAATCAATCTTCTTTAATTTAGCTAATTTTTGAAAGATTTTACATCCTTTTGTTATTTCTGTATATCTTAAACCAAATAATTCTGCTATCTCCTTTGGAGAACGTGTTTTATTCTTCTTTCTACATGCATATAATATACATCCAGCAATAACACTTGTACGATTTTTTCCTCTGATAATAATTGGTTTACCACTATTTTTACCTGTAACATGTTTACAATCAGAGATGTTTTTATACATAATTTTTGCATCATCTTCGATACATTTTAAAATTTTTCCTTCAGCACATTTGGCTTGAATTATCTTAAAAACTTCATTTAAACTCCTTTCTTTGTAGGGCATTGCACTCCATCCATGTAAAGTTTTAATTCTAGATGAACACGAACCTGCTATTGTTGTTGCAGTTGATGATTGGGGTAATAACTGAGAAATTGGATGAGAACATCTATTCATATCCTTCTTATTATCATCATTATATTGTGTCCACTCTGGATTTGTATCCATTAAATTTGATAATACTTCTCCACAAGACCTACACACTATTATTCCATGTGCTGTATCTTCTACAATATTATCATCATTACAATTTTCACAAAAAGGACCTTTCCTTTCTGCTACTTCTATTAACTCATCATTTACTTCTTTATTCTCATAAATCATTTCTACTAATCTTTTAAAATTAAACATTTCATCTACATCTATATCTGTACTATTATAATCTTGTATTATTTCTATTTTGTTCTGATTGTTATTTGTACTTTTTTTATCAACTTGATTTTTACTATTTGATTGCTTTTTTTCTGTTTTTACTGGTTTTACTGGTTTTACTTGTTTTTCTTCATCTAAATAATCTGATAAATCATCTGAAATATCTGAATCAGCATCTACTGAATCATTGTCAAAATCAGAATCTATATATGATGAATCATCATCATCTTCATATATATCATCTAATTCATCTATTTCAACAAATTTATCTTTATTAAGACTAGATTTATTGGTTATTATTAAAGACTTGTTACTATTCATATCTCTAATTTATATATATAAATATAATTTTAAATCATTTAAAAATCAATTTTTTAAATCATTTTATTTATTCAAAAAATAATTAAAAATATTAAAAATAATTTAAAAAATACCTTATATTATTTTTACTTAAAAATTGAATTATTAATATTATATTAATAATCTATTAATAAAAAATACTCTTATATTAAAAATATGACAGAAAGAAAGAATTTTAGAGATGTAATTAATAAAAACTGGTTAGAAGTATTTGATGAAATTGACAAAGATATTTTTGAAATAACTGAAGATTCCTATAATGAAGTAATTCAGTCAAAGAAAAATATCTTTCCTACATTTAAAAATATTTTTAATTTTACAAACTATTGTATACCAGAAGAAATAAAGGTTGTAATTTTAGGTCAAGATCCGTATCATGGTACATATTATAGTTCAAAAAATAAAACAGCCTATCCTCAAGCAATGGGTTTATCCTTTTCAGTTCCAAATGAATGTACTCTACCTCCATCACTTGAAAATATTTATTCAAATTTAGTTAAGTATAAACATTTTATAAAAAAACCATTTAAAGGTAATTTAGAATTTTGGGCTCATCAAGGTGTTTTAATGTTAAATACAAGTTTAACTGTTGAGCAAGCAAAACCTAATTCACATCAAAATATTTGGTTTGAATTTACTAATGAATTGATTAAAATTTTATCAACAAAATTTAAAAATTTAATATTTGTTTTATGGGGTGCAAACGCTTTTGAAAAAAAAAGACTAATTAAAAATCAAGATTCACATAAATTTATTATATCATCACATCCATCACCTTTATCAGCATTTAAGCCATTTAAAAATTATGGTAAATTTGTAGATATAGACCATTTTGGATTAATAAACCAATATATAGATGAATTTAATAATTCAACTGAATTTAAGCAAAAAAATAAAAGAATTGAACCAATAGTATGGTTAATTGTTTAGAAGATACTTATACTTATATTCTATAGTTCATAGCATTAAAAATTTCATTAAGAACAGGAGTATTACCATCATAATTTGATGAAGATGATGTTACATTTTTATATTTATTATTTAAATTTTTATTTGAATATTTTTTAGAATTTTTATTTGAATATTTTTTAGAATTTTTATTTGATTTTTTCTTATCAATATAATTATCTATAGATTCAGTTTCTCCTTTTTTATATTGTTCTGTTTTAATTAATCCTTTTGAATTTATTGTATTACTTTGACTATTCTTCATCCATGTTTCATAATCTTTTTTATTAAAGAAAATTGATTGTGAATTATTATCAGAATAAGATTTTCTTTTTGAAGACTTTTTAATATTTTCTAATTCTTCTGATAAATCAATACATCTGGTATAACTTATTTTTGGAAATGAATTATTTCTTTTAATATTATTTCTCTTTTGGTTACTTTTTTTTTTTGAAAAACATTTAATATTTTTACATAAAACCTTAGTATCTACACACTTAGAACTAGATTTACATGGTTTACAACTAGTACTAGAACTAGAACTTGAACTAGAACTAGAACTTGAACTAGATGAACTAGATGAACTGGATGAGCTGGATGAGCTGGATTGACATTTTTTTTTACATAAACAAATTATCCATTTGATAAAACATAAAAATTGTTTAAATAAAAATATAAATAAAATTTTACAATATTTCCATAAAATTATTAATATTTTATATAGTTCTTTAAATAAAATTTTACACAAATCAAGTAATAATTCTAGTAAATTTATACAAGAACCTGAACTTGATTTAGAACTACAATCAGATGAACTTAAATCTGACGAATCGTCACAACTAATTTTATCATCAAAATCACAATCATTTTTATTTGATTTTTTAAGTACATCGTCAATTAATGATGAATGTTTTTTAATAATTTTTGCATTTGCAACATTTGTTGAACCTACTGATGTAGTGGTTTTACCGTTTTTAACTGATATTTTTTCCTTTTTAGAATTTTCTGAAGCTGTTCCTGAATTTTTTTTATTCTTAATTAACTTTTCATATTCAACTGTAGTTGATACTTCAAATATCTTTTTACTTGAATTATCTTTTTTAACTTTCATTTCTTCTTCTGATTCTTCTAATTCTTCTGATTCTTCTGTTTCTGTTGATTCAGTTGTATCAAATGAATTATTAGACTCATATTCTTTTTCAATTTTACTAGATTTAGCTGTATTTGATTTTACAGATTTTGATTTATCAATAGTAAAAATAGTTTCTAAATTCATACTGTTTATTTATAATATATATAAGAAAGTTTTTTAAGAGTCAATATTAAAAATATACAATTATATATAAAATTATTTATATTGAATGATAAATAAAAATTGGTTAAACAAATAGAATATATAATAAAATTATATAATACAATTATATAAATGTTTAATTTTATAAGTTCATTTTATAACTACGTTAAATTATTTATTAACATTGGGTTATTTACTTTTATATTCAAAATGTGTTTAGATACATGTGTTGAAAAAGTTAATATTAAATCAAAAAGTGGCAAAAACAAACAAACTATTAGAGCTAGAATTGGTGTAGCTTTAACATATTTAACAATGTGTGGATTATTATATTTTAGTTTAACACCTAGAGTTATTTTTACACTATTAGGTATTATTGGTTTAATTACATTATATGCATTAGATAGATTTAATAAACCCCTTGTTGAAAAATTATGTTTGTATGATAAAAATAAATCTGTTAGATTTACATGGAAACTACTTTACACATTAATTAATATTATTTTAATTATTTACACTCCTATTCATAATTTTTTTACATCTAAATTCGGTGGTGTTTTTGGTAGAAGTAAAGCTAAATCTAATTTATTTGGTAAAATGAGTGGTGATTTAAAAGCACTTGATGATATTATTGGTGCTGGTGCTAATGTTGGACATGATATTAAAAAGGTTATTCATGAATTAACTTCTGATAATAAAAATGATGAACCTTCATCAATGGGTGATTATCTTAATAAAACTGAAAAAAGTAAAACTATTGGTGAAAATCAAAAAGTAATTATTGAAGAAACTAGTACTGATATTAATAATGAAATGACAACTGAAGTTGAAAATGTAAACTTTGCTGTTAAACTTGATTCAAGTGAAATTGAAGATTTTGAAAAATTTAATAAAATTATTAAAGATGAAATTTCTAATACTGAATTAGTTGAAGAGCCTACTGATAAAACTATTGATGAAAATATTCAAATTGATAATACTGAAATCGATAAAAAGGCTGAATCAGAAAGACTTTTAAAATTATTTAAAAAAATGAATGATATTTTTAGTACTGAAGAACAATCATCAAATATTGATGATACAACTGAAACTACTGATTAATACAATATATTTTTAATTTTTTACTATATTTGGAAATATTTCTAAATATAATTTTTTATAAAAATTTATTTTTTTTTGCAGATAAATTTATACATATTTTTTTTTGGGTCAAAACCTAAAGGATGAATATAACATTCATTAGGACACATATTGGGCATCATGTTAGCTGTAGGATTTTTATTATAAAAAACTTCACCACATTTATGTCTAAATTCTTGTTCAAATTTTTCTGTAGAATGTCTGAATAAGTACATAACAACTAAAATAGCTATTAAAATAAAAAGAAGATTTTTTCTTTTTTCCTCGTTCATTTATATATATTAATTATATTATATTTAAAAAAAATTGTTTTAATTTAAATATAATATAAATATATATAATATTACTACAAAATGCAGACTATAGAGCCAAATAATACTGAATTATCTAGTAATAAGATATTCGAGCTTATTGACGCTAGGTTTGGGCGTAAATATATATTATATGAACATCTTCACAATTCTTATAATGAGTTAATTAATCAAATTATTAACTATTTACAGAAAAATGATAATATTTTTGATGAAAACAGAATTGGTGATGTTGTTTATAGATATAGATTTAAGTACGAAAATTTATTTGTACGTCCGCCTTTAAATGAAAATGAAGATTCACTTATGTATCCTTCTGATGCAAGAGATAGAAATTCTACATATTCAATTAAAATCTTAGCTAAAATTACTCAAATTCAAGAAATTTATGATTTAAATAAAAAAGAAATTATTTCAACTAAAGTAATTGGAACCCCTGTTGAACCTGAAACAGCGGTTATTTTACCCTGTATGGTTCGTTCCAAATACTGTTCCCTCCAAATTAATCATGATTATAAAAAGAAAGATTGTGAGTATGACCCAGGAGGATATTTTATTGTTAATGGCTCTGAAAAAATTGTTTTATCACTTGAACGTATGGTTGAAAATAAACCACTCG
>JACCDN010911126.1_pt1 | contig 12682 bp, 9 predicted proteins | sample 7441691 | NCBI WGS metagenome assembly JACCDN01 (sample SAMN15323439, study PRJNA562643) | freshwater metagenome | isolation source: river surface water | place: USA:Blue River Watershed | collected 2017-08-16 | reverse complement strand
TGTTTGTCGTTGACTATCGCTATTTCAATGGCAACCTCAAATCATTGATCGACAAGGAAGGCATCAAAGAGCTTGTGTTCGCGCACAACACCTATGTCTTGAGCAGCAGCTACACCGCGCAGCGGGCCAACAGCTTTTTAATGGGTGCGGCCTCGAAATCCAGCGGGACCAAGTCGACCGTTGCTGCAGTGACCCCAGCGCCCTCGACTGCACCGACTGCACCGTCAACCGAAGCCACCCCATGAACCCAATCGCCCTCCCTGTTCACCCATTGAAGCAATCCGCAAAGCCGATGCCATCTTGGCCAGGCTTGTTCGCCATGTCACTCATCCTGGCATCGTGTGCGGCCACACAACCCTCCGTCACGGAGCGTTCAACGATTGCGGTCTCACCACCGCCCGCGGCAGCGACCGCGCAGCAACCTGCTCAGCAGGCTCAAAGCGTTGCGACACCCCCAGCCAAGCCTACCGCCCAACGTCCAGCGTCATCTGCGAGTGCGACACCCAGCCTCAAAGAGGTTCAGCCCACGGGCAATGAACCTGCAGTGGTGACCAAACCTGAATTTGCCTGGGTTAACTTGGCCAGCACCGTGGGTGCAAACCAAGCCCAATCGCTCTTCCATCACCTGCCCAAAGAATTCAACACCATTGAGGCGCATGACCCTCGCCTGCTGGATCAGCTGGTCCAAAAGTGGAATGCCGCCAAAAGTGAACGCATGACCATTCTTCATTTTGGTGACTCACATGTTCAAGGGGGTCCGGCAGCGCAATTTGCAAGGCACAAGCTCCAGTCTGTGGCTGGCAATGCAGGACGAGGCATGGTCTTTCCCTATGCCATCGCCAAAACCTATTCACAAAATGACTTCAAGTCCAGCTTTCAGGGTGAGTGGATCACTGCCAACAGCATTCAGGTCTACCCCAAACTGCCTTTGGGTGTGAGTGGATTTGTGGCGCAGACCAAAAGCAAAGAGGCCAGCTTCACCCTCGAATTCAACCAACAATTTGATCCCGGTGCCAAGTCCATCCATCTTTTTCACAGAACCACTGCCCCCGGCTACCAGATCCGAATGAGCTCGGGGCGATGGGTCTGGGAGTCTGGGTCCATCACCAACGCCAGCGACACACCCCAGGTCACGGTGATTGAAGTGCCTCAACTTCATGATGTGATCCGGTTTGAGCTCGTCAAGCCGGATCAAGGCTCAGATGAAGACCTGTTCGAGCTCCATGGCATCAACATTGAAAATAAATTGCCAGGCGTCCTCTACCATAACCTGGGTGTGGGCGGCTCAGCCTTTGGCTCATTGCTGGCGCAAAGTCATTTTGATTCTCAATCGGCTCTGCTCAAGCCAGACTTGGTCATCCTGGACTGGGGAACCAACGATTTGATTTATAAAAATCGAGTCTCTCCTCAACTCGAACAAACCATCTCCGACACCATTCAGAAAGTGCGCTCCAAACATCCAGGTGCACTCATACTCCTGACCTCCGTGCAAGACACGTACTTCAAAAAGCACGAGGTCACTTCAACCTGGAATTTCTCTGTATTGCTGAGAAAAATTGCCAAAGACAACGACTGCCTCTTATATGACTGGTACCGCATTGCAGGTGCGAGGGATGCCATGCGCACCTGGTATGCCTATGGCCTGGCTCAACCTGATCATGTGCACCTGACCAGCATGGGATATGCCATCAAAGGCGAGTTGCTGGCGCAAGCCATGATGAATGCCATGGACCTGCACGCGAAAAACCCCAAGTCAAGCCTTTGGATGGAACCCCAGCAAAAGGAATCTCCCCGGTCGGTGTCTGCCTGGCTCAAATCAACGCACCCTTTTGAGCGGCGACCCGATTTGATCCGTGCAGGTGGCAAAGCCAGCAAACCAGCGGCCGAAAGCCAAAAGACCCATGCCAAGACTTCACCCAAAAAGGTCAAAGCCAAACCGAAGAAAGCAGGATGAAGAGGCCACCTGTGGCGGCAGGGCTCAATTGACAGGCCTGAGCATGGTTTGCTGGATCAGGACTTGTTCTTGCAATACCTTTGCAACGTATCCGCCGTCTTCGCCGGATATCCCTGCTCCCACATAGAACTTCAATGCCTCTTCGACAGATCCGCGCCGCTTGATCAACATCTTGAGGATTTGAATGCCAACTCTCAGGTTGGTCACCGGGTCATAAGCAGCCGTGGTGCCACCATAACGCTCATACATCTTGGCATTGATGGTGGTCATCACCTGCATGAGCCCATCGGCACCGACAGGGCTTTGCGCATAGGGATGAACGCCAGACTCGATGCACATGACCGCCAAGATCAAGGCCGGATCAATTTGTTCACGCTCCCCTTCGACAAAAGCCACCTTGACCAGTGCCGACACAGGCTCGAGCGCAACACGGTAGCGCTTGGAGATCCATGTGGCCACCCTGTATTCGGGCGCGCTCAGGCTGGATGGCTCGAGATAGGTTGCCCGGTTGGAGGCGGCAGGATCGGCGGGGATGCCGCTTTCATTCCTGATGAGGTTGATCAAAACCACCTTGCCAAAGTAGCGCAGATCAGGCTGGGAATAAATCAGGAAAATGGCTCCAGCCACAAAAAGGCCGGTGATGACAAAGGTGTTGAGAAAAAACATCCTTGCGCCTTGCAGTGTGTCTCCCACCAGCAAGGCCGTGCTTTGCCTGAGTCGCTTGAAAAATGCCATGCTTGAATCATAGTCCCATCGGTTTTAACGCACGGCCTTGAAACACTCCTTTTTGTTGTCCGTATCCTTGATGTGATTGCACTGATGCTGATTGTTCAGAACCACTGCAAGGCAAAAATATTTGATGTCTTCCTTGCCAATCATGTTGCAGCGTTTGGGGTCTCGGTCCCGTATGGCCAAACAGCGGTTCGTGATTTCTTCGTTCTTAAGCCCTTCACAAGCCTTGCCCTGCCCCATGGCACTGGGCATCCACAAAGCGGTGAGTGCGAAAAAAATCAGTTGCGTCATTTCAATGGCAAGCCAGAACAAAGTGCACTGATGAATCGATCTCTCTGCCTGCAGCATTCATCATGATGGCGGTACACCTTGGTTAAAAACCATCTTAGATATTCAATCCGGCTGGCTCAACCCCATTCAATGCCCATTTGGTCATGTTTTGATATTCACTTGAATTCCTTCATGAATCATTTGGCATTCAATGGCTTGAATTCAGCCCAGCTCACCGTCACGCTGGCTTCACATCAAACCCAAGGCGTGGAAAGTGGACATGGACTTGCCCTGCTCTCTCATGCTCATGTTCAATCACGATTTCATCGGGATTGAGCCCGATCAATGCACCCATCGAGTGCTCGAATCCGTAATCCACGGCCGCCACCAGCACCTGTTGACCGCGTGTCAGTCCAGGCTCGGGAATGAAAACGGTCTCCTCAAAATGGGTCGCTTGCCGGGACCTGGACAGAGCGTCCGAAGCAGAAATTTCTGTGATGCGGCCATGGCCCAAGCCCAACATGCGGTCATGCCACGCCATCAACTTCACGTAAGGTGCCATCAGCGACAAGGCCAGGGGTCCAGCACGCCTCAAATGCCACACACAGTGCGCCACACTGAAGTCAGCAATCGAGGCCACCCCAAACAAATGGGGCTGGTGGACGCCGAGCTGGGCCTCCAGCATGGTGAAAAATTGATTCAAATTGGCCGCAGCTGCGCTGGCAGACAGCTTGGGCACGCTGGCACGAAATGGGTTGCGATCCTGGGCGATGGCCGCCCGCTCTTGCTCACTCAAATGCCCGAACCGGTACGCCAGGCATGCGGGTTGAGAAGCAAAGTCCACGACACTCCAAAACAAAAACCAGTCAGCCCATTTGGCCAATGCATTCGCTACAGGGATCTCGCCGAGGTGAACCTGGGGACCTGGCAGCTTGCGATCTAATACTTTTGAAATCAAGGCCGTATCGCACCAGACGTCAGCACCCATTTGCAAGGCCGGCGTGCGTCGATGTCCCCCTGTGAGCGCCACCAGATCGGGTTTGGGCATGAGCATGGGGATCTTGACCGACTCCCAATGCGCGCCCTTGTACCCCATCATGAGGCGAATTTTTTCTGAGAACGGGGAGAGGTCAAAGTGGTGAAGGATCACATCGGGCTCCAGGTATGGGCTGGCAATGGGGTTTGGCTTTGAAATGAGGGTGATTGTTGAACCATGATTTGGTGAATATCCATATCAAAATTAGACTCTATGGATGCCGTTTTCAAACCCACTATGTCGCGTAGGAATCAGGCCAACACTGTGAAACCAGAACGATCCATCCGCATCCGCCGTGTGTCTGATCACCTGCACCAGGGCGGTCGACTGGTCATGGGGCTGGTCTGGCTGAGTACCTTTGCGGCATTTGCACAAGCTCCCTGCCCGGTCAATGGTCCTTATGACGCCTGCATGGGCACTTACCGCTTCAGGGACGGCTCCATCTACCAAGGGACGTTCTCATCGGACATGGCTCATGGCCAAGGCACATACCGCTTCAGCAGTGGCGCCATCTATGTGGGCGAATTCAGGAATGACGACATCCACGGTCAAGGCCATTACACCTTCAAAACCGGAGAAAACTACATCGGTGAGTTTGAAGGCTCCAAACGTCATGGCTATGGCGTGCTGATCACACGAGACGGCTCCACCTTCAGTGGCGTTTGGAGCAGCGACAACCTGGTACGAGAAGTCAAAGTCAATCAACGTGTTTCGCTGGAGACCAAACCAGCTGCGGTCGTTGCCACCTTGCGTGCGATTGACAGCCTTGGCGGATTCACTGGGACTGCCTCCAATGCGTTTGACAAGTTGGCGGTGTCTGCCGCCCAGCAGGTGTTCAACGAACAGAACATCCGCTTTCTTGACCTGGATGGCTTTGACAACCAGTTGGGAGACGCAGCCAAGCAGTCCAAGGCACAAATTCGGATTTCATTCCTCGAGAAATTCAGCCCCAACCAGATGCCAGCCAGAATCAAGCGCATGTTGTCCGACATTGACGCATCGGGCGGCACTGTGTCTGTCCAGGTCGATGCACAAAACATGTTGGCCATGCGAAGCCTCTCAGGGTCAGACCCGATGCAGGCCGCCGCCAGAACACGCGGCCTGTTGAGCGACATGCTCAACACGGGACGCAGTGCGGACAGCAACACCAATGCCAGCTCATCCACGCCAGCGACTGCATCAGGCCCCATGGATTTGCAAGCCTATGCCAAGCAATTTGCTGCCCGCCTCTACAAGCAGATCCCAAGCAAGTCATTTGTTGCGCTCAAAGTCTCTGCCCCCAAAGAATTTGTTCGCGCTCAAGCCTCGTTTGAACACATTGAGGGCATTGTTGCCGCCCAAATGATGGAGGCCTCTCAGTTCGGCGCACGCATATCTCCTCGAGCGTCGATCCAAAGCATCTGGAAAGAAAAAGAAGTTTTCTCTGACCTCGATGTGGAAGGCATTGAGAGTTTTCTTGGCAAGATTGAAGCCGATTACCTGCTTCACATTCATTTGACGCCTGGACGAAGCACGTCCATGCTCTCGGGTCGCGTGTATTCGCTCTATGGCGTGGACAAGGGGCTCATGGTGTTTGCCATGGAGCCCACCATGGTGTCCTGGAGCCCGCTTCAAACCGCCAATGCCGTGGGTCAAAGCGCATTGGCCTTGAGCAATTACAACGCGATTTTGTTTGTGGCACCCGGTCCTCAGAGCCAAGTCAGCGTGAATCACATCATGCTGCAAAGGAGAAGCCCATGAACTGGCGTCAGCTGATGGCCTCTGTGGTGTTGGCCTGCGTGGGGCCTTCGGCCTGGTGCGCCAGTGTGGCCGAGGACCGACAAGCCCTCATCATGGGGATCTCCACCTACCAGGACCGTCAAGTCCGCACGCTCAACGCAGCCCGCACCGACATCGCCAATGCCAGGCAAATGGCCTCGGCCATGGGCATTGCGCCCCAACGCATGACGGTCTTGCAAGATGCCCAAGTCAGCACCGCTGCCATGGAGGCCTACCTCAACAGGCTGTCCCTCAATCCGGCTCAAGCCGGGCGCCTCTTTGTGTATTTCTCGGGTTACGGGGGCGCCGCTGTGAACCCCGCCACGCAGTCGTGTGAGCCTGGCATCTGGACCCATGACGGCAACTGGCTGTCTTTCCAGCGACTTCACGCGCTGCTCAAGCCCGTGGCAGCGCGCTTGGACAAAATGGTGGTCCTGATCGATGCAGGCTCCGCCACAGTGAATCAAGGCTCAACGGGCAAATCCACTGGGTCATCGGCATCCAGGGACATGATTTCCAAGACGGCCTTTTTGGCGTCTGGCGGCGTCAAAGCCTGTCAGCCCAAGGACGTGGTCAAAAGCCGGGGACAGATCCTGAAAGAGAGCGATCCTGAATCGGCGCTACAGAATCTGGTTTACATCGCCTCCTCCATGCCCAATCAGACCAGCTGGGATGAAACCGATGGCGGCGCCATTGCCACGCAAACCCTGCGCAATTGCATCCTGGGTGATGCAGTGGATTTGGATCAATCCGGGGCAGTGAGCGTGGATGAGCTGCAAGTCTGCGCCGCCAAATCCATTCAAAAGCGATTCGCCACCAGCCTGGGGCAATCCTTTGAGCTGGCAGGGAATCCACACCTGATCCCTGTTGTTCGCCTCGAAGAAGCCGGTCCTCAGGCGCTGGGCGCTTTTTTGTCCAGCCTCTCCACCGAAAAAATTCAATCCATCCGACAGTCATCAGCCCCAGTTCAAGTCCCAGCGCAAGCCTCGATGGACTCAGCAGTGGCCACCCTCAATGACATCTACCAGCAGCGCGATCCAAGGAAAGAGGTGCGGGTTGAATTTCAGAAAACCAACCTCAAGATCAATCGCGACAATTTGCAATACACCGTGCGTTCGCGAAGCGATGGCTATTTGTATGTGTTCAGCCTGGGCAGTGATGCCAAGAGCTTTTACATGCTCTTTCCCAATGGCTATGACCTCAACAATGCCATTGGCCCCAATCGCTCCCTGACGCCATTTCCCATGCGCTCATCAGGACCAGCTGGCACCAACCGGCTGCTGTTCATCGTGACCGATCAAAAGCGCAACTTTGGATCCGAGGCGCTGAGGGAGCCCTCCAAGCAACTGGAATTCACCCAGTCTCTCAACACCCCTCAAGGGCGCAGAGCGCTCATCGATTTGACCTTAGGGGGGCAGTCGTCCAATCCGAGCTCCCGCTTTGGTGCTGCCCTTCATTTGATTCAGGAGTCCCCATGAAAACAATCATTGGCTTGCTTATGGTTCTGTCTTGCCAGGTTTGGGCGCAGGATGCGCCCGTCAAAAACCCCACCGTTGATCAGATCATCGATGGACTGACGGTGCCCGCTGCCCCCAAAACACGCAGCCTCAGAAACTTTTCTCCCCAGCCCAGATCCATGGACTTTGTGATCCAGTTTGATTTCAACTCGGACAAGATCAAGGACGACAGCATTCCCTCCTTGAACAACATCGTTGAGGCCATGAAAAGTCCTCGCCTGTCAGACCAGACCTTCAACGTCGAGGGGCATACCGATGGCGTTGGGAGCGCGGCCTACAACATTGAACTGTCCACCAAGCGTGCTGCTGCTGTTTTCAACTACCTCGTCCAGCGGGGTGTAGACAAGAGCAAGCTGAACTATGAAGGCAAAGGTTTTGCCGAGCTGCTGGTGCCAGATCGCCCCACGGCGGAAGAGAACCGCCGGGTTCGCATCATTTCCAAGTGATGGCGATGCCTTGGTCATGGACGCTCCGCTTCACCATGCAGGCCATTGCCATCAAGGCGGTGAGGTTGCGTTCATGAAAATCATGGAAAAAATGTTGCTTGGATTGCTGCATGCCTTGCTCATCCTGGGAACGGGCGCGTGGGCGCAAAGCACCGTGGTCGGACAGCCCATGGAACCCAAAGGGCAATGGGAAGCCAAGTGCCAGAACTTTGATATTGTCCAAGCCCAAGCAACGACTGCGATCCGCGCTCACCAAGAGGACAAGCGCTTCTCATTAGATTGGTATGTTGAAGTCATTTCAACCATGGGTTGGTATTTTTTAAATGGTTGTGCGGCAAAACCTCCCTACCCCGCAGTCGCCCAAAACTATGCAGAGGCCAAATACTGGTTTGACTGGGGCATCCAAATGGGCGATGCCGCTGCCACGCACAACCTGGCCTGGATGTACCAAAACGGTCTTGGCGTACCCAAAGACTTGAAGCAGGCGCAGTCCTTGTATGAACAGATCATCCGCAACCCTAACCTCAGCCCCCTGGAGCGCAAAGCCAGCCAAGCCAACTTGGGCCTGCTGCTCAACGGCGGGACGGGAACGCGGGTTGAAAGCGCAGGACGATCAACGATGACAAGCCCCACCAGCGTTGTGGGTCAATTGATGGTGCCCGATGTGAAGGAAGCCAAGTCCTGTGAAAAAAATGAAAAGCATCTGAACATGGCTGTTCAAAACGCCAGCAGCTCCAAATTGGCAATGCAAAACAATCCAGACTACCTCAAGCTCAGGTGCCGCGCTTATTCAGGCCCTCAAGCCACCGCGGTGAGCTGCATGTCGGCGGTGGACTTCTTTTCTTATGCGGGCTATTTTCATAGCGCCTGCGCCGATCAGAAAGACTACGAGGAAGCGCGGTATTGGTATGAACTCGGAGAGTTGGGGGAAGACGCTGCATCCATCAACAACTTGGCCTGGCTTTACCAAAATGGCCTCGGTGTTGAGAAAGACGAAAGAAAGGCCGCGCGCCTCTATCTCAAGCTGATGGACTTGCCGCAATTTAGCCCAGCCATCAAGCGAACCGCCAAAGCCAATCTGGAACTGCTCAAAACCGAATCGGTCCAGCAAGCTCAGATGGCCCCCCAATCCTCCAAGCCTTCGACTCAGCAAGCGGCTGATAAAAAAACACCAGCGGCATCAGAGGCCACTTCAGACGGCACCACATTCAAAGCAACCGCGTTCTCCGCACTGGGACCCAGAAAAGCCTTGGTCATTGGCAATGACAACTACAAGAATGTGCCCAAGCTCAATAACGCCAGAGAAGATGCCAAGGCCATCGCCAGCAACCTGCAAGCCTTGGGGTATCAGGTCATGCTCAAGACCGATGTCAATGAAAAAGAGATGCGAACCCTGCTCAGGACTTTTGCAAGCCAAGTCCGAAGCGGAGACGAGGTTTTATTTTTCTTTGCCGGACATGGTGTGCAGCTGGCCTCCACCAATTACTTGCTTCCCATTGACATCCTCAGTGACACCGAAGCGCAAGTGCGAGATGAAGCCATCCAATTGCAGCGCATCCTGGATGACATGGCCGAGCGCAAAGCCAAATTCACCCTGGCCATCGTGGATGCCTGCCGCGACAACCCCTTCAAAACCTCGGGGCGATCCATTGGCGGTCGAGGCCTGGCACCCACCACAGCGGCAACCGGGCAAATGATCATCTTCTCGGCGGGCAGTGGCCAGCAAGCCCTGGACAAACTGGGCAATGCCGACAAGAACAAGAACGGCTTGTTCACGCGCGTATTCATCAAGGAAATGCAAAAGCCGGGTTTGAGTGTGGATCGCGTCCTGCGCAACGTGAGGAAAGAAGTGGTTGACTTGGCCAAATCAGTTGGCCATGAACAAGTCCCTGCGATTTACGACCAGGTGGTTGGCGAGTTCTATTTCAGAAGTCAGTGATGGTTCAGCACTTAGAAACATGTTCTCGGTAAAGAAGTCCAGATTTGATTGAGTTGCAACATGAAGTTCTTATATGGCCTCCTCATTCTTTTAGCGCCGCTGACGGTCATTGGCCAATCGTCACTGCCCACATGCCCAGGTGACAACGGCAGATGGACCAACTGCTGGGGAAGTCAGACGTTGCGCGATGGGACTCAATATGTTGGTGAATTTCGCGATGGCAAACCCCATGGTCAAGGCAGCAGCAACTTTCCCAACGGGCAGACCTACAAGGGCGAATACGCACAAGGTTTGAAGAACGGCCGGGGCTCACAGACTTGGCCCGATGGCGCTGTTTATTCTGGCCAATGGAAAGATAACAATTTTCATGGTCAGGGTACCCTCACGCTTTCCAACGGCGATCAATATGCTGGTCAGTTTCAAAATGGTTTGTACAGCGGTCAAGGGGTGTTCTCTTACGCCAACGGGGAAAAATACTCAGGTGACCACAGGGCTGGCAAACCCACTGGGCATGCCACCTATTCATGGCCCGATGGAAGGATGTTTGTTGGCACCTTCCTCGATGGCGAACCCGAAGGTGATGGTGTTGAATATCTGGCCAATGGGAAAGTCAAACAATCTGGCAGATGGTCAAAGGGCAATCTGGTGCGCGCTTATCCGCTTGACCCCGCACGCTTTGGCGCCACCAGCCGATCCAATCCAATTCAGGCTGCCAGCAGTTCAAATCACCAGCAGGTGGTTGTGCAGCCCATCGCACCCATTCAGCTGCCCTTTTGCAAGCCAGGTGGCCCTAAACACAATTGCATTGGTGAAGATCGATTCTTCCCTTTGGACAAGTACTTTGGTGAATTTGTTGACGGCAAACCCAACGGGATGGGGGTGGCAACCTTCGCCAGTGGCAACTCTTATGTTGGAGAGTTCAAAAACAGCGAGTTCCATGGCCAGGGGGCTTACTCATTTGCCACCGGGGAAAAGTATTTCGGTGAATTTCAAAATGGCCGATACGAAGGTGCTGGCACCTACATCTACGCAAAAGACAACAACAAACGATATGTTGGCATGTGGCGCAATGCGCGCAACCATGGCGAAGGCATTGTTTACAGCGCAGACGGCCAAGTGCTTCAGACTGGTGTTTGGTCCAACGGTGCAATTGAGAGCAGACCCTTTTTGGATGAAAAAAAATGGCCTTTTGATGCACACGTCAAAACGCAGCCTGCGCGTGTCAAAGAGCAAAGGCTATCGCAGCTCAAGCGCTTTTACGAATTCTTCAATGCCACAGAGATCCGATCCCTTCCTGTTAAGGAACGACTGGATAAATATGTTCAGGCCGAGTTGAAGCAATGGGCGAGCATCCAACCACCTGACATCGACGAAGTGCCACCGCCCACTTACCCAGCCGCCATCTCACTCAAACAAGAGGCCTGGGAAAGCAACAAAGAATTTGAAGACCGAGTCTTCAAAGCGAGAGAAGACCGGCGCCAAGCCATCGACAAAATTCAGGCCGCATACAAGCAACAGGTTGAACGACGCAATCAACGTGTGGAGGACTACAACAAACAGCGTGCCAACCGGGAAGCTGGCTTGTCAAACCAGCGTCGCGAGCTTGTGATTCAAGCCTTGACCTTGCTCAACCCCGATGTCTCCGTATCAGAGGTTTCTTTTGATCAGCAATCTGGTGCGGTGAGCATGTCAGCGCAGGTTGAGGGATTGGGCAAGCAATACTTCATTTTCAACAATGCACCTCAGGAATTTCGACGCACTGCACTGACCGCCGCCAATGCCATGAAAGCGCGCCCCAGCTTTGAAGTGTCCGATCTTGGGGAAATTCGACTCCAATCCGTCACTGTTGATGCAGCTGGGATCAGCGTGCGGGGAGTGCCCTCTGCCGCCAGCGTGAACACCACCACTCAATTGGCATCCGTCAATTTGCCTGCAGTGCCTGTGCAAGCCATTGCCCAGCAAAGCGGGGTCTCTGTGGATAAGAATCAGATCGAGCAGATCCTGTACAAAGACGAGAACCAGCTGTTGCGCAAGCGCCTTGACGAACAGCGCAAACAGCAGGAGCAGGCCGTCGCCATGGAGCAATCCAAACTGCAAGCGGAGATTGCAAGGCTCAAAGCTGAAGCTGATGCACTCAGGCAGCAGCCAGCTCAAGCCAGACTCCCAAGTCAGGTGGCCACGATCAAGTCTGCACATGCATTGGTGATTGGGAATTCGGCTTACCCAGGCAGCGGCAAGCTGGATAACCCGGTTAACGATGCCAAAGCCATTTCAGAAAAATTAAGAGGCATGGGATTTGAAGTCAGAGAGGTCACCAACGCCAGCCGGGATGCCATGGTCAGAGAATTGAGCGAATTCAATCGCGTCGCGGCAAAAGCGGATTTGAGCCTGTTGTATTACGCTGGTCATGGGGTACAAATATCAGGCATCAATTACATGATTCCCATCGACATGAAACTCAACGATGCCACACAAGCGGCATTTCAAGCGGTGTCCCTCAATCAAGTGCTTGAAGGGTATCTCCCTGGTAAAACCAAATTGGTATTTCTGGATGCCTGTCGTGACAACCCCCTTCAAGTGTCGTCCAGCCGAGGCATCAGCAAGGGTCTTGCACCCATCAATGCATCTGAGGGAACCTTGATTGCCTATGCCACCAAAGACGGACAAACTGCTGAAGACGGCGCTGGTGACAAGAACTCCCCCTTCACCCGAGCGCTTTTGGAGCACTTGAATGATGCGGACGACATCGGCGTGGTGCTTCGATCGGTGAGGGCAAAAGTGATGCAACGCACCAATAATCGGCAGCAGCCCTGGGAATACGGATCTTTGACCGGCGGCGCCCTCATTTTGTCGGCCATCAAACCAAAAGAATGAACACATTGAGAAACATCCTTCTCGCCATGGGATTGGCCCTTTTGGCTTTCATGAGCCAGGCGCAAACCCCTGAGCACCGGGTGGCGTTGGTCATTGGCAATGCGGCCTACAAAGGCAACCCGCTTAAAAACCCTGTGAACGATGCCGTGGATGTGG
>JACCDN010740217.1_pt1 | contig 12682 bp, 16 predicted proteins | sample 7441691 | NCBI WGS metagenome assembly JACCDN01 (sample SAMN15323439, study PRJNA562643) | freshwater metagenome | isolation source: river surface water | place: USA:Blue River Watershed | collected 2017-08-16 | reverse complement strand
GCGCAGCGGCGGGAACGCCATCCGCGTCGCGGATCATGATCGGCGCAGGCGACCAGCCCGTGCCGGGGCCGACGCTACCCGATTCCTCCAACGCCGCCAAAAACGCGTGGGCCACAAACGGATTGCCCCGCGGGTTCAGCGCATCCCACTGGTCCGCGGGAATATCGCTGACCTTGCTCAAGAGTTCGGCGGTGACGCCGTCGGTCATTAAGCCGCGCGGACCTTTACCACACAGTCGATTTCGACCGTTGCATCGCGTGGCAATACAGGGACGGAGACGGCCGCGCGTGCATGCTTGCCTGCGTCGCCGAACACGGCTTCCATCAGGTCCGATGCGCCATTGGCGGCTTCGGGTTGGTCGGTAAAGTCTGGGGTCGACGCGACAAAGACGCCAAGCTTGACGATGCGTTCAACGCGGTCGAGGTCGCCGCCAAGCGCGGCCTTCATCTGCGCGATCAGCATGATTCCGCACGCCTTGGCAGCGGCCTTGCCCTCTTCAAGACTGCGCGTATCGCCGACTTTGCCGGTGACAACCTTGCCATCGACAAAGGGCAACTGACCCGAAATGAACAGCATTCCATTTGCTTCGACAGCGGGCACATAGGATGCGACCGGCGCTGCTGGTGCAGGGAGAGTAATGCCGAGCTCGGCTAATTTTGCTTCTATCATCATGCTACCTTTTCCAAACTGGGCGCTGGCGCATTCGCAACCAACCGTTCCCTAATCCAAACTTCTGCGTCCGCCCAACGATCCAACCGCGCGTGCGCAGATTTCGAAGGCTTCACGCGATCCCACAGCAACGGCTCACCGACAAAATGCAGCCGCCAGACGTCGGGATGCTGCTCGCCAACGGACTCATGCTGATGCCCAAGATCGTCGACGAAAACAGCGACGCTGGGGTTATATTCGGCCAAAATCCGGCCAAGTGCCTCGCCCTTGCCGCCTTGGTTGCAATAGACTGGCGCGTCGATGCCCACGGCCTTCAACTGCTCGGTCCGTGGCCCTGCGCGGTGATCGAGCAAATTGGTGAGGATAACAACATCGGCATGTTCGCGCAGCCGGTTGAGGCTATCGACCGCGCCATCAATCGCTTGCTGGCGATGCATTTCGGTATCGAAAAACCCGTTGAGCAGGTCCCAGACCTGACCGCGCTCGACCACCGTGCCATCATGCTTGTGGCGCAGCGCCTCGCCCCAATCGCCGTGGACGAGGTCAAAATGAATATGATGCGCGTCGTCCAACCAATCGCGGAAGGGCACGATCATGTGCAACAGCACCTCGTCGCAATCGGAAATCAGCAATGGCCTACTCATGCTTCTAACTCCTGCCGTGCCTGAACAAGTAATGCAGGCGACACCCCGATGACCGCAGCGCAAGCGATGAGGTCGGGCTCATAAGCCTCAAGAAAGGATAATATCGCCGCTTGCGTGCCGCGTTCGGTGATCGAACTGCGCAGCCCTTCGGGTGTCAGGCCGGTCAGCGACAAAAGCCGCTCCGCCCGTGCTTCTTCCATCAACGCCCAAGCCAAAGCCTGAAACGCCATACCCGATGCGTCTAACTTGCCATTTGTTTCATGCATGGCTTTCGCTTAAGCGAAGGCATCCACGAACGCAAAGCGGGAAAAGAGCGGTAATGTCGAAAAAGGTGATGATCGTTGAGGATAATGAGCTGAACCTCAAGCTATTCACCGACTTGCTGCGCGCGCACCAGTTTGTTGTTGAGGGCGTGCGCGACGGGCGGCTGGCGCTGGAACAGGCGCGAACATTTGTGCCGGACCTTATCATCATGGACATTCAACTGCCGCATGTCAGCGGCATCGACCTGATTGAGGCGATGCAAAAGGACGCTGCGTTATCCCCAATCCCTGTGCTCGCGGTGACCGCTTATGCAGGCAAAGGCGACGAGGACCGGGTCATGGCCGCAGGCGCAAAAGGCTATCTGTCAAAGCCGGTGTCGGTGATGACGTTTCTGGAGGCAGTGCGGGGGATAATTGGATAATTGAACCCAACCGCGTGCGGGCAATGCGTGAATCAAAAAGGGCGCCCGAGGCGCCCTGATCGATAGCTTATTCAAGCAGCGCGTTGGCTTACTTGATTTTGGCTTCCTTGAACTCGACATGCTTGCGCACAACGGGGTCATATTTACGGAACGTCATCTTTTCAGTGATGTTGCGTGGATTTTTCTTGGTCACGTAGAAGAAGCCCGTGTCAGCGGTGCTGAGCAGCTTGATCTTGATCGTGGCTGGCTTCGCCATGGCCCATTCCTTTTGTTCAAATAATGTCGCAAAAAACTGCGCAGGGTTTGGCCGCGCTGTTCACAGACGCGGGCCTTTGCTGGTTTGGCGGGTGAAAGTCAAGCCCGTAACCCCAAATCAGACGTCAAAGCGAGCCAATCCCCCCTGAATCGTCATGCTGCACTGGTTTCAGCATCTTCGTTTTGCCGTACCGTCGCGTTTTCGGGCGCTGGAGCGCGCTCAATATAGCCCGCTTTGATTGCCAAAACAAAAGCGATTCGCGAGGCAGTTCAGTCCGCCTGCCGCACGCATCCCATTTTGATCATGATGTGCTACGGCAGAAAATATGGACACTGCCCTTACGACCTTCCTGTCTGTTTTCCTCGCCGAGATGGGCGACCGGACCCAGATCCTCGCCGCCGTGCTCGCACTACGGTATCGCAACAACAACGCGATTGTTACAGGGCTCGCCTGTGCCACTTTGCTCACTTGCGGCATTTCGGCAGCAGGGGGTTCGGTTATCGACAGCTGGCTGAGCGCGCAGTCGATCAAGATTTTCGCTGGCTTTGCCTATATCTTTGCGGGCGCTGGCATGTTGCTGTGGCGGCGCAATGTCGACCCGTTATCAGGATGGAAAACCTCTGCGTTTCTGACCGCATTCTTGGGTCTGTTTATCCTGGAATTTGGCGACAAGAGCCAGTTGATCATCGCCGCGCAAAGCGCACGGACGCCCTATTGGGGCATGGCTGCGGTCGGCGGGTTCATCGGCATCATGGCCGCCACGGTGCCTGCGGTCATCCTGCGCGCGCGGCTTGGCCAGATTGTGCCGTTGAAACCCATAAGGTGGGTCTCTGGCGCATTGTTGCTGGGATGGGGCATTGTACTGGCCACGCAAGCCAATGGCATCGGCTAATTGCCGCTACCGCAAGCGCGGGTGCTGTAAATAGCGCGCGTCGTTCCTATATTATATCCTCCCCCACCCCCGAATGATGGAGAACTGCCATGGCACATGGTGACAATAGCAAAAAAGCGCTGGCCGATGCGTTAAATGGCCTGCTGGCCGATTATTATGCGCTTTACCTCAAGACCAAGAATTTTCATTGGCATGTGACCGGTCCGCATTTTCGCGAATATCATCTGCTGTTTGATGAACAGGCAACGGAATTGATCGCAACCACCGACCTTGTTGCCGAACGCGTGCGCAAGCTGGGTCAGGATACGCTGACGTCCATTGGCGCGATCGCCGCCAAGCAGCGGATCAATGACCATGATTCGACGTCGACCGATGCACCCAAGATGCTGAAGGAACTGCACGCCGACAATGAGACGCTGATTAAGGCATTGAAGGACGCAAAGGACCTTGCGGATAAAGCCGGCGACAATGCGACCGATGGCCTGCTGGACGACTGGACGGACCAGGCCGAACAGCGCGCCTGGTTTCTAACCGCGACAATCGGCAAGGCATGATAGACACAAAAAAGGCGGGCGAAGCGTTGAGCTTCCCCCGCCTTTTTGAATTTCTAAAGCGCGCTTATTCGGAAAGCGGGCCCAAGTTTGTGGCCGAATATTTGCCGCGACGATCGATTTCGATGTCAAACGCCAAACGGTCGCCCTGAGTCACTTGACCCATGCCCGAACGCTCAAGCGCAGAAATGTGCACAAACACATCTTCGCCGCCATCATCACGCTGCACAAAACCAAAACCCTTCATGTCGTTGAAGAATTTGACGGTTCCATTGGCACGTTCGCCAGTCGATTCGCGCTGCGGACCACGGGGCGCCGAATCACGGTCACCACCGCGGAAGCCACCACGGTCATCGCCACGCGGAGCGCGGTCACGGTCAAATGCTGGACGGTCCGGACGCGGTGCGCGCTCGGTCACTTCCATTGGCTCACCATCGATGACGAGGTCCGTTGCCGAAACCTTACCGCCACGCTCAACGAGCGAGAATTCGAGCGGCTGGCCTTCAGCAAGACCTGTCAGGCCAGCTTGCTCAACCGCGCTGATGTGTACGAACACATCATCGGGACGACCATCGACCTGAATGAAGCCAAAGCCCTTTTGACCATTGAAAAACTTAACAATTCCTTTGCCGGAACCGATGACTTGCGCTGGCATTGGTGGGCCGCCTGGGCCACGCCGAGGTGCACCGAAGCCACCGCCGCCGCTATTGCCGCCGCCGTAACCGCCACCTGAGCGGCCACCGCCAAAATCACTTTGATAGGGGGACGGTGCGCGATAACCGTCATAGCTTTCATCACCGAAACCATCTCTTTTGTCCCGGCCTTTGCCAGCACGCTTGCGATCAAAACCCATAACTTCTTACTTGCCTTCTCATCGCCCAGAACCACTATGTTATGCAGTCGAGGGCGACTGTACTGCACGTCACAAGCGCAGCCGTTGGTGATTGCGCAAGCATTTTGTATATCGCATTAAAAGGTTACGCGATAGCTAATATTGCGGCCGAAAATCGCAGGGCGCCAACTGTAGTTTCATTTGCCTTGCACAGTCGGGTGGGGCAAGGGGCTAGCATGAGCGTATTTTTACACGAAGAAGACCTTCCCGCAGGCGTACTGGCCGATGGCCCTGTCGCCGTAGACACCGAAACCATGGGGCTCATCACCCCGCGTGACAGGCTGTGCTTGCTACAAATTTCCGACGGACGCGGCGATGAACATCTTGTGCGTTTTGGCCGCAACAGTGACTTTTCTGCACCAAATTTGCGTGCCGTACTGGCCGATCCCGCCCGTTTGAAGCTGTTCCATTATGCCCGATTCGATTTGGCGGCGATTTCGCATTATTTGAACGTTGTTGCGACGCCGTTATTCTGCACCAAAATCGCCTCGCGCCTTGTCCGGACTTACACCGACCGCCACGGGCTAAAGGAACTGGTGAAGGAAATGCTGTCGACGGACATTTCCAAGCAGCAACAGTCAAGCGACTGGGGCGGCCCCATATTGTCCGAAGCGCAAAAAGATTATGCCGCAAGCGACGTGCGCTATCTGCACCGCCTGCATGCCGAATTTGTCGTGCGTTTGGAACGCGAAGGCCGGACCGACTTGGCGCAGGCCTGCTTTGACTTTCTGCCGCACCGTGCGAACCTTGATCTGTCTGGCTGGCCAGAGACCGATATATTCGGGCACAGTTAAGGTTTAATCGGGTTAGAGACATAACATGTCCGCACAGGCCGATCTTGAACGCAGTTATCGTCAACGCTGGGCATTGCCCGGCGGACGGCATGACCGCCTTATCCGCGCAATGCGGGTCGTCTTGCCGAGCATCATCGGTTTGCTTGTCGCCATATTGGCGTTCAGCCCGTTTACCGGGCAGCAGGAGCTCAGCTTTGTCCTGAACAAAGACGAAGTGAATCTGTCGCGCGAGCGGTTGCGCGTTGTTGAGGCCCTCTATCGCGGTGAAGACAGCAAAGGCCGGCCCTTTTCGCTGCGCGCAGGCAGCGCTGTCCAGAAGACATCGGCGCAACCTGTTCTCGACATGACATCATTGTCGGGCCGGATATCGTTGCAGGACGGCCCAGCCTCCATCATCGCACAGCGCGGCAGCTATGACCTTGGCAAGGAAACCATGCGCGTGACGGGGCCATTGGCTGTTGAATCTCCGGGCTATGACATGGTGGCCAGCAATGTGGAGCTGTCGTTGAAAGACAGGACGATGCAAAGCTTTGGGCCAGTGAGCGGCCGCACCAAGGTCGGGACTTTCCATGCCGGACGATTGCGCGCTGACCTCGATACGCGCATTATCCGGTTAGATGGCGGCGTTCGTTTGCGTATCGACCAGAATGCGATTAAGTGAGGCCAACATGAGCAAAGCTTCTATCTCCTTTGGACTGGCCGCCGCATTTGCGGGCATCATGATGCTGTCGTCGGCGTCGGCGCAAAGCATTCGAAATCATGATAGCAACGCACCGGTAGATTTCGCTGCGGGTTCGATGGAGTTGCAGGATCGCGCAGACCGCGTCGTTCTTGCCGGCGGCGTAACTGCAACGCAGGCGGGGCTTACGCTCAAGGCAAATCGGGTGACGGCCGCCTATTCCAACAATGGCGGCGTGGACGTCAATCGTCTGGACGCCACAGGCGGCGTGACCGTCACCAAAGATGATCTGCGCGCGACCAGCAGCTCGGCCATATATGATTTGGACTCCAGCCTAATCACGCTGATTGGCGATGTGAAGCTCGTGCAAGGCAGCAACCGGCTAAACGGCGGCAGGCTCGTCATTGATCTCAATTCAGGCCGATCAACCCTCAATGCTGGCGGCCCTGCCAATACAACCAATTCAGGTGGCCGCGTTACCGGATCGTTTAGCGTTCCACAGCGCAAAAATTAGGGGGCAGCCCCAAACAGCCTCTAAAACGGGGCAGCATAAATCATGCCAATTGCAAAATGGGTCAGCATTCATTAGCTGTCTGTTGGATATCAACGGCAAAATCGCGGGCGAAATTTGGATATGGATAGCATGACTGCAACTTCTCCCGCTGCGGATGCGACGACGCAAGACGGCGTGCAATCCGGACTGGGCGTCGTTTCCATCGCCAAAAGTTATGACAAGCGCGCGGTTTTGACCGATGTGTCGCTCTCGGTTGCTAAGGGCGAAGTGGTGGGTCTGCTTGGCCCCAATGGCGCGGGTAAGACCACCTGCTTTTATTCCATCATGGGGCTGGTTAAGCCCGACAGCGGCCGCATCACCTTGGATGGCGCGGACATCACCAACCTGCCGATGTACCGCCGCGCGATTTTGGGCCTGGGCTATTTGCCGCAAGAAACATCGATTTTCCGCGGCATGACCGTTGAACAAAATATCAGCGCCGTTCTGGAAATGGCAGAACCCGATGCAGATGCGCGCAACGAGCGGTTGGAAAAATTGCTCGGCGAATTTGGCCTCACCCGGTTGCGCAGTGCACCCGCCATGGCGCTTTCGGGCGGCGAGCGGCGGCGCTGCGAAATCGCCCGCGCGTTGGCGGCCAATCCGTCGATCATGTTGCTCGATGAACCTTTTGCCGGCATCGACCCAATATCCATTTCCGATATTCGCGACCTGGTGAAAGAATTAAAAACCCGCGGCATCGGCGTGTTGATTACCGATCATAATGTGCGCGAAACGCTCGATATCGTTGACCGCGCCTGCATCATTTATGGTGGGCAGGTTCTGTTCGCAGGGTCGCCCGAGGCGTTGGTCGCTGACCCCAATGTGCGCCGCCTGTATCTCGGCGAGAGTTTTGCAATGTGATTTGCGGCGATGACGGAACCATAACGTCATGGCATTAGCACCCCGTCTCGATCTTCGCCAAAGCCAGTCGCTGGTGATGACACCGCAACTGCAGCAGGCGATTAAACTGCTGGCATTGTCGTCGCTCGAAATTGAAGCGTTCATCGCGGAAGAGGTGGAGCGCAATCCCGTTTTGGAAACAGGCAGCAGCGACGCTGCCCCTGATGTGCCGACTGAGGAATTCGCGCCCGCATTGCACGACAATGGCGAGCGGGCGAGTGACGACCTGCTCAGTGGCGATGGCCAAGGCACATCGGACGCGTTGGATGTCGATTTCAGCGCAGAAACGTTCCACCATGATACCCCATCGGACAGTGTGGGCGGGGCCGATGGCATGCTTGGTCTTTCGGGCAGCGCAGCGCCCGGCGGCCTAGACGGCGACGGCCCTGATTTCGACAGCTTTGCCGCGCGTGACATCAGCCTGCGTGAACATTTAATGGCGCAGGCAGGATCCAGCCTGTCCGGACGGCAGCTGTTTCTGGTCCAGCAGATTATCGAACATATCGAACCCACGGGCTATGTTGGCGAAGACCTGATGGCGACAGCGCACAGGCTTGGCGTTCCCATGGCGGAAATGGAGACGGCGCTTTCGGAGTTGCAGCGGTTCGATCCAACCGGTGTCGGCGCGCGAAACCTCTCCGAATGCCTTGCGATTCAGGCGCGCGAGGCAGATCGATATGACCCCTGCATGGCTAAGCTAATCGACAATCTCGACTTGGTGGCAAAGGGTGCGTTTGACCAGCTTAAGCGCATGTGCCGCGTCGATGACGAAGACTTGCGCGATATGTTGATAGAACTGCGCGGCTATGATCCAAAGCCCGGTTGCCGGTTCGAAAGCGAAAATACGCTTGCCGTCACGCCCGACATATTCATCACGCCGCGCGGCGAAGGCTGGGCGATCGAACTGAACAGCGCCAACCTGCCCCGCATTCTCATCAACCGCAGCTATGTTGCCGAGCTTGGGCAAGACAAGGCCACAAAAGCCTGGCTCAGCGACTGCATGGCGGATGCGAATTGGCTCATCAAAGCCATGGACCAAAGACAGCGCACCATCGTCAAGGTCGCCACCGAAATTGTGAAGCAACAGGACGGCTTTTTTCGCAAAGGCGTCGCCCATTTGCGGCCACTCACGCTGCGGCAAGTGGCCGATGCCATCGACATGCATGAATCCACCGTCAGCCGGGTGACGAGCAACAAATATCTGCATTGCGGACGCGGTCTTTTTGATCTCAAATATTTCTTTTCATCGGGCGTTCAATCCGCCGACGGTGAGGGCGCGTCGGCTGAGGCCGTGAAAAGCCACATCAAATCCCTGATTGATGCCGAGGGCGAAAAGATCCTGTCCGATGACACGCTGGTCGATTTGTTGACAGCAAAAGGCTTCGACATTGCCCGCCGCACCGTCGCGAAATATCGCGAAGCCATGGGTATCGGATCGTCCGTGCAAAGACGGCGGCAAAAGAAAATGGGCCGCTAATCAAGCCGCCAGATGTGAACGCGCCCCGGCTTCGCGGTCGATAAGAATCTTCTCCGCCAATATATGGTCGCTGACCTTATCCACGTCGATTGCAGCGATAGGGTCAGACATCGGCACCAGCGTAGCCGCAAGGCCGAGGCGTTTGCCCGCAATGGTCAACGCCTTCCGCAATCCAATCGTGCGGGTCAGCGCGCGCAGGGCCAGCCGCAGCCCGAAGTGCATGAACAAGCGCCATGCTTTCTTGCGATCCTGTTCAGCCTCTGCCCATAAATCGAGTGCGAATGCGGACTTGGGGCTCATCAATGCAAAGAGATTTGCGCCGGACCATGCCCCGTCCGAAAAACGCAGCCATGTGCGTTTGGCATCGGGAAACTGCGCCAACATTGTCTTGCGCTCCACCATCGCAATGGCAACGTCGCCCTCCGCTTTGCGCAGAAATTCGGCGATCATATCAACGGTTAACAAGGGGTGGTCCGCGGTGGTCACCAATATCGGCGACGAAAATCCTAACCCATCGACCTGCCGTTTGATGCTCAGCGATATACTGCTCAGGCTTTCGACCAGCGTTGCGCCACCTGCGGCATCTACCGCGGGACGCAATGCATCGGGTTCCTGACATAGAACAATGATTTCACCGATAAGCGGCGACGTACGCAGCGTCCGCACGACATGGCTAATCATCGGTTCGCCGCGCACGGGCACCAGAGCTTTCAGCTTCAGCCCGAAATGCTGTGCAAACATATCCGTACCAGGCCTTTGCCCGGCAAGGACGATGCAGGTCCATTGCGCTTGCAAACAGCTTCTCCTAAACGCATCCAAATCGGGGGGCACGCCAACGCATTTGGCATACCTTGGGGTGGGGCTTGGCGACCAAATATGAATATTGCAATATATGATCTCGACAAGACTATAACCCGTCGCCCGACCTTTACGCATTTTCTGCTATTTTATGCGCGGCGCACCGCGCCCATTCGGCTGGCATTACTGCCGGTCTGGATCGCGGCGATGCTGGGATATAAGCTTGGCCTATATGGGCGCAAACCCCTGAAACAATTTGGGATTGCGATGTTCATCGGGCGCCAAATTTGTCCGGACATTTTGCCCAATATCGTCGCCGATTTTACCGAACAGCTTGTGCGCGAAGGCCTTCAGCCGGGGGCCGTGGCACGCATAGACGCCGATCGCGCGCGCGGGGCGTTGCTGGTGATGGCAACCGCTGCACCCAATTTTTATGCGGGCAACATCGGTGCCAAAATTGGTTTTGATGCGGTTATTGCAACGCGTCATATCGGCGAAGCAGACGGCCAATTGATGCACCGCATCGACGGCGAGAATTGCTACGCCGCAGAAAAATTGCGCCGCGTACAGGAATGGCTGTCGCAGCAAGGCATTAACCGCCAAGACGCGCATATCCGTTTTTATTCGGACGATCTGAGCGACCGGCCCACTTTAGACTTCGCTGACGAAGGTTATGCGGTGAACCCCTCCAAACGCTTTATGAAGGCGGCTGCTGAGGCCAATTGGGGCGTGCTCGATTTCCGCAGCGCATAGGCGCCCGCTTCAGCTATCTAAGCTTTCAATATATCGCCCCAAAGCCTCCGCGCCGCGTTCCGACGCGGGGCGCGGGTCGCTTTGGTCGGCGGTGTAGGCCATGCGCTGTTCTTGGGCTTTGCGATATTGGGCGGCAATCTGCGCATGATCGGGCAATAATGCTATTAATTGCGTGGCCGTGCGGACAACCGGGCCGTTGTTCCAGAAATCATATTCGGGCGGAGCGCCGGGCGCGACCGCACTGTGCGTATCGATGAAAAAACAGGCGCGCGGGCGATGCAGAAATTCATACACCTGGCTTGAAACATCGCCAATATAGACGTCTGCGGACAGGGTGTAGCTCATGTCGAACAGGCGCGCGCTATCCACATCGATCCGGATATTCGGGGCATCATAATATTTGGGATCAATGTCGGGCCGCGTGCGGGTCACGCGATATTCCGGCGAAATATGCACCTTTTTATAAAATAGCATCACATGCGGCGCAAAGATCAGATTGTAACGGTCCGCGTTCTGGTAAAAAAATTCCAATATGTCCGTCCCGTGATCGAACCAGCTGGACATATGGGGATCGAAATGCGGGTTATATAAAAACGTCGGCTTGCCGTTGTCGAAAAATGTTTCAGGGGTGCGCCCCCGCAAAATGTCGAACTTTGGATAACCGATGATCCGGCATCGTTCGGGCGTGGACACGCCAGCATCCACCATCTGGTCCACAACCTTTTGTCCGCTGACCATCAACAGGTCAAATTCCCGGAATGCAGGGTGAAAAGATACATTCCGGTCCCCCGCCCCATGGGGCACACAGACAAAGGCAGGGCAATGTTTGCGGCTGCGAAATTTGGTCCAATGGCGTTTCAGCGTAAGGCATGTGCGTTCGGTCGACACGATGGCGACGGATTTTCGTAAGAACGCATTATGCCAATATAAACGCAATATCCGGTGAACGGGCACGATCCTGTTCAGGCCGTTTGTGAGCGTCTTGAGCCATTCGGGTAACGCCAGTGACCGCCAATGCAAGGCGGCAATCTGTTCAGGTGTCAGCAGCCTTTCGACCTCTTTGCGCGTCACGTCACTGCCAAAGGCGACAATCGCCCGATAGGATTTTTCACGTAACGCAAATGCGCCGGCTATCCCCGCCAAATGCGCCACTTGGTGGCCCGCATCATGGTTGAACAGGAAAATAACGTCCGATTTGACGGACGCCGCAGCCTTCTTGTGTCGTGGATTATTCATACAACGCGGCATCTATCGCCATTGATAGATTTTTGCGACCAGTTTGCAGTGCGTTCAATTTTTTTCCGGCACGTCATGACATGGCTTTGATTAACGGCGGAAGTGCACTAGTCCCGCAGACTGATTGGGGATCTGGCGTAATGGCTGAACAAAAACGGGGGAGTGGGCGCCGCATTTTGCAATCGGGCGCGTGGCTGTTCTTGCCAAAGACCACCTCCGCGGTGCTCAGCCTGATTTACCTTGCCGTCTCGACCCAAAGCTTGGGTGCGGCAGAATTTGGCAAATTCATGCTGATCTTCAGCTTTGCCCAAACGATATCCAGCTTCACATCGTTCCAGACGTGGCAAATATTGATCCGCTATGGCACGACCTTGGTGCACACAAAATCCGATCAAAAGCTGGCCGAACTCACATGGTTTTGCCTGATCCTTGATATCATCGGGGCATTGCTGGCGTTTCTGGTCGCGATGGTCGGCGCTTGGGCGCTTGCAACCAACCAAGGCTGGAGTGATTCAGAGGCAGTCGCCGTGGTCGGCTTCACGACCCTTTTGGTGCTGTCCGCCCGCTCCACACCGACAGGACTGCTGCGCATCAACGACCGCTTTGGCGACGCCGCCATTCCGGACATGCTGGTGCCTATCATCCGCCTTGTCGGCACCGGCATATTGGTGCTGACGCAGCCTACGGCCTGGGGGTTCCTTGCGGTGTGGCTGTTGTCCGAAATGGTGCCAACGATATGGGTTTGGGGGAATGTTTTGCGCCGGCTTAAATTGCCGCTGCGGCTCAGCAGTATGCCAACGCTGCGCGGCTTTCAGGAAAGCTTCCCCGGCATTACCAAATTCGCTTTATGGTCGAATGTCGGATCCAGCTTTAAGCTGACCAGCCAGCAAGTGGTCGCGGTTG
>JACCDN010127355.1_pt1 | contig 12683 bp, 14 predicted proteins | sample 7441691 | NCBI WGS metagenome assembly JACCDN01 (sample SAMN15323439, study PRJNA562643) | freshwater metagenome | isolation source: river surface water | place: USA:Blue River Watershed | collected 2017-08-16 | reverse complement strand
CCGTGAAACGAATGAGCGCCAATGATAGTGAGCACCTCGCTCGCGAAAGTAGGTCACCGCCAGGCACCCCATTACAAAAAACCCATCCTAAGTAATTAGGGTGGGTTTTTTATTGCCTGCTTGTTTGGTATCGCATTAATTTTCTGTGCTTACTGCTGAATTGACTGTCAGACTGGTAGAATTCTGCGTGGCGGGTCTCCTCGCATTGTTAGGTCGTGAACCGGGTCAGGTCTGGAAGGAAGCAGCCCCAGCGATTGACACAAGTGCCGGGGGTCAGGCTCGCCACCCCCTAATTTTCAAGATTGCACCATGAGCTACCAGGTCCTCGCGCGCAAGTGGCGCCCGAAATCGTTTGAGTCCCTGGTGGGCCAGGATGCTGTTGTCCGTGCGTTGACACATGCGTTGGACGCTAACCGCCTACACCATGCCTATCTGTTAACCGGCACGCGTGGCGTTGGCAAAACCACGATTGCCAGAATTTTGGCCAAAGCCCTTAATTGTGAACAGGGTGTTTCTTCCAAACCATGTGGTGTTTGCTCTGCGTGTCAGCAAATTGATGCGGGTCGCTTTGTTGATTACATTGAAATGGATGCGGCGTCGAACCGTGGTGTCGACGAGATGGTGCAGCTCCTTGAGCAGGCGACGTTCCTGCCGAGCGTGGGTCGTTACAAAGTCTACATGATCGATGAAGTCCATCAGCTGACCGCTCATGCCTTTAATGCCATGCTGAAGACCCTTGAAGAGCCGCCCTCTCATGTCAAGTTCATACTGGCAACGACGGATCCGCAAAAAATTCTGGTGACTGTACTGTCCCGGTGTCTCCAGTTCAACCTCCGTCAACTTGCGCCTCAACAGCTTGCCTCGCACTTGGCGTATGTGCTGCAGGGCGAAGGTTTGCAGGCGGATGAGAAAGCTCTAGATCTCATTGCCCGTGCTGCAAGTGGTAGTGTGCGGGATGCGTTGTCGTTGCTCGATCAGGCAATTGCACACGGCGCCGGAACGGTCGAGCTCAATCAGGTTTCACAGATGCTTGGTACGTCCAATCTTTCGCGGATGCTGGATGTTCTCTCGAGCCTCATTAAAGGTGATGTTACTGCGTTACAAACAACAACGCAGCAAATGGCGTCGGCATCTCTGTCGTTTGAAGCAGCGCTGGATGACCTGGCACGCCTGTCCGTTGCCTTGCAACTGATGCAATTTGGCGCGGCAGAAGGTGCCCAGGAGTTTTCCTCGCTTGGGTCGGACGACGCACAACGCTTGCATCAGATGGCGCAACAGAGCGACCGCAGTTATGCCCAGCTGATATATCAGGTAGCGACCAAAGCACGAGCTGATTTGCGTCTTGCGCCTGATCCCGCTCATGGTTTCATGATGGCCATGTTGCGGCTGTTAGCGGTTCACCCTGGTTGTCAGACGCATATCGTTACCGCACCTTTAGCTGCGCCTGTTCTAGAAGTTGCTACGGTTCCGGAAAAACCATCTGATACCGTGGGGCAGCAAGTCAGCGTTGGCCTAACCCCAATGCAGGCGGTGCCACAGCAAACGGATGTGTCGCTCCCGCTCATGCCTCGAGCTTCTGTCTCGGCGCCTGCACTGGATCAGGAGGGCTGGCCCCGCATCGTTGATCAGCTTGGCCTAAAGGGCATGGCACGTGAATTGGCGCAGCATAGTGCTTTTAATTCGTTTGAAGGTGGTCTGCTGGTGCTTCATTTGCCCGCGACTCACCGTCAGCTTTTGATGCCGGCATCGGAGCAGCGTATGACACAAATGCTCTCCGAATTGTTGGGTGAAGCCCTGCGCATCCGATTCGATGTTGTTGATCAGGTGGGAGTGACCGCGGCGGTGCTCAAAAAAGAAGCAGCGGAAGAGCGGCAGAATAATGCCGTTGAAGCGATTGAAAGTGACCCATTGGTGCGGGAACTGATCGATGTTTTTGATGCGAAACTCATAGACGGATCAATTCGTCCCGTCACGGATTGATCTTTTTAACTGAAACAGGAGTCGAAGTATGCGAGGTATGGGTGGAATGGCTGGCCTGGGCGGCTTGATGAAGCAAGCACAGCAGATGCAGGATCGGATGAAAAAAGCACAGGAAGAGCTGGCCGATGTCGAAGTCGAAGGTCAATCGGGCTCTGGCCTTGTCAAAGTGACGATGACGTGTGCGCATGTGGTGCGTCGAATCGCTATTGAACAGGCTGCCATGGATGACCGTGAAATGCTGGAAGACCTGGTTGCTGCAGCCGTTAATGATGCGGTGCGTCGTGTTGAAGAAACCTCCCAGGCGAAAATGTCGGGCTTTACGGCGGGGCTAAACCTGCCGCCGGGTTTCAAACTGCCGTTCTGATCAGTGTCCGCAACACTTGAAAGCTTGATAGAAGCGCTGCGCTGTTTGCCGGGTGTTGGCCCGAAATCAGCCCAGCGCATGGCCTATCATCTTTTGCAGCATGATCGCGAAGGCGCGGCTCGGCTCGGGTTCGCACTGGATTCGGCAATAAATCGGATCCGGCATTGCGAACGTTGTAATACCTATACGGAAACACTTGTCTGTGAGCGGTGCCAGTCTGACCGGCGCGATGCCAGCGTGCTTTGCGTGGTTGAAACCCCGGTGGACCTGAATATGGTCGAGCAGACACAGGCGTATAACGGACTTTACTACGTTCTGATGGGGCGGATTTCTCCACTCGACGGTTTGGGGCCGCGCAATCTGCGACTAGAGCAACTCGTGGCTAGAGCGGGTGATGGTGTGGTTCGGGAGGTTATTCTTGCGACTAACTTTACCAACGAAGGTGAAGCGACAGCCCATTTTGTCAGTGAGCTGCTGAAAAAGAAGGGTTTGAAGGTCAGTCGTATCGCAAGGGGCGTACCCGTAGGGGGCGAGTTGGAATTTGTTGACAGTGGAACACTGGCCCAGGCGTTAAGAGAGCGTCGACGGCTGGAATCCTGAACTGTCTTTGCGTATAATCTTAAAAATTAATTAAGTCTGAACACTCTGGGGACATGTCCATGAGCATTGAGCAGAAAGTAGATCCCAGCCGTCGCCGGTTACTCATAACCACCGCGGCGATTGGGGGTGTGGGTGCAGTTGCGACCGCCATTCCGTTTGTCAGCAGCTTGCTGCCATCAGCGCGTGCCCGTGCGGCAGGTGCGCCGGTTGAAGCCGATATCAGCAAACTGGAGCCAGGCCAGATGATGGTTGTCGAATGGCGCGGTAAGCCGGTCTGGATTCTTAACCGTACCCCAGAAATGCTCGGCACATTGCCCAAGCTGAATGATGCTGTAGCTGATCCGAATTCCGAGAAAGATCAGCAGCCGGCGTATTGTAAGAACGAACATCGTTCGATCAAAGACAATATCTGGGTTGCCATCGGCATCTGTACTCACCTGGGTTGTTCGCCATCGTCGAAGTTTGCCGAAGGCGCTTCGCAAGGCATGCCGGGTGACTGGCTGGGGGGTTTCCTCTGCCCCTGTCACGGTTCGACCTTTGACCTGGCTGGCCGTGTCTTCAAAGACAAGCCTGCTCCGACTAACCTCGAAATTCCGCCGCACGCCTATCTGAGCGATACTCGCCTGATCATCGGCGAAAGCAAAGGAGCCTGACGATGGCCAGCAACAAGCATTTCGAAAAGTACAAGTCCGATGGTAGCGTGGGTGGCAATGTCCTTGAGTGGATTGATGCGCGTTTCCCGCTGACTTCGACCATTAAGGGTCACCTGACCGAGTACTACGCACCGAAGAACTTCAACTTCTGGTACTTCTTTGGCTCGCTGGCACTCTTGGTGCTGGTCATCCAGATTGTGACGGGTATTTTCCTGGTCATGAACTACAAGCCGGATGCCAACCTCAACGAGAGTGGTATACCGATCGCGTTCGCGAGTGTGGAATACATCATGCGTGATGTGCCCGGCGGCTGGCTGATCCGTTACCTGCACTCGACGGGTGCCTCGGCATTCTTCGTGGTGGTCTATCTGCACATGTTCCGTGGCCTGCTTTACGGTTCGTACCGCAAGCCGCGTGAGCTGCTGTGGGTGTTCGGTACGCTGATCTTCCTGTGTTTGATGGCCGAAGCGTTCATGGGCTATCTGCTGCCGTGGGGTCAGATGTCGTTCTGGGGTGCCCAGGTCATTATCAACCTGTTCGGCGCTATTCCGCTTATCGGCCCGGATCTGTCGACCCTGATTCGTGGTGACTTCGTGGTCGGTGATGCAACGCTCAACCGCTTCTTCTCGCTGCACGTGATCGCCGTACCGCTGATCCTGATTGGCTTGGTTGCTGCCCACCTGGTCGCGCTGCATGAAGTCGGTTCGAACAACCCGGACGGTATCGAGATCAAGGAAAATCTGGACGAAAAGGGTAATCCTCGCGACGGTATCCCGTTCCATCCGTATTACACGGTGAAGGATATCGTGGGCGTTGTTGCCTTCCTGTTCGTGTTCTCGATCGTGGTCTTCTTCGCGCCAGAAGGTGGCGGTTACTTCCTGGAGTACAACAACTTCTTCCAGGCAGACCCGCTTAAGACGCCGCCGCACATTGCGCCGGTCTGGTACTTCACGCCATTCTATTCGGTACTGCGTGCTATCGTTTGGCCGATCCTCGGCATTGATGCCAAGTTCTGGGGTGTGGTCGGTATGGGTGCTTCGGTCGTGATCATTGCCTTCCTGCCTTGGCTGGATCGCAGCCCGGTTAAGTCGATTCGTTACCGCGGACCGATCTTCAAGACCGCATTGACTGTGTTCGTGATCGCCTTCTTTATTCTGGGTTACCTCGGCACGCAACCGCCGTCGTACTGGGGTGAAAAGGTGTCGCAGGTTTGCACACTGATCTATTTCGGCTTCTTCCTGGCCATGCCTTGGTACTCGAAGATTGACAAATACACCATTCCGCCAGAGCGTGTGAAAGGCTAATGGGAAAGCAATCATGAAAATCAAGAATCTTATTGCTGCAGTTCTGATGGTTCCCGCGCTGGCTCTGGCTAGTGGTGATGCCGTTCATCTGGATAAAGCGCCGAATCTGCAGGGGGACAATGCCTCCCTGCAAAACGGTGCCAAAATGTTCGTCAACTATTGCCAGAGCTGCCACGGCGCCTCGTTTATTCGTTATGAGAAGCTGCTGGATATCGGTCTGACTGAACAACAGATCAAAGACAACCTCATGTTCACGGGTGATAAGCTCGGTGACACCATGAAGATTGCCATGCGTCCGAGCGAAGCCAAGAAGTGGTTTGGCGCAACGCCGCCGGACCTGACATTGGAAGCCCGTGCGGTTGCTTCGGCTCACGGCTCTGGGGCGGACTGGATCTACACCTATCTGCGTAGCTTCTACAAAGATGATTTGCGCCCGACTGGCTGGAACAACGTTATTTTCCCGAACGTCGGCATGCCGAACGTTCTGTGGGAACTGCAAGGCGTCCAGGTTCTGGAAGTATCCAAAGACGAGAAGGGTGTCGAACACAAGAAACTGGTTCTGGCTGAACCAGGTAAACTGACGCCTGAACAGTTCGACAAGCAAGTTGCCGATCTCACCGCGTTCATTGTCTGGATGGGTGAACCGGGTGCTGGTACCCGTAAAACAATTGGTTTTGGTGTGTTGGCCTTCCTGGCAGTGCTCTTCGTTGCTGCGTATGCACTCAAGAAGAACTACTGGAAAGACATTCACTAAGTAATATCACTGGCGTTTAACGCCGGTCGGATCGGGGTCGATTATCGATCCCGATCTTTTTTTAGAGGGCCTTGATCATGATGCATTTGTACTCGGGAACCGTTTGTCCCTTCAGCCACCGCTGCCGGATCGTGCTGTTTGAAAAGGGGATGGACTTCGAGATCCATGATATTGATCTGATGAACAAGCCGGAAGATCTGGCGGTCATGAATCCGCATAACCGCGTTCCTGTACTGGTTGAACGTGATTTGATCCTCTACGAACCGAATATCATCAACGAATATATTGATGAACGTTTCCCGCATCCGCAGCTCATGCCGCCTGATCCGGTGCAGCGTGCCCAGGCTCGTCAGTTATTGAACGGCATGGAACGTGAGATCTTCTCATTCATTGAGCCGATTGAGCGCAACATGAAAACTGCGGACAAAGCCCGCAGCGAAATTCGTGATCGTTTGATCGAGATCGCACCGATCTTTAATAAGCAGAAACACCTTCTGGGTGATGAGTTCTCCATGCTAGATGTCGCCATCGCTCCGTTGCTGTGGCGCTTGGATCATTACGAAATCTCCTTGCCTAAAACAGCTGCACCGCTGTTCAAATACGCTGAACGCATTTTCAGTCGCCAGGGTTTCATTGATTCAATGACGCCGCAAGAAAAAATTATGCGCAAGTAATTGCTCACGCTGTGCTCTCCACAAAACCGTATCTTATTCGTGCATTGTGGGACTGGTGTTGCGACGCTGGTCTCACGCCGCATGTCACGATTTTTGTCGATGAGCATTGCCGGGTTCCCATGGATTATGTGCGTGATGACACGATTACGCTCAACCTTAGCCCTGCCGCAACCAGCCAACTGCACATTGGCAATGACTGGGTGACCATGAATGCCCGTTTCGGTGGCGTACCTAGGGAGCTGGTTTTCCCCGTCAGTGCTGTGGTTGCTATTTACGCCCGGGAAAATGGGGCGGGTATGGAATTTGCCTATGAGCCGATGGCGCCGTTGTCAGAAGCTACTGAAGGCCCCTCTAGCACGACGGCAGCCCCCTCGCTTGCAGCGGTAGAAAATGTGGGTGAGAAGGCTCCGGAAGCTGTAACACCTATAAAAGCAAAAGCCGGACGTCCAACGCTTCAGCGGATCAAATAAATCGACCGCCATGTCTGAACCGGCGCTCATTCTTTTTGCACACGGTGCGCGAGACCCGGAATGGGCTAAACCTGTAGAGGCAGTAGCCGCCCAACTTCGTATGCGATTTCCAACGCGCACGGTGGAGGTTGCTTTTCTGGAGTTTCTATCGCCGACGTTGCCCGATTTGGTGGCGCGTCTCGTTCAAGCGCATGCTGACCGGGCTTCAAGAATTGATCTCCTGCCGTTCTTTATTGCCCAAGGTGGTCATTTACGCAAAGAACTTCCCGAGATGCTGGCGGCTATGCAGCAGCATTATCCCCATACGGTATTTCGGCTGTTGCCGCCGCTAGGCGAACTGCCCGAAGTGCAATCCGCCATGGCCCATGCGATTGGAGACCTCCTCAAACGCTAAATCATCAGCGAGCAGGGGTTTAGCGGTCAGTGTTGCTCCGGGTTTTTCGGTTTTACGTACAGACTGGCAACCATCGTCACCACAAGGAAGGCCAGCACAATCGTCAGCGAAGCGCCGACGGGAATGTGGTAAAAATCCATCATCAGCATTTTGGCACCAATGAATACCAGGATGGCCGCTAAACCGAATTTGAGCAGGTGAAAGCGTTCAGCCATGCCTGCGAGCATAAAATAAAGTGCGCGTAGCCCCAGTACGGCAAAAATGTTGGAGCTCATGACGATATAGGGATCCGTCGTCACGGCAAAAATAGCCGGAATGGAATCCACGGCGAACATCACATCTGTAACGCCAATCAAGGCGACTACCAAAAACAAGGGGGTGTAGGTACGTACGCCATCCTTGATCAGCATGAGCGCGCTGCCATGGTACTCATGAGAAATCGTCAGGTGATTTTTCATCCACTTCAGCAGACGGTTATTCTGAAGGTCTGGTTCCTCTTCATCGGCAACGACCATTTTCACGCCGGTGTAGAGTAGGAACAGGCCAAATACGTACATGATCCAGCTAAAACGGCTGATCAACCAAGCGCCGATTAGAATCAGCAGAATCCGCAGAATAATGGCTGCGATGATGCCGATCATCAGTGCTTTTTTCTGCTGTGGCAGCGGTACCTTGAAGGTGGTGAATAGCATCAGGAAGACAAAGAGGTTGTCTACCGAGAGCGATTTCTCGATGAGATAACCCGTCAGAAACTCGCCGGCTTTTACATTGGCCATAATGCGCCCATCAGTCAGATCTAGTGATAACCAAAGGGCGCCACAGAACACCATGGCTAGTGCAATCCACACGAGGGACCAGCGCAGCGCATCCTTGAAGCCTATGATGCGATTGCCTTGTTGACGCAACGCCATAAAATCGGCACCCAGCGCGGCTGTCACAAAGATAAACAAGGCGGCCCAGGCGAAAGGCGAATCAATATGGGGAAGCGTGCTCAACGGCATGAAAGATCCTAGGGTCTCGGTTGGGTTGCGCCACTTCCGCATGGGCATGGCAGAATGATGGCAGTACGATATTTTGCCATGAACACCGGATGATCGATGATGTCACAGCTAGAGTTCGCTATTTTGCCTGTTACGGCATTTGCCCAGAATTGCACATTGATCTGGTCGCCCGTCAATAAACGGGGCGCAGTTGTTGATCCGGGGGGCGACATCGACCGTGTCGAGGCAGAGTTAGATCGTCGGGGCATCATTCTGGAAAAGATTCTCATCACTCATGGCCATATTGACCATGCTGGTGCAGCCGCAGAACTGGCCAAACGTCGTCACGTACCGATTGAAGGCCCGCATAACGAAGACGCCTTCTGGATACAAGGCATGCCCATGCAATCCAAACAGTTTGGTTTTCCTCATGCAGATGCGTTCGAACCGGATCGATGGCTGCAGGATGGCGATACGGTTACGGTGGGTGGCGAAACGCTAGAGGTCATCCATACGCCGGGCCATACGCCCGGTCATGTCTGCTTTCACCACGAACCGTCGCGTTTGGCATTGGTCGGTGATGTGCTTTTTCAACAGTCAATTGGCCGCACGGATTTCCCCAAAGGAAATCACCAGCAGCTTATTCGCTCGATTCGAGAAAAATTGTTTCCTCTCGGAGACGATGTGCGATTTATTCCAGGGCATGGCCCCATGTCCACCTTTGGCGATGAGCGGATGGATAATCCCTTCGTTGCCGATGGGCAGTCGTAACCGTAGCATTCGGGCGGCCTCTGTTAGAATAGAAGCCAACGTCAAGCATTCAGGAAATATCGCCGATGAAAACCACCTTTCTCGACTTCGAGCAGCCTATTGCCGAACTGGAAGCCAAGATCGAAGAGCTGCGCGTCATGCAGGAAGAGTCTGGCGTTGACATCTCCGAAGAAGTTGAGCGTCTGGCAGAAAAGGGGCGTGTTCTTTCGAATGAAATCTATGCGAAGTTGACGCCTTGGCAGAGCGCCCAGGTTGCCCGTCATCCGCAGCGCCCTTATACGCTTGATTACATTCAGAACATCTTTACGGATTTTCACGAGCTGCATGGTGACCGTGCCTTTGCCGATGACACCGCCATTATCGGTGGCCTGGCACGCCTGAATGGTGACCCTTGCGTGGTTATTGGCCACCAGAAGGGGCGCGACACCAAGGAAAAAATTTACCGAAACTTTGGGATGCCGCGTCCGGAAGGTTATCGTAAAGCATTGCGCCTGATGAAACTGGCTGAAAAATTTGGTTTGCCTGTCTTTACCTTCGTTGATACGCCGGGTGCCTACCCCGGTATTGGTGCTGAAGAGCGTGGCCAGTCTGAAGCCATCGGTCGCAATCTCTTGGTCATGGCCGAGCTGAAGACGCCAGTGATTGTCACCGTTATCGGTGAAGGCGGCTCGGGGGGTGCGTTGGCCATCGCCGTCGGTGATGAAGTGCTGATGTTGCAACATTCGACCTACTCGGTTATCTCTCCGGAAGGTTGCGCCACCATTCTCTGGAAAAGCGCAGAAAAAGCCTCTGAAGCGGCGGAAATCATGGGGATTACGGCAGGGCGCCTCAAGGGGCTCGGCCTGATTGACCAAGTCGTTGAAGAGACAGCCGGTGGTGCCCACCGCGATGTGGTCGGCATGGCTAAAAACCTGAAGCAGGCGTTGGAAACGGCCTTGGCGCGTGTCAAAGATCTGGATCACGATGCGCTGGTGCGTCGTCGTATTGACCGGTTGATGGCTTACGGTGCCTACGAAACAGTGAACCCTTGAGTTTTCAACCCGGTTGAGTTCATGACAACCGGTCGCGATATGGTTCTCGAGGCCGTGCGCCGATCTCTGTTCGCAGTGATCGGCGACCATGCGCATGTCCACGTTGCATTATCCGGTGGCATGGACTCGGTGGTGCTGCTGCATGCATTGGCTCGGCTCCGGAATGATCGGGCGTTTCGTCTCTCGGCGATTCACGTCCATCACGGCTTGTCCCCAAATGCGGATCAGTGGGCAGCTTTTTGCCAGTCTGTGTGCGCGAGTCTGGATGTGCCCTGCCATATTGCCTTGGTTAAGTTGGGGCATCCCGGCGGCAAAGGTGTTGAGCGTGTTGCACGCGAGGCACGCTATGCCGCGTTTGAAGGGCTCTCCGGCGAGGTCTTATGCCTGGCACATCACCAGAACGATCGGGCAGAAACCCTCTTGTTGAATCTCTTTCGGGGGGCGGGCGTCAGAGGGCTGGCCGGGGCGCCGGAACGCCGTTGGTTAGGGGGGCAGTTGTTGCTCCGGCCTTTGATTGATATCCCGCGTGTCGAACTATTAGCCTGGGCCAAGGCGCAACGTCTCGATTGGATCGAGGATGAGAGCAACACCGATCTGCGATTTCGCCGTAATGAAATCCGGCACCGAGTGCTTCCTGCGATTGCCAAAAGCTTTCCCGGGGTTGCCCAGGTCCTAGCTCGAACCGCTAAACAAATGTATGAACAGTCAGAGCTTCTGGATCGACTGGCTCAAATCGATGCCAGCGGTTGTCGGGATAGCGCGGGCCGTCTCTCCGTAGCACGTTTGCAGTCCTTGCCCGAACCCGTTGTGCGTAACATTGTCCGCTGGGCATTGGTTAGTGCAGGATGGCAGATTTCGGCAGCCAGCCGCTTGGAAACGCTTTCTTCTCAATTGATGTCTGCCCGTCCAGGATCAGAAGTTTTTGTGCGCATGGGGCCGATCGGGGTCCATGTCTGGCGGGATCGTCTATGGGTTGATTCTGCGATACAGCGCAGTTGTCCTCGTGCCCAGTCGTTGAAGCCGGGTGTGATGCAATGGCCAGACGGTCAGCTCGAGGTGCTTGCACCCCGTGATGGCTTCAGCGTGGCGTCCGTCGGTCAAGGGCAGCGCTTTCAGCCTCAGGGCCGGTGTCGTGATACGGTGACTGAGCTACTCCGGGCACGTGGTGTGCCACCCTGGGTCCGCCCCAGGTTGCCGGCTCTTTGGCATAAGGGTGTGTTGGTCTGGGTTGCCGAGCTGGGCTGGGCGCAGACAACAGAGGTTGCCTTGGTGGAGCCAGAGCCAACGGTTACATGGGTGATGACGCCCGAGGTGTGCCTGTAACTGATATCAGTCAACTATGTTTTTCTGGAAAACCGGAAAAAAAGATCGTTAATTCCGGGTTTTCGGAGTGCTCCCTTGGCGTTTTAGTCGAGCGCTTTCAAAGTTCCCTTGTTTAACAATAGGTTACGGGTTGCGTCGTGCTTTGTTAGAGTTGGCATATCCATTGCTATATAGATCGTGATGACAGCGAAACAGCTGCATTGACTAAAAAGCGCATCACACCAACCAAAGGAGCATTGGAATGAAAAAGATGAAATTGCTGGCAGTGTCCCTGCTAGCGGCTTGTTCTACCTGGGCGATGGCGCAGCAGCCTATCGTCATCAAGTTCAGCCATGTGGTCGCGAACGACACCCCGAAGGGTCTGGCTGCTGAATATTTCAAGAAAAAAGCCGAGGACTACACCAAGGGCAAAGTCAAAGTAGAGGTCTATGCCAACAGCACCCTCTATAAGGACAAGGAAGAAATGGAAGCGCTGCAGTTGGGTGCCGTCCAGATGCTGGCCCCATCGCTGGCCAAGTTTGGTCCGCTAGGCGTGAAAGAGTTCGAGATGTTTGATCTACCGTACATCTTCGACAACTATGATCAACTGCACAAAATTACTCAAGGTCCAATCGGTGAAAGCATCCTGAAAAAGCTCGAGCCGAAGGGCATTCGTGGTCTGGGATACTGGGATAACGGCTTCAAGTCCTTCTCGGCCAATACCCCGATCAAGCAACCCACGGACCTAAAGGGTAAGAAGATGCGTATCCAGTCTTCCAAGGTGCTGGAAGCCCAGATGCGTGCTTTAGGCGCGCTGCCGCAAGTGCTGCCGTTCTCCGAGGTGTATCAGGCACTGCAGACCGGCGTGGTCGATGGCACCGAAAACCCGATTTCCAACCTCTATACCCAGAAGATGTTTGAAGTTCAGAAGCACCTGGCCATGACCGAACACGGTTATTTGGGGTATGCCGTGATCGTCAACAAGAAGTTCTGGGATGGCTTGCCACCAGAGGTGCGTGAGCAACTAGAGAAAGCCATGAAGGAATCGACGGACTTTGCTAACCGCATTGCCAAGCATCAGAACGATCAGGATCTGGAAAAGGTCAAAAAATCGGGTAAGACGGCAGTCTATAACCTGACGCCTGCCGAGCGTGAAGCCTTCAAGAAGGCGCTGTTACCAGTCCACAAGGAAATGGCACCACGTATTGGGCCAGAGCTGCTGCAACAGGTTTATGCAGACCTGGCTGCACCGACCAAGGCATCTGCTAAGAAGAAATAAGGGTCAACCCTTGAAGATCACAACCGCCCCATGTGTTTGGGGCGGTTGCTCTGGAGATTGTTATGAAATTTCTCGACCGGCTTGAAGAGTGGTTGATCACCTTCCTGATGGGTGGTGCAACGCTCAT
>JACCDN010722723.1_pt1 | contig 12684 bp, 11 predicted proteins | sample 7441691 | NCBI WGS metagenome assembly JACCDN01 (sample SAMN15323439, study PRJNA562643) | freshwater metagenome | isolation source: river surface water | place: USA:Blue River Watershed | collected 2017-08-16 | reverse complement strand
GTGCTAACGCCCAGCTCGCGACAAATGTCTGGTACTCCGATGCCAGACTCAACGCGCTTGGCCGCGTCCAAAATCTGGCTTTCACTGAACTTTGATCTCTTCATATGGAACCTCTTCCATTGGAAAAAGTTCTACTTCTCACACCTTTGCTTCTAGGGGCGTTTACCATGCTGTTGCACAGACCGCGAAAAATGTCTGAAACACCGATATCAGCTATAACGCATTTGACGTTGTCGAAGATATGTCTCTCACTTAATTTTCTCATTTTATGCTTGAACTATTATTAAAAAAATTTAACTTCTCAGACTTAGGCTAGAAGGATACGATTAATCATCTCAGGTTTTATGCTACTCTTTATATATAAGCATTCTTACTTTTATACAAAAATGTATTGATTCATAAATTTATACTCTGTCTAATAATTTTACTAAATTTTATATTTCTTATTTAATTTTATGAAATTATTTATTTACTCTTTTCTAAAATTAAATTAATATTTTTATTAAACACTAATCCATACAGAATGAAATTTGACACTATAAAAAAAGTTGGTTGAGTCATTCCGATTAAATTAATTAGCATAAAATTTTCAATGGGTTTTAAATTGTTAATCATTAACAATCGCTTAGATAAATTCCAACTAAAAAATATGTATGATATAAACCCAATCAACCCAAATTCCGATAATAATTCTATTGAAACATTATTTGCAATAAATCGTGCATCTTCTATTGTCACCCCTGCGACCAAATGATCAGCTCCCGTATAAATTCCTATGTAATTCCCAAATTGACCTGCACCAACGCCAATAATTAAATTATCTGCAAATATTGATATGCCAACTAAAATAAATTCGATTCTTTCACCCAAAGAGCTTTGAATAGGTATTGATTTATATAATTCTATTATATCGTAATAATAATAAAATGAGATAGAAGTACAAAAAACAACACAAATAACTCCAATAAACTTAAACAAGATGTTGGGTAATGTATTTCTCATAATGAGAAATAAAATGACTGCTAAATTACTTGGACTGAATGCAACAATGGATGATATTGCAACCAATGTAAAAATTTTGAACACTTTTCTGAATATTAGCGCAAGCAATGACAAAAAAACCCCAAAATAATTTCCCTCTCCAAATGCACCACACCTTAAATGACCAGTAATCAACATCAAATTGTTTTGCTCACAATTTCCTGGCATTAAATAATTTTCATACCCTAGTATATAAGCAGGCGCAGAAATAAAAGCATAAGTGCATGACAAAATAATTCCATAATTAAGGTATGTTCTATTTTTATTTGAGAATTCAATTCTTTCGAAAATAATAAATGCAAAAGCACATAACAACATAACACCAATTTTTTGAAAAAACCAATTTGGCCGGAATTGCTGATTTATTATTGAATTTGCAAGATATTGGATTACAAATAAATTTGCCATTAAAATTAATATAAATATATATTTTTTATTTAAAATTTTTGCGAAAAATAAATTTAAGATTACTCCAAATGCGACAACCAACTGAAGGGGTGTAGCAAATGGTAGCAGCGTGGGGAATTGGATTCCTATTAATAAAAGTATCGCCTTATTTAATTGCTTTTTCATTATAAATTGTATAAAAAAAATAAATTGAAAAAACTAGCATAGTTACACAAGCCGCAAGATAACTATATATTAAATTTACAAAAGGACCGTCTATTGCAAGGCTATTAATCGAAACCATATAGACAGCAAGAGGGAAAAGCTCTAGTAAAATTAAATGCATAATCGAGCCCATCTTTAATATACTAAATGTTAACACCATACCGGCACTTCTTAATACTTCCGAAATTGAGAATACAACCAGAACTTCCGAATGTATCCTTATGTCTGCTGAGAAAATTATTTCTAATAATATCTTGTCAAATAGAATTAATAACATATATAGCGTTATGAAAAAACAAATAGTTCCAATCATAGCTTTAAATGTTATATTTCTATTTTTTTCAACTGACTCAGTTAAATTTGAGAGGAAATATGACGACAAGTATACCGTTAGCACGCTATTCAACGCCCCAGATAATGTTATCAGTGCCTGCCAGTTACCAGCCTCTGTATTCGACATTTTATCCGCAATAAACGATCTGGAATGCATATAAAAAAATTGAGCCGCCGTCAAAGATATAATTGTATAAATAGGATATGCCCTATATTTTTGAAATAACACATTAATTTTGCATATTAAGCTACATATTTTTATTATTTTTATGGATGATTTATTATATTTTGGAACATAATAAATCATCAATACTGACGATGACACTAAAAACAGATATGGATAAATAAAGTATATACAATCTAGTGTCAGATGCGCAATTAGCAATGCGGAAAAAATTGCCAACAAATTACTGGCAAGTGAATTTTTATGAGCTGCACCCGATCTGAAGGTAGATATTAACCTACCTTGATATAAGGTAAATGCCACAAACCCTGGAAGTAAGATACTAATTATGAATTTTTCAAATAACTGAATTCTTATATTCAAAAATTTGTAAATTATTTCATCTGGAATTGTCCATAATATTAGCAAAGATATAAAAAGCCCACACAAACAAATAAAGATTACTTGTTCTATATTATCAGTCTCATTAGATTCTTCGTTGTTATTGCTCAATATGAAAGACAAAGAGTGCCCGAGTCCGAAAATACTAATAGTAGTAAAAATTGCCAAAACTGATTGTATTTGTCCATATCTAAACAAATCTTGCGCATTTCCATTTATTAATATTAACTTTATTATAAAAAAACCAGCCAATATTTTTACCAATGCATTAAGTGCAGAATAAATTATTGGCTTACTTATGATATTCGGGTTTATCATTCAATGCATTAAATTACTTATATATTTTTTTGGAAGCGAGAGAAATCCTGCTAATCTTTTACCCCACAAAATAACAAGCAAGCCCTTCGACCCAAATATTAATAAAATAACATCACGCAACCCTATGATTCCTTTAAATCGATTAAATAATTTTAAACGCTCTACAAAACAATATTCATCTATTCTTTTATAATGTTCGTATAGAGATATTTTGATTTCTACTAATTTGAATAACTCTTGATTTGACAATTTCTTTGTTTCATTTATATCATCGTTGAGTATACTTTTTATAAGCAAGAAATTATCAATTCTATTGATCTGTTGTTTTTTAAAATTACTTAGAAGAATGTCATAACTATTAGACATTGACCAATTACTCATTGAATTTTCATGAATTCTATATCGGTAATGAACTTCTTTAAATATAATTATTCCACTATAATATGTAGCAAAGAATCCTATATAATCATCCTCGTTTGAAATATTTATTGGTAATTTCTTTATTGCTTTTAAAAATGTGTTTCGGAAGCACATTCCGTATAAAGGCAGAGCACTTCCCTTAATCACTAGCGATCGAAGATTGCTAAATGCCCCCCCTCTCAAAACGACACTCTTTAAGCCTCCATTCGAGTCAATTATTTCATACGAGGATATTGCGAACTCTGCAGTATCATTATTTTTAAAAAATTTTTTTGTTTGATGTATTCTATTATCGGTTGACTCATCATCGCAAGATTGACATATTACAATATCCCCTTTAATTTGATCAAACGCCAAATTTAAAGTTGCATTTACTCCTATATTTTTCTTATTATATATTCTACAAATATCAACATTTTTTAATTTTGCCAACTCTACTTCAATTCTCTCAATCGAATCATCAATTGAACAATCATCACATACAATAATTTGGTTTATTTCGTGTTGGTTTTTAATAATTGCAACAAAAGCCTTTTCAATATATGCCGAATGATTATAACAAGTAAGTAGAAATGTTGTGTTCATTGTTTAATTATTTAATTATTAGCACTATTGTTAAAATCCTTTAACATTTAGCACCGCATAAATGCATTCTAATTAATATTTTTTGATTATTAATATAGAGCTATCTCCAATTATTAATAACTTCAATTACTTTATTGACCTCGTCTATACTCATGTGCGGACCTATTGGTAAACTTAAAGCAGTTGAAGATAGTCTCTCGGCTATTGGTAAATTTAAATTTAATTCACAATATGCCTTCTGTTTACTTGGCGGCAACGGATAGTGTATCAAAGTGTTGACCCCGATTAACTCAAGACTATTTTTTAATTCATCCCTTTTATCCAAATGAATAACAAACAAATGCCACGCAGGATCACAATAACTAGGAGTTTTTGGCAAGACAATTTCCGAAGACTTTATTCCCAAAATATATTTTTTTGCTATATCTCTACGTCTTTGATTCCAATCATCTAAATGCTTTAGTTTAACCCTCAGTATTGCAGCCTGAATAGGATCTAACCTACTATTGTACCCTTTGATTTCATGAACATATTTTACTTTCGAACCGTAATTACGTAACTCTTTAAGACGCTCAGCCAATTCCGCATGAGGAGTTGTAATTGCACCACCATCCCCAAATGCGCCAAGATTTTTACCCGGATAAAAGCTCCAGGCAACAGCATCTCCATGCGCACCGATTTTTTTATTTTTGTACAATGCTCCATGCGCTTGCGCTGCATCTTCGAGAACATATAAATTATTCTTCCTTGCTATCATATTTATTCTATCTAGGTCAGCTGGCTGACCATAAAGATGTACTGGAATAATTACTTTAGTTCTTCTAGTGATTTTCTCCTCAATCTTACTTGGGTTCATATTGTAAGTTTCAACATCAGGCTCCACCGGTATAGGTGTAGCCCCACAATCGCTTACAGCCAACCAGGTTGCTATAAAGGTATTTGAAGGAACTATAACCTCATCACCTGGACCTACATTCATTGCCTTCAAAGCTATCTTAAGCGCACTAAGCCCATCCGAAACTCCTATTGCATATCTAGCCTCAGAATATTGAGCAAACTCATTTTCAAAACTTTCGACCTCAGGTCCGAGAACATAAATACCACTATCCATTACTCGTGCAACTGCACAATCTATATCAGTTTTAAGTTCAGAATAAGCTGCATGCAGATTTAGAAAAGGTATATTCATATTATTTTATTTCTTTGATAAAGTCATTATAATTTCTGTAGTAGTCTTCTTCATCGTATTTACTCGAAGCGAGGACCATACAAACTGAACCAGAAGAAAAATTGTCCAATTCTCGCCATAACATTGGGCAAATGTAGAGCCCCTGATACGAGCGGTTCAAATGAAAGCTTTTCTTGCTTTTTCCATCGTCTAATTTTACATCAAAACTTCCTGACATAGCGATTATTAGCTGTTGCAAATCCTTGTGTGCATGTCCTCCTCTTTCTGCACCTCCAGGAACATCATATAGATAATATACCCTTTGAATTTCAAATGGTATATGATCACCAGCTTCAATAAATGTTAAGTTTCCACGCCTGTCGGAGATTTTAGGCAAATCTACAAGACGCACTTGATCTATCGACATTTTTTTCTCTTATAGTTAAGTAGTTAAGTAGTTAAGTAGTTTTCCTTGGAATAAAGAACATAACTGTCTCATAAATACTTTCTGTATAGTGTCTAAGGTAGATGTTATAGTCATCTCGTATCTCACTTATTAGCCTAGGCACCCGATAAAAGTCCCCGACATTGTGATACACACAAACTGCCAGCCTAGGATATGATTTAGCTATAGTTAGACGGGCCCCCTCTAATGCACGTAGTTCAAATCCCTCAATATCCATCTTTATAAGTGTTGGCGACCCTACATCAATATCATCAAGCCGCTCCACGGCTATCTTAACCGTACCTTTATCACTTATCTTTGAGCCAGAACCACCCAACTGCATGAACATTATTGCCTTCTCATCAGATATTCCTATATTTTTTAAATTTATGTTGTTTATATTTTTAAGCTTATTCTGGCAATTTCTGTAATTTACTGGATCTGGCTCAAAGGCATATATTGATCTAAAGTTTGGAGATAATCTTGAAAATTCAACTGAATTAAACCCATTGAAACATCCAATATCTACAAATACTTCATCACTTTCATCCAGCTCCAGAAAATCCTCAAAATATTGTTGGCCCTCTTTCGAAGAGAAACCTTCCAGATAGGAAATATCGAGGGAATTTCGAAAATTAACTAGCTTGTCAAATATTATTTTTGATTCAGAGTCGGCAAATTTTTCCACAACCCAGTCGTATTGGCTTTTATTCAACCTATAATCCTCACTAAACCCTTCATTAAATACTATATCCCTCAATTCAAGTCCTGAATGTTTATAAAAGGAAAAATAATCTAAATTTTTTAACTTCAATTTGTTTAATATTGCTCTTGCAGTAAGCGGCCTCCCACCAGATGCATTGATTACAAGAGCACCCTCACGTACCTCACTAGTTTTAACTACAGGAACTCCGCAAAAAGTAGTTTCTAGTGTAAAATCATCTATTACACCTTTTATTTTTAGTACTTTTATTATGGATTCTGTATATACATTTCTACCTAGGACATATCTAAAATCACTATTTGACTCAAGAAATGCTTCGCAAAAATCCGTTTCATTATTTTTTTCATTTCTATTCATTTTTTTCCTTTTATATTAATCTTCAATAGTAATTACTGATTTCGTTTCAGCTGACTTTCTAATAGACTCTGTAATTACAAGATTCCTATAACCGTCTCTTGCGTTTACTAAAGGATCGCATTTACCTTTTATTACTTCTGCAAAATGCTTTAATTGTATCTCTATTGGATCAAGTTTTTCGACCAACAATGTTTCTTCTGTAAACGGCGTCCACCAAGATGGTTGCACATCATCCTGATAGTATTTTAATTTCATCGTCGGCAAAGCTAATGACCCCCTGGTTCCAGAAATCAAATAGCAATCCTCATCTGCATAATTTGGATATCCTGGATTCTCTTTGCTAGTTTGCTCCCAGCTTCGCGCCGTTGAAGCAGCATCAGACAGCATAAATGTTCCAAGAACTCCGTTTTCAAACTTAATATTAATTGCCGCAGTATCCTCAACTTCAAAGCCCCGAGTTTTATTAGATGATATTGCCTGCACTTCTTTTATCTCACCAACCAATCGTCGCATATTATCAACCTCATGTATCATATTTATTAATATTGGGCCGCCGCCCAATATCTTTCGCCATGGCCCATCTTCAAAATAATGTGCCGGCTTATTGAATTGGGCACTTCCCATGAAACTGACTAGATCTCCAAGTCGACCGCTCATGATCGCATCTTTTGCCGCCCTCAATATTGGGTTGTGGGCACGATGATGACCCAACAACACCCTCGCACCCGTTTTATCAATTAAATCGCACAGTTCACTTCCCTCTTTTAAATTGGATGTAATAGGCTTTTCTAATAATGCAGGAATTTTAAAATCAATACATATTTTCGTATGAGTAGCATGCTCCTTATTTGGCGAAGCAATTATTATTCCATCAGGATGCCGATTTTCAATACATTCATTTAAAGAATGGTATATAGGTACACCTTCATTATTAGCAGCCTCATGATTACACTTCCTGTCTGGCGCAACTATTGAATCCAAGACGAAATCTGGACTATTTTTAATTCTCTTCATGTGAATTTGACCGCCCAACCCAACACCAATAACAGTAAGTTTTAATTTACTCATTTTCGTTCTTTCATTTATTTTAAATTTTCTGGCCTATAAGTTAACAGTTAAAATGTATACAAATTATTGAGCTGAAAAAACTCCCTAAAGTTAGGCGATTTTGCAGACATTTCGGAACTATTTTCAAATTTTGTGAAAATTATAGCCAACTTATCGAATGGGGCTGGCTCCAACCTTTCTCCACACCCCTTTAACTGAACAATTTCTAAATTATCCATTTTCATTTTCGTAGTGAATGAGAAATTTACAATAGGCACACTGGTTGATATAGTGTGCCGTCCACAATAATACTCATGTAGTTTTGTTATTTCGTCCTCGTAGTCTTCACCTATGAAAGGTTTTACAAATAAATCTGTGTAGCTTACTCCAGTTGATCGCTCAATCAAACCACCGTAAAGATCGCCAGGACAACGCCTCATACACTCTATAATCCAAAAATCATCTCCATTTGAAATGAATTGCGTGTGCAATAACCCATCCGCAATATCCAATTCTTTTGCAAGTTTTTCCATTTCCAATCGTACCGACAACCTTATTGAATCTTTGATTAGACTAGGGTAATTGGAGCAGTTAACTTGATAAGGATAGTTTGTACAATATTCATCCACAAAGAAATCTATGGTTATTTTTTTATTTGAAATAAATGCTGAGTGGCTATGTAGGGAGCCACTTACATATTCCTCTATTACTATTTCACCAGTTCTTGACGACTCCTTCGCCATTTGTACTGCGTCATGCAATTCATCATATTCTTTTATTTTTATTACTCCCCTGCCACTAAAACTATCTACCGGCTTGACTAGACAAGGAAATTTTAGATCTCTTTTTATGTTATTTGAATTCAAAAAAGTTTTAGGTGCTTTTAGTTTAAATGCCGCAGTTTTTTCTCGAAATAATTTCTTTGTATGCAACACAGCTGTTGTTTCTTCAGAATCGTATCCAGGAAATCCCATCTTGTTAGCAACTTGACTTGCTGAGAGGTACGAATAGTCATTGCAACTTGGAACTATATAGTCAAAATCTTTATTTTTTATCACCTCATATAGATCCTGCGGATTGGAATAATCTATATAAATTGAACTGTCTGCATATTGGTGACAAGGATCAGTCCTCACCCCTCCGCATACAGTTACATGAAGGCCCCTCTTTTTTAATGCAAAATAGATTGGAGCCGCACTAAAACTAGTTCCAATAAGCAATGCTTTTTTCATACTTGACCAATCTCTTTTCTATTTTATTTAAACTTCAATGCCAGAACACCTCATTTGGTGACAAATTATGTTTCTTTCGCTCTTCCGTAAGAATCCATATACCGAACTATATCGTCCTCGCCTAAATATGCCCCCGATTGAACCTCGATAACTTCAAGCGAAATCGTACCTGAGTTCGCTAATCGGTGCGCCCCCCAAAGGTATATAGGTCGATTGGTTCTCTGTAAGCATTATCAATTTATCACCATTGGTGATTTCAGCCGTACCTTTCACCACAATCCAATGCTCTGCACGATGATGGTGCTTTTGTAGGCTTAAACTCCCACCAGGTTTGACTTGAATGCGCTTAACTTTAAACCTCTCACCTTCGTCAATACTATCGTACCAACCCCAGGAACGATGCACTTTTCGATGTAAATTGAGATCTTTTCGTTTTTGACTCTCTAACCGTCTCACTAATTTTTTTACATCTTTGCTCTGACAACGGTTGGTCACAAGCACTGCGTCTGATGTTTCAACAATAATAAGGTCGCACACACCGACCGCGGTCACCAAACGACTGGTAGCACGCACAAACGTATCGTGCGTCTGAACAAGCAAGGTGTCGCCGTGAGTAACATTACCTTGCGTGTAATGCTGATCATCTTTGTTAGCTTGCCACACAGCGTCCCATGCTCCAAGGTCCGACCACCCAGCATCGAGCGGCACCACATAAAGTGCGATATTCGTGTTTGTGCATTTCTCCATCACTGCATAGTCGATTGACTCTGACGGCACTTTTGCAAATGCCCCCCCTGTCGGGTCGCACAAAGAATGCGTCTGCAGTTTTTTTGACCATGCGGCTCGCGTCTCGCTCAAGATATCAGGTCGGAACTGGTTTAATGCCTTTAGCCATGTGCTCGCCCTGAGAACAAAAATACCACTATTCCAAGTGTATTCCCCTGCAGCTAGGTAGCTATTGGCGCCCTCAAGGGTAGGTTTCTCGGCAAACTGAGCAACTTTGTATTCCCCGTGTGAGCCTGCGTTGCCAACTTGTTTGATATACCCGTAGCCAGTTTCTGGTTTTTCGGGGGCGACCCCCAAAACCACCACTCCGCCTCCAGCAGCCACACGAATGCTTTTTTGTAATGCGACAGTGAATGCCGCATCGTTTTGCACGGTTTGATCTGCGGGCGTGACAACCAGTATTGGGTCTTGCCCAATCTCGGCAGCTTGTAACGCAGCCAAAGTAATTGCTGGCGCCGTGTTTCGTCCGACTGGCTCGAGCAATAAAGTAGCTTGCAAGCTCAAAATTTCCCGCAGCTGCTCCAACGCCAAAAAGCGATGTTCTTCGTTTGTAACGATTAAGGTCTGCCCGACTTCAATATCTTCAGCCCCCAACCTTTTGACACGTTCCACCGCCCGCTGAAACAAGCTGGTAGCGCCACTTAAAGTCAAAACTGCCTGGGGAAACAAGCCCGAGATAATGGCCACAAACGAGTTCCTGAACCACCACTGAGTATCAAGGGCACAATGATGTGCATAATTAAGTTACCTTTTGTTTTTTGCTAGAAGCTCTGTATGAAGAGACTCAATCTCAGCCCTAAGCCTCTCGTACTCGATGAGTTTACGCTTCAAGAAATTACCAGTTAGCGCCGCCTTTTCTGCAATGCCTCTGGGAGTCAAAATGTAGATGTAACCAAACTTGTTTTTTGACTGACCAAAGTTTTGCATTTTGACCCATCCTTTTTCAATCAAGGCGTTCAAGCAGTAGTTAAGACTACCAACACTTACCCCCAGTTTTAGGGCTAATTCCCGTTGAGTTAGATCGGGGTTTTCGTTTAACGCACAAAGCACACGAAAATAGGTATCTTCTTGAGATGGTGTTAGATAGATCGGCATATACTTATCTTCTTCCACGCTACCGCCACCCCAGCTACCTGCAGACAACTGGAGCAAGTGACTAGTTTCATTTTCATCTAGCTACGATTCTAGCCATTTATTTATGATTTGTTCATTTCTGAACAAACATCGATGGTTTTAACTTGCTTGAGTGTTAGGGGTCTTTGGAGATGTCAATTCTCTAGTGAATTGCGTAAGAGGGATGAACTTGTCGATGCACCTCTTCAAATTGTTACCTTTAGACCCATCACTTCCGATCATTACCTACACCAAGATCGCGCCGCGCTGCAATAGGTCTTTTGGCAACCCGACAGGGATTGACTATCCACATAAACCCTTACGACCTCATCTTAAAATTTCGCAAGGAATTTGAAATCCCTATTAATTTATGCCTCTCAAAATACTTGGTGAATTATGTAATCCCTCGTAGGTTTTCTCGCATGCTAAGGCTACCTATCTTGTTCTCAACGATGAAAAGAAATTTATCGAAGTTTTTTTGAAGCTGCAAGGCGATGCCTTGCTTGGCCGAGCAAAAAGCGAACAGACCAAATTAACCAACAGCCTGCGGTACCAAAAAAGAGTCATCGACTAGCTGGTCAAAGGCGTGAGGGCTGTGGTGAATGGTCAGGACTTGTAATTTTTACAAAACGAACCCAATTCGGGAAGCAAGCTGAATATAAGCCCGCTAAATCTTCGAATTAGCTGGATTTCAAGCGCCAAACAGCCTTTAACTTCGCCATCTGACCGCTTGTTTCAGGGTTCTCAGAAGCCTTGCGCAAGGCGCGCCTTACAAACGCCACCAATACACCTGAGAACAAACCCGCGAAAGCAGATACCAACACAATGATGGCCCGTTTGGGCTTAGATTTGCGCTCTGGTGGTAAAGCCACATCGACTTGCTGGATCAGCGGCCCCTCTTTTGCCTCGTCAACCCTGGCCGATTCATACTGAGCCACCAACACACCCATCATGGCCTCGCGGGCCTTGATGTCGCGGTAAGACTTCACAGCCAACTGCTGCAGCGGAGAAGTTTTCTCGTCAGCACCGCTGCCCATCTCGAGTTTCTTCAGCTGCGAACGCAGTGCTGCTAGCTCACCACCCAGGCGCAGGATATCGGGGTTCTGTGGAGTGGCAAAGCTTCCCATGGCGGAGAGCTGGACCTCTTTGGCGGCAATTTGGGCACGCATCTCTGCCCCTGCTCTGACAGAGGTTTCAGCAATGACAGCCGTGACCTGCATGCCAGACTTTTCCTTGGCAGCTCTGAAGTTAGCTTCAGCCTCTGCCAACTCGTTTTGTGTCTTTGCAATCGCTTGCTCGTAAAACACCCGACGCTGCTGGGCATCGGTCACAGCCAAACGGCCCATGAGGTTGCGCAATTCTTCAACATACATATTGGCAAGCTTGGCCGCAAACTCAGGGTCTTTATCGTCAGCCTCGATGGTGATGAGCCCTGCTTTTTTGTCTGAAGCGATTTTGACGATTTGTTTTAGGTGTTCACGTGTTTCGAAGAGTGTTTTTTTCTCATAGCGCTCTTGGAGCTTGAGCTTATCGATAACCGCGTTTTGCAAATTCTCACCCTGCATAAAGGCGATGTACATGTCATCAGGGCTTTTGATGCCAGCAGCTCCGCCAGCTAGGCCAGCCAGTGCGCCCAAACTTGCCAGCGCAGAAGCTGTACCGCTTTGTTGCTGTTGAGGCGGCATCATGACTGTTTTTGCCGTGAAGATGGGCGTCATCAGTAAGCTCACCACAATCGCCAAGGTGGTGGTAATCGCAGGTATGGTGAAAAGTGTTTTCTTTTCTTCACCCAGTGCAATGGCTAAGTCGAGAAGACTGATTTCGTCCTCTTCAGCTTCAACCACGGGTAGTGTGTTTTGTTCAGCCATGGAGCGCCCTTAGTAACCCAAAGCCTTGAGGCCCGCAGCGCCAAGACCAAGTTGGTAGAAGATTTGCGTG
>JACCDN010664167.1_pt1 | contig 12688 bp, 14 predicted proteins | sample 7441691 | NCBI WGS metagenome assembly JACCDN01 (sample SAMN15323439, study PRJNA562643) | freshwater metagenome | isolation source: river surface water | place: USA:Blue River Watershed | collected 2017-08-16 | reverse complement strand
TCCTTGGCCTTGCAGGTCTTGGTGTGATTGGAACAGTGTTGTCCTCATTGCCGTTGTACATCGCAGGCTTCTCAAAGCAACCAGCATTTGCTCTGTTCGGTTTTGACTACGACGGTCCAGTTGCTTTGTGGAATCTTCTTGCCGGTGCTGGCGCCGCAATTATTGCTCTCGTTGTCATTGCTTTTGTTGGCCTGTTGCTGCAGGCAGTGAAAGCGGGTGCATCAGCATCAGACGATCCGTGGGATGCACAGACACTTGAGTGGTCGGTGTCGTCACCTGCACCAACAAACAACTTCGCTGCGCTTGCAATTGTGAACTCCAGCGAACCACTTCTCGACGCAAAGCCTTCACAGGGGGTATCGGCATGAGCCTCGCATTACCTGCAGCTCCGCAACAGTCATCACGTCGTCAGCTTCTCGTTTCCACTGCACTCATTGCAGCGGCGGCAGCAATGTTGATGGCTGGAATGCTTGCCATGTGGATGAAGTTCCGCGCTGGCGCACCAACACGTGAATCGAGCGATGGTTTGAAGATCATCAAAGACTGGATGCCTAAGAACATCACCATTCCAGAAGTTGCGGCAAACACCATGTTTGCAACGTTCCCGTTCGCAGCCTTGATGGCGCAGTGGGCTGTGTACTCAGCGAAGCGTCGCGACAGCGGACACCGTTCTTTGGCTCTTGTCATTACGTTCGGTTTGGGTATTGCAATCATCAACGCACAAATTGCTATTTACCTGCAAATGGAAATGGGAATCGCTGACGGCGCATTCCAAACCATGTTCTACGCAATCACCGGAACCATGATGTTCTTGGTCATTGCTGGCATGGCGTTCTCTGCAGTTGCATTCTTCCGTTCTGTTGGTGGGCGAGATGATGATCAACAACTCATCTCTGCTCACGCGTTGTATTGGTACTTCCTCACGGCGGCATTCACCGCCATGTGGTTCTTCGTGTACGTGCAGAAGTAGGGCGACATGTTTACTCCAGGTTCCAAGTTCTTCATCGGCCTCACAGGCCTTGCGCTGATTTCAGCGGTGATGTACACCATCTTCGTTAACCCATCAGACATTGGTGCTGTTGCACTCTTTGGTTTGTTGCTGTCTGGCGGATTGGTGTCTGGCTTCTCCCTCTTCACACGTGACGGAGATTCAGATACTGAAGCTGACGCCGTTGAAGCAGCTGCATATTCACCATCACCATCGTTCTGGCCACTGGTGTTTGCATTAGGAACTGCAGTTGTGCTTCTCGGAGTTGCAACACATCCCATCGTTTTCGTTCTTGGCATTGCAGTACTTGTTGGTGGCGGTGTTGAGTGGACCATTCAAAGCTGGGCCGAGCGCGCATCTGCAGATTCAGAATTCAATAGTTTTGTTCGCCATCGCGCTATCGGCGCATTGGACTACCCAGGTTTGGCAGCTGCCGGACTTGGAGTGATTGCGTACTTGTTCTCACGCATCATGCTTGCCGCATCAAAGGGTGGCGCTGCTGTCATTTTCATTGTTGTAGCTGCAGTCATCGTTGCGTACGCATTCGTGGTGTCGTCGAAACCTGCTCTTCGCGGGAAGTCCATTGCAATGGTTGTCACAGCCGGAGCGTTATTGCTTGCGGTCGCCGGTGTTGCCACAGCAATCACGGGTGAGCGCGCAGAACTTGCCGAGTATGCAGAAGCAGACCACTACAGCAAAGAACATCGCGAGTGTGGTGAAGAAGAAGGCAAGCATTACGACCACGAGGCCAATAACACCGTGTCGCTTCGCTCTGCAGTTCTTGCCACCGTGTTCGTAGAAGACGGCAAGGTATGGGCAGAGATGATTGGTCTGAAGCAGAAGCTCGACACCATCACCGTGCCGCGCTCAAACGCCACCAACATCTTGTTCCGCAACTTGGACGAGGAAGATCACCGTTTGGTGGTCAACCTTGGAACACAGACAGTTGCTGAGACTGGCGTTAAAGAAAAGGTGGGCACCTGTACACAGCTCACCGGCAAGAACCAGGAACAAGTTCTCACCCTTAATATCCCGAAGCCGTCCAGCGATGAACAGCAGTACTCGTTCGTCGTTCCGGGGGCCGAGGGCGAAATCAAGGTGGTCGTGCCGTGAGCCACACCGATTCGGTCCTGACAAAAGAGAAGGCAGTAGATACCGTGACACCTGTGAAGTCATCGCGCCGTCGCATCATCACCGCACTGGCAGGTCTGTCCGGTGTGGCTTTCTTGTCTGGTTGTGCAACTAACGCACCGCAAGACACGTTCCAACCAAGTGGTCCTAATGCCCAAATGATTGACGATCTCAACATGATCGTGTTCCCAATTGCGGGCATTGTTGGAGTCATCGTTCTTGCGTTGGCTGGATACATCTTCATGAAGTTCCGTGACCGTGGCCAAGCAATTCCTGCTCAGTCGCACGGCAAGCCAATTGTTGAAATCACATTGACCGTGATTCCTGCACTCATTCTCACGGTGGTGGGTGTCTTTACATTCCGCACCATTTTCGATCTTGCTGAAACTGAAGACACCGAGCTCATCATCAACGTCACTGGTCAGCAGTGGTGGTGGGAGTACGACTACCCAGTGCAATCAGGAATTGAGCAGCCAATCATTTCGTCGGGTCAGTTGGTCATTCCTGTTGGCACCAAAGTTCTGTTGCGCGAAACAAGCCGTGACGTCATCCACTCATACTGGATCCCAGCATTGAACGGCAAGAAAGACGCAGTTCCAGGCCGAATTCACTTGCTTCGCCTCGAAGCTGACAAGCCAGGAATTTACGCAGGTCAGTGCACTGAGTTCTGTGGTTTGTCACACGCAAACATGCGTATGGAAGCTGTCGCACTTTCTAAAGAAGATTTCGCCAAGTGGGTGCAAGGTCAGCAGAAGGCGTACACCGCACCTGCAGCAGGAACACTTGCTGCAGAAGGTGAAACCACTTTCATTAACCAGTGTTCACGTTGTCACCAGGTCAACGGCATTAAAGATGCCAATGGCAAGCCAATTATTTCGGCTCCAGACGAGAATGTGTACTCAGGTGCAGCACCAAACTTGTCGCACCTCATGTCGCGAAACACATTTGCTGGCGCAATGTTCGACCTCGTCACTGAAGAGTGTCGCGCAGATGTCTGGGAAGCCAAGCCTGAAGAGTTCGGCGCCAAGTATCTCAAGGGTGTTTCTGAAGATTGTTTGAATCAAAGAGACCTGCGTGCATGGTTGCGCAATGCACCGGCGATGAAGCCGATGTATGCAGACCCCACAAATCTTGAAAAGTCAGGCGGCAAGTACCGCGGTATGCCAAACCTTGGCCTGACTGAAGACGACATCGACAAGCTCGTTGCCTACCTAGTGACCCTGAAGTAATCGGAGAAAACCATGGCGATTATTGAACGACCCGGCGCAGACACCGCTCCAGCAGTGGTGACTCCAAGCCAAACCATGGGTGCTGTGAAGCGTCCCGTGGAAACAAAGGGCTGGAAAGAATGGCTCTTTACTGTTGACCATAAGAAGATCGGAATCATGTACGGCGTTGTCGCCATGTTCTTCTTCGTGGTGGGCGGTATTGAAGCGTTGTTGATTCGCTTGCAATTGGCTGCGCCAAACGGAACCATTCTCAGTGCAGACCAGTACAACCAGATGTTCACCATGCACGGAACCACCATGGTGTTCTTGTTCGCCATGCCAATGGCCGGTGCATTCGCAAACTATTTCTTGCCATTGCAAATTGGTGCACGTGACGTTGCTTTCCCACGTTTGAACGCATTGTCGTTGTGGTTGCTTGTTGCTGGCGGAATTGTCCTCAACCTGTCTTGGTTCTTGGGTGGCGCGGCCGACGGTGGTTGGTTCATGTATGCACCAAACTCTGGTCCAGTGTTCTCGCCAAGCAATGGCGTTGATTACTGGATTCTCGGTTTGCAGATTGCTGGTGTTGCGTCATTGATTGGCTCCATCAACCTCATCGTGACCGTTCTCAACATGCGCGCTCCAGGTATGAGCTTGATGAAGATGCCAGTTTTCACCTGGATGATTCTCGTGGTGCAGTTCCTCTTGGTGTTCTCACTTCCAGTTATCACCGTGGCGTTGGTGCTTCTCATGTTCCAGCGTTCGTATGGGGCAACGTTCTTCGACGTGTCCCAAGGCGCAGACCCACTGTTGTGGCAGCACTTGTTCTGGATCTTCGGTCACCCCGAGGTATACGTTCTGATTCTCCCGGCGTTCGGAATTATTTCTGAAGTGCTCCCAACCTTCGCCCGCAAGCCACTGTTTGGTTATCCATTCGTGGTGTTCTCTGGTGCATCAATTGGTTTGGTGGGCTTCGGCGTGTGGGCTCACCACATGTTCGCTGCTGGTCTCGGACCAGTGTCGGTTGCAGTGTTCTCCATCGCAACAATGGCAATCGCCATTCCAACCGGTGTGAAGATCTTCAACTGGTTGCTCACCATGTGGGGCGGCAAGATTTGGTACACCACCGCAATGAAGTTTGCGATTGGTCTTGTCATCTTGTTCACCATCGGTGGTCTGTCTGGTGTGACTCACTCAGTTGCACCGTCTGACACACAGCAAACTGATACCTACTACATCGTTGCTCACTTCCACTACGTGTTGTTTGGTGGAATGGTGTTCGGATTGTTCTCTGGTTTCTACTACTGGTGGCCAAAAGTGTTCGGCAAGTTGCTGAACGAAAAACTTGGTTCATGGAACTTCTGGTTGATGGTGATTGGTATGAACCTCACCTTCGGACCAATGCACATTCTCGGATTGCAAGGTCAGCCACGTCGTATGTACATCTGGACCGAAGCTCGTGCAGGTGAAGGATTCTTCAACCTTGGCTTCTGGAACTTGGTGGCCTCGATCGGTTCGTTCATCTTGGCAACTGGTGTTCTGTTCTTCCTTATCAACGTGGTGTACACCGCACGTAAGGGCAAGCAGGCACCGCTCGACCCATGGGATGCTCGTACGTTGGAATGGCTGACCACAAGTCCACCAAAGCCACACAACTTCGATCGCATTCCAGTGGTTCATCACCTCGACGAATACTTCCATCGCAAGTATGAAGAAGACACTGCAACACACACCATGAAGAAGGTTGCAGAAGGCGAAGATCTCATTCGTGCAGAAGAAGAAGCCGCAGACAGCGACATTCACTTGCCATCGGCGTCGTACTGGCCAATCGTCTTGGCCTTCGGTGTTGGCGTGCTGTGTATGGGTGTCATCTACGGTGTGCCCATCATGGTTGTAGGCGCAGCAATTGTTCTGTTTGCCTCGTACGGATGGGTGCTTGAGCCTTCAGTTGCAGAGCCCATCGATTTTGAACCGCCATCTGCTGATGGCTCCACGAAGGAGATTGCTCCCCTTGGCTGATACCGCACTTCACGCCGCTGACCATGCGTCAGACCACGGTCACCATTCATCCACCGGCTTGTCCAACAACAAGTTGGCAATGTGGTTGTTCCTTGGTTCTGAATGTCTGTTGTTCGGTGGACTCATCTCCACATACATGCTGTACCGCGGTCGCGTTTCCGACGGCCCGCACCCATCACAGATTTACGACATCCCGTTTACGTCGGTCAGCAGTTTCGTTCTGTTGATGTCGTCGCTCACCATGGTTCTCGCAGTAACTGCTGCGCAGCGCAAAGACGATCGTCGTACCAATTTATGGCTCACCGTTACCGCGGTGCTCGGTGCAACATTCGTTGGCGGCCAGGTGTACGAGTTCACCACCTTCATTCGTGAAGGTCTTGGCTTCACCACCAGCTTGTTTGGTTCCAGCTTCTACACGCTCACCGGTTTCCACGGTGTTCACGTGTCTGTTGGCGTCATCTTCTTGTTGTCCACCGTTGGCATCAGTAAGAAAAACAAGATCACTGGCAACAAAGCTGAAGTTGTAGAGCTTGTTGGGTTGTATTGGCACTTCGTGGACATTGTGTGGATCATCATCTTCACCCTCGTCTACCTGATTCCTGCATAGTCGAGGGGTACACAATGAGTGAAACAACAGAACACCACGACCATGGCATGTCAGATGCCGGTTACATCAAGATTGCTCTCATTCTTGCCGCAATTACTGCGTTAGAAGTTTCCACGTACTACGTGGACTTCGGACCATTGTTCATGCCATCTCTCATGATCATGATGGTCGTGAAGTTCGTGATGGTGGTGTCGTACTTCATGCACTTGAAGTTCGACAGCAAGATCTTCAGCTTCTTGTTCTACACCGGTTTGGCACTGGCACTCTTCGTGTACTTTGCCGCGCTGGCCACCTTTAAATTCTTCATCGCATAACGAGAGAAAGTGGTTCCACGGTGTTATTCGCCGCTCTTGAACCCACAACAAATCCAGACCCTTGGCGTTTCCAGCTTCATCTTGAAGTCTGGATTCTCATCGCTGGTTTAATTGCCGCGTTTGTCTACACGGTGCGCGTGCTTGGGCCAAAGGTTGCGCCTGCAGGACAAGTAATGCCAAAGCGTCAAAAGCGCTTGTTCATTTTGATGATCACGCTGCTGTGGCTTTCCAGCGACTGGCCAATGCACGACATTGCTGAAGAGTACTTGTACTCCGTGCACATGGTTCAGCACATGATTCTCACGTATATCGTGCCGCCGCTTGCACTGCTTGCAACACCAGAGTGGTTGTTCCGATTGTTAATCGGCAATGGCAAGGTGTACAAAGTGATTCACGCCATCACACGCCCAGTAGTGGGTGTTGTGGTGTACAACCTCACGTTGCTTCTCACGCATACTCCGCAGTTGGTGAATCGCAGCGCAGAGGGTGGGCCATTGCACTACTCATTGCATGTTCTTGTGGTTGTCACTTCGTTGATGTTCTGGATGCCTGTGTGTGGGCCTATTCGCGAATGGCGAATGAGTGACGGTGCCAAGATGATTTATCTCTTTGGAACCTCGCTGATTCCCACCATTCCAGCGGGCTGGCTGACCTTCGCGGAAGGCTCGGTGTACAACCACTACGACACGCCAGTGCGTGTTGGGGGTATCTCAGTTCTCAGTGATCAGCAAGCTGCCGGCGGAATTATGAAGCTGGGCGGCTCGGTGTACATGTGGGCGCTCATCATTTACATCTACTTCAAGCGGTTTATGTCTGGTTTCTTCAAGGATCAGTCGTATTCAAAGGGCAACACCCCGCCAGATTCTGAGATTGTTGGCACCGATGCGCCATTGATGTATTCCGATGTGGAAAAGGCGTTTGAACGTACCAAGCCTGCACCGGAAAACCCATCAACACCCGCTTAGTTCAATGACTCTCCAGATCATCGATATGCCCGATGACCTTGCGTTGCAACAGTTGGTTGCGTCAACCTCGGTTGATTTGTGGCGGAGAGATTTTCCGCTTGATACAGAGCAGTGGTATCTCGATCTGTATTCCGAGTCGCAAACACCCGGAACGATGCCTGTAGTCCTTGTTGCTTTAGATGGCGAGAGATTTGTTGGTACGGCATCACTTATTTCAGATGATGAATTACCTGATGCCCCAGAACCTGGACCTTGGGTGGCGGCAGTGTATGTGGCAGATGAGTATCGTCGCCGTGGAATTGGGACATCGCTGGTAAACGAACTGCAACGACGTGCGAGCTCTGCTGGAATTACCAAAATCTTTTTGTACACCGAAAGCGGGGCGACGTGGTACGAAGCCATGGGGTGGCAACGGCTTCGCACTTCAGAACTGAGCGGACATGACGTCACTGTCATGTCGCTAGATGTTCAGGCGACTGGTTAGCTCCAGCGGAAACGACGCGCCGCAACGAGTGGCGCAACAACAGCCCACGCCGCCAAAATAAGAATTGGTTGTAGTAACAGGCCGGTTCCATTCAGAGCGGCCCGCAAACCATCTGCAAGCGCGGTGGAGGGCAACGCAAGCGCCGCATCACTAAGGAATCCCGGAAGTGAATCGCGAGGAATAATCATTCCGCCCAGCAACAGCAACAACAAGTACAGGCCATTTTGCGCAGCCAAGTTAATTTCTGCGCGCAATCGTCCGGCCAAGATAAGACCAACGCCACCAAACGCAGAAGTTCCCAACAGAACAATAAGAAGCGCTAGAGGCCACACATTTCCTTGTGGTCTCCAACCAAGTGCAATGCCTAGCGACAACAACACAATGGCTTGAAGAATTTCCACAACAAAGATGCTGAGAACTTTCGCCGACACAAGCTCCATGCGAGTGAGTGGCGTTGCGCCAAGCCTCTTTAAAACCAAATACGAGCGTTCAAAGCCGGTGGCGATTCCCATGCTCACCATGGCACTAGACATGATGGCTACTGCATACACACCTGGAACAAGGAATGTGAGTGGGTCGTCATCACCACTAGGTAACACATCTACCGAACCGAAAAAGCCCAATAGAATCAGGGGAATTATCAAGGTGAGAAGAAGCTGTTCACCGTTGCGCAAAATAATTCGCAGTTCGGCGCCAAGTTGCAGAAGGGTTCTTCTCACGACAGGCCTCGAGTCAGTCGACGATATGCGTCTTCCAAAGATTCATTTCCCATATCAATTCCATGTAGAGGCAACTGTTGTTCGGCCAACCACTGTGTAATTTTTCCAATTAATCGGGGCGACGTTTCTGCGGCAATTTCATACACACCGTTACCAAGATGATGTGCTGGGCTTCCTGCTGCACCACCTAACTGAACAAGATCAATTCCTTCAGTAGAGGTGAAACGTAAGCGCTTTCGCACTTCTAGCAACGTGGTCAATTCGCCGGTTGCTACGACAGAACCAGAGTGAAACAAGACGGCATGCGTTGCGACCTTCTCTGCCTCAGCCATGTCATGGGATGCAAGAACAACCGTGGTTCCGTTATGTGAGAGTTCGCCGATGATGTCGCGAATAATGTCGCGACCATCAATGTCAACACCAGATGTTGGTTCATCTAAAAATGCAATGTCTGGTTGCGCCGCGAGAGCTAAGGCAAGCGACACGCGTTGTTGCTCTCCTCCCGAGAGTCGACGCCACGTACTTGTGGCTCGCTGAGTGAGGCCTACGCGCTCAATGAGTTCGCCCGCATTCACCTTTTTGCCGTACAACGCACAGAAGTGAGAGATGACATCGCGTACGCGAACACTTGGGTACACGCCACCGCCTTGCAACATGACACCCATGCGTTGCGTCAACGCAGCGTGATCTGAGGTTGGATCTAACCCCAATATTCGAACCGATCCGGTGGTCGCTTTGCGGAAACCTTCACACACTTCAATGGTGCTGGTCTTCCCCGCACCATTAGGGCCGAGAATGACGGTCACTGCACCCATTGGGGCCAAGAACGAAACATTGTTGACGGCAGTGAGAGAGCCGTATTGAACGGTGAGATTCTCAACAACAACGGACACGCCTCTACCTTACGGAGAATCTCTACGAGCCCCTAAAGCAGGGCAAGGTAACCTGACTCTCTGTGATTGATGTTCGACTCCTCCGCACAAATCTTGCCGATGTTCGGGAGGCTCTTGCCCGCCGCGGGAAGCCCGACGTGCTGGCTCAGGTCGACGAGGCCGTCGCGTTGGACAGCCGCCTACGAGACATCACATCTGAACGGGACGCCCTTCGCGCCAGCATCAACGATGTGTCCAAGCAAGTGGGTCTGTTGCGCCGCGACAAGAAGAACGACGAGGCAGAGGCTCTCATGGAGCGCAGTCGAAGCCTGGGAGAGCAAGAAAAGGCATTGCAGGGCGACGCAGACCGCCTTCAAGAAGAACTCCGCCAGGTCTTGTTGCGTATTCCCAACCTTCCGCATGCCGACGCACCAGATGGGGCAGGGGACCATGAGAATCCCATTATCAAGGGCCCCATCAACATGCCCGCTTCGTTCGCAGACCATCAGCGTGTCCCACATTGGGAGACCGCAGTAGAGCTTGGCATTTTGGATAACGAACGTGCCACCAAGATTTCGGGTGCAATGTTCACCATGCAACGCGGTTTGGGTGCAACGCTGTCGCGCGCGTTGTGCCAGTACGCACTTGACATGAATGCCGATGCGTTTGAAGAGATTCGGCCGCCATCACTTGTTACCACCGCAACGTTGACTGCAACCGGTCAGTTGCCAAAGTTTGCAGACGATGCATACGCAATTGAGCGCGATGACTTATGGGCTATTCCAACGGCAGAAGTTCCACTCACCTCGTTGTACGCCGGTGAGATTGTTGATGAAGCTCAACTGCCAGCGCGCTTTATGGCATACAGCAGTTGTTACCGACGCGAAGCAGGATCTGCAGGGCGCGATACACGCGGAATGCTGCGCGCACACGAGTTTGACAAAGTTGAAATTCTTGCTCTTGCAACACCCGAACAATCACCAGAGCTGTTGATTGAATTACGTGACCGTGCTGAGCGTTTAATTGCTGGCCTCGGATTGCCCTATCGCATTATTGAAATCTGCACAGGTGATATGGGTGGAAGCCATCACCGCAGTTTCGATCTTGAGGTGTATGCCCCAGGTTGCGATAACTGGTTAGAAGTCAGCAGCGTGAGTTGGTTCAGTGATTATCAAGCGCGTCGTGCAGACATTCGTTTCAAGCGCACTGGTCAAAAAGGAACTGAAATTGCCAACACCTTGAATGGTTCTGCACTTGCAGTACCACGCGTGTGGGCAGCTATTTGCGAAAACTTCCGTGAAGCAGATGGAAGTGTGCGAATTCCTGAGGTGCTGTTGCCGTACATGCGTGGTGCAACACACATCACACCAAAGGCGTAACAATGGGAATTGCAGATCGTCGAGTTCAGTACGAAACTGCCGGGCTAGATATTTACGACTTGTTACCAAGCCCAGTTGAACTATTGCAATTGTGGTACCAACAAGCAGAAGAAGCAGGTGCAGCAGAACCGAATGCAATGGTGATCTCCACTGTTGATGCCACTGGTCATCCCGATGCGCGAGTGGTCCTTGCCAGAGATATTTCCGTTAACGGCATCACGTTTTACACCAATCGTGAAAGTGCCAAAGGTCTGCAGATTGCACATGACAATCGCGCCTCTGCAACGTTTGCATGGCTGCAGTTGCATCGCTCGGTACGTGTTCGTGGGGTTATTTCACTGGCAGCCGATGATGTCAGCGACGCCTATTTCGCCTCTCGTCCGCGTGCATCACAGATTGGTGCATGGGCATCACCACAGTCGCAGTCATTGGGTACCCGTCACGATCTCACCGAGCGTGTTGAGGAAATGGAAGAACGCTTCGCAGGCCAAGAAGTTCCACGTCCACCACACTGGGGTGGATACGTGTTGTCTATGGACAGTGTGGAGTTTTGGCAAGGTCGGCCAAGTCGTCTCCATGACCGCTTCCGTTACACATTGAATGGTTCTGTGTGGCGTGCAGAACGTCTCGCACCGTAAGGATCTACATGTCGTCGTATTTGTCTTCACCCGAGGTTGTTGCCCAGTCGTATGGCGAGTTACGCCGACGCACAATTGAGATGTTGCGTTCATTGCCAGACGACATGGCAGAGATTCGTGTTCCGCATTGTCCAGCATGGACGGTGCGAGAGACGGTGTGTCACATGGTTGGTGTGCCCGAAGATGTGTTGGCTGGAAATATGGCTGGCGTCACCACTGAAGCGTGGACACAAGCTCAAGTTGATCGCCATGCAGGTGACTCGTTGTCAACTCTCCTAGATATTTGGGAATCTTTTGGCGACACTATTGATTCGTTAATTCCGCAAATTCCCGAGCCCATCAATTCACAGTTTGTGTTTGACTCAAACTCTCACGAGCAAGACATCCGCTTTGCTATTGGTGCACCCGGTGCCCGTGATGCGCTATCTGTACACGTGTCCGCAAATTGGGTGAGAAACTTTCTTGCTCGTCACCCACATCCGCAAGCGAAGGAACTCATTTCTGCGCAGGTGTCAGACTTTGATTTGTTTCGCTCTATGGGAGGCCGCCGGTCGTTAGCGCAAGTACGTGCATGCGGGTTAAACGACAAAGTTGTCGACGAAATTGTGGCAGGAATGCCAGTGTCTATTCCTGCTGTAGAAATTGCAGAATAGCTAGCTCTTCCAACTCATCGCAGATTCAGCAAGAGCGGTGATGAGTGATTCGGTATGTGGCGTTAGACCTGGGCCTTCCCAGTCCCACCACAGCGGACTCGACCCGCGCACGCGTGGCGGTAATTCCAACTGAACACCGGCGTGCTCTACAACGTTCACTGGATTGTCTTGATGTTGTCCGCGTAGGTTGCCTGGAATCTCATCTATGTCGTCGATGATTCGGTACGCAGGTAGATGATGGCGCAGTCGTTCGCCAACATGTGCTGCAAGGCGTCTGTTGCGACCACCAAGAAGTAGCGATGTGAAAAACCCAGCACGACCGAACCCGTGCACCGTAATCACAATGTTGACGTGCGATAGGAACTCGTTAAGAAGTGGAGATTGGTCTGCCGTCACTTTGTGAGAAGGAATGTGCCACTCCAAATTGTCGGGCAATTGAATTCCGTAATACGACGCACCAGCCATTTCTGCCGCACGCGAGGCAATGACATCGGTGACTTCTTCCAATGCACCGCCGTGGAATGCCATAAAGCCGAAGGAAGAGCGAAGAACGCACTCTTCGGTGACGCCGTCGTACGTAAGGAGATCTGCGAGATTCATTAGTTACAAGGACTGTTTCGAAGGGCGCCGCACCACCCAGAGGGCAAGAGCAATCACAACGGCGAACACGATGGCCAATCTGATAGCGCCAACATCGTTCAGAAAATTCAC
>JACCDN010598683.1_pt1 | contig 12688 bp, 11 predicted proteins | sample 7441691 | NCBI WGS metagenome assembly JACCDN01 (sample SAMN15323439, study PRJNA562643) | freshwater metagenome | isolation source: river surface water | place: USA:Blue River Watershed | collected 2017-08-16 | reverse complement strand
GATCCATCTCCTGATGGAAATGGTACGCTTAAACTTTGCCGTGGAATCGAAGTAGGACATATTTTTCAGTTAAGAACTAAATATTCTACCCCAATGAATTTAACATATTTAGACCAAAACGGAAAATCTCAACTAATGGAAATGGGTTGCTATGGTATTGGGGTTTCAAGAATTATTGCAGCTGCAATTGAACAAAATAATAATGAAAAAGGTATTATATTTCCGGTTAGTATGGCCCCTTTTGAATTAATAATTACTAGCATTAACTATTCAAAAAGTACTCTTGTTAAAACAAAATCCGATGAACTATATATAAAGTTAAAAAATTTAAATATTGATGTTTTATTAGACGATAGAGATGAACGCATTGGTTCTCTTCTTGCAGACAGTGAATTATTAGGTATACCTTTTAGGATCGTTATTGGTGAAAAATTTTTAGTTAATAATCAAGTAGAATTTTATAACAGAAAAACTGCTACATCTGCATTAATTGATTTAAATTATGTAGCAAATATTGCAGGTGAGTTAATTAATCTTGAGAAAGAATAAGTTTATAGCAATATTCCATATTGCATTAATAGTTTTTACACCTAAAATATGGGCAGTTAGTGAAGAACAGGAACTACTAGCACCAGAAGTACAAGCTAGCATGCATTCAAGTATTATTAATCCAGTTGAGCCTCATTTAATTTTTGCCTCTAAAGAAGAAGCTAATGCTTGGCTTAGCGATATGTCAAATAGATTAAAAAAATGGATTCCAGATCAATTTTTGCGAAATCGTTATTTAACTATAATACAATATGAAGCAAAACGTGCAGGGCTTGATCCACAAATAATACTTAGTGTAATTACTGTTGAGAGCAAATTTAATAAATATGCTATACCTCCAAATGGAGATGCCCAAGGCATGATGCAAGTTAGACCGTTTTGGCGTTCATTAATCGGTAGAAAAAACCAAAGTTTATTTGATGTTAGAACTAACATTCGTTATGGTTGTACAATATTACGCTATTACCTACAAAAGAATCGTGGTAATATGGCTAGTGCCTTAGCCCAATATAATGGTAGCCCTAATAAAACTTGGTACCCACAAAAAGTTTTTGCCGCCTACAATAAATATTGGACTCCCGCAACCTTTGCAACCATCAAAAATGGCGAAATAAAATACATTAATTATGCAAGAATATAAAAACTTTTTACACCTAAAAGATTTATTCGTTCATTTTTTCAATATTTTCCAACTTAAAATAACTCTGATTGACTACCAGTCCTAGCTATTTTTAAATTGATTTGAAAATTGTATTTTTAATTGCATTAAGAATCTTTCAACATTTTGCTAAATTCATCAAATGTTACCGTAGTTCCCTCTCCTTTTTCTAAAGATTTAATAGCAGCAATTGTTTTTTCATTGGGTAATTTAACAGAAAGTGGCAATGATTTTGTTAAACAAACTTGTTTTAAAAACATTCTAACTGCATCAGCAGTATTAATTCCAAGTTGTTTTAAGATTAATTCTGCATTTACTTTGAGGTCATGGTCAACCCTTACATTAATTTGATCTGTTAAGTGCATAATAATACCTTTTTAATATTTATACTATATTGATGTATGCCTTCCCATAGATTGTAAGTTAAGTCTTTACATTTTTAATTTTAAAATTTTCATATTAATATTATTTATTTTTTATATAGAAGAATGATAAAACTATGATTCTAGAATTTTTTATAGACTTTAATTTATAATTAAATCTGCTGTTAGTAGACATCTTAATCTGATATTTACTAAATTTTTATGTGTATTTATTCCATAGTAGCAAAATGCTGGTAATCTTTTCTATCTTCCCAATCTCCACCCCATATCCAGCCATGTTTAATAAAAAGTTTATATACTGAATCTCCTTTAGTTATTTTTCCTGGATAAAATTTTGTTCTATCTACAAAAGGCACAGCATTTTTAGGTAAGATAATATTGTCTTTAACATAAGGATTTAATAAAGGGTTAATATCAATAGCCGTACCATAACTATGATAAGACCATTTATCTTTACTTCCTGTAACAAGCCGGCAGTTGAAAGAAGAAGTATTATTCATCATCATGGAAGATTCATCATCTCCTTGATATTTTTCTATTAATTCCATTCTATCTATGGGGTATTCCATTTCATAAAGAGCTTTAAAAATTGTAATTACTTCTAATGCTTTATCTTTATGTATTATTAATTCTCCGTTAGTATGTGTTTTATTATCAAACCCCCAATATGTTAACTTTAAATAAGACAAATCCTCTAATGGTACCGGACAATTTGATTTCCAAGTATACTGCTTCATTTTCTCTTGAATTTCTATAGGTATAGGGTGAATTATTTCACTAATAAAACCATGTTGTGGCTTTAAAGATATTATAAAATTTGTAATAGAATTAAGTAAACGGGAAAAAAACAGCTTTTTACTATTTAAATTAAGTTTCATAATTTTTAACCCCATAATGAGTTTAAACTATAATTATGATTGCAAAAATATTTATTTTAGTTTCCAATTACCACTTTTCTCATCTTTTTTATATTTTAATTTTACTGCTGCCCAAGCTACTTTATGTGCGACTTCTTCAGCTGAATCTGATTTAGATTTTCGACTATCTGGATTTTTATATTCTTTTAATGCATGATTAAAAGCTTCTCGATAAATATCTTGTGCATGAGCAGGTAAATGTTCTTTTACTTTATCAGGTAAATCTGTATTGGACTTATAAGGCATCTTATTACTCCTTGGAAATTCCTATAAAATTCCAAAATAAATTTTAACATATCAATGAATTTTTTAAAATGAATTTTAAACTATTTCAACTTATGTTATACTAATAACTTATTTTGATTAAGAAAATAAATATAGGGATCTATTAAATCATTAAATAAATTATAATATAATTTTTAATCCTTAGACCCATATTTTGCTTGAAAATTAATTTTTTCTTTTGTATCTAAAATTTTTGAACTAATTATATCGTTCAGTATATAATCTGATTTTTTATTTTGTTTTTTACTAAAATTATCTACCCCGTCATTTAATGCAATAATATAATGCTCTAATGCCATTGTATAGTTTCCAAGAAGATATAACTGATTACCTAAAGCATAATGATATTTTTTCTCATTATCTAAATATGCATCAGAATATAGCAATTCTTCTCTGCCCCAAATATCAACATCATTAGGATAAATTTCGCTTAGCTCTTGTAATTTTTGGCTTACTTTAGTTAATTGTCTCGAAGCAAAATATAAATCAATTTCACCCAACCATAAAGTTTTATATTCAGGAAAATTAATTAACGCTTCTTTATACAGTTTTTCTGCTAATATATAATTCTTACTAGCTACTGCTAATTGTGCTTTTAATGATAAAATTATAGGATTATTTTTAAATTCAGGATTTGTAATTTTATTTAGGGTTATGATTGCTTCCTCTATTTTTTTATTAGAATAATAAGCAAATGCTAACCCATAAAGTTGTGCTTCTAAACTAACATATTTTTTTGTTTTTATTGCTTGTTTATAAAATTCTATTGCGGCTAACAATCCAATTTGCCTTACCCTACATTTTTCACGAATTAGTAAGAATCTATTGCTATCGGGACGCATTTTAGTTAGTAATTGATTTGCTCGTATCTGTGCTTCGCTAATTCTTTCAGAAGTAACAGGGTGACTACGTAAAAAAGCATAAGCTTCATTATCATTAAATTTATTTTGTTCTTGCATTCTTTGAAAAAAAAACGGCATAGCACGCGAATCAAAGCCAGCTTTGAACATAAGTTTTTGTCCAAGCCTATCGGCTTCACGTTCAAAATCACGAGAAAAAGATAATATATTTTCTATAGCCATTCCAGAAACGCCATTAATTGCAATCATTGCAACTGCAGGATTAATAAAAGCCAATAAACTACCAGATAAAATTCCAGCAATGGCTACCCATTGACTTCTATTATAAACAGTTATTCCACGAAAAATGTGATGCAATACTATATGGCTAATTTCATGAGATATTACTGATACAAGCTCAGCTTCTGTTCTTGTAGTGTAAATTAGTCCATTAAATATACAAATATATCCACCTGGTAGTGCAAAAGCATTAATCTTTTTATCTTTAATTATATAAAATCTAAAAGCTGCACCTGCCATAGGTGAATAACTAACTATTTCTCCACCAAGATCATTTAAGTAAGCATTAGTATCATAATCGTCTAAGATCTCTCCTTGAGCATATGTCTCCTGAATAATTTTCTGACCTAAAAAATCAGCTTCTACTGGAGAAATAACGCTACGGTCTGAATCTCCTAAATCAGGTAAAAAACTAGAATAATCTCCTAAAACACTATAAGAAAAAAATAGCAAAACAACAATACTTAAAAGATGAAGCAAATTCAAATAATTTTTAAATATTTTCATAAATACTTCTTTCCGAATTTATACTAAATTCTATTTAAGCTGACCTAATAAATCCTCTAAGTATTTCTTTTGTGCATTATCAAAATTTACTTCATTTTCTTTTGCATAAGGTAATATAACTAAAATTGTATTATCTACCGAAGGGGTTAATTTAATAATAAATTGCGCAGTAGGCATTTTTACATTACTTTTATCTTTACCCAACCATCTTGCTAAAAACCCAGGGTCTGGATTATCAATTTGTGAAGTCATTTTATAAACATAATATACCCCTGACTCACGATTCTTATCAACAACACCTAGACCTACTCTTTCTAAAGCTAAACCTGTGCGCCACCAAGCTCTATCAAATTGATCCATTATTATTAACTGATTATTATCAATTTTTGCCATAGCAGGTTGGTTTAAATCGCTTGCTACTTTTTGTTTCGTTTGTTCATTATCTTTTGTATTAGCTTCCTCACCAAATCCTATATATGCCATAAATTTAACAAGAAAATCTAATTCTAATTGCGGATTAGGTTCTACAGGCATCCATTTTGTTATAGCTTTATTTGACACCTCTACTGTGGAGTTTCTAGCAGGAATACAACCAGGATAAACTTCATTCATTTGATTATCAGTCACAAAAACTAAAGTATCATTTTCATATTGCAATAAGGTAATATTAAACATATATTGTGAGTTTAACGAATACATGCTACTCCAACCCACCCAAGCAAAAACTTCTCTTACTCCATCGCTAGGGTTTGTTGGTATATTATTATTTTTAGTAGCCCAATCTGTTTGGATAATACCTAAGTTCTGATTTTTATATTTAACCGAAAAGCCCATTTGGTTTAAATATGCAAGCATCATCGGCCATATTTGATTTACGTTTTTACTACTTATTACTAACCAGCGTTGACTACCCCCTTGAACTATTTTCATCTCTTTAATTAAATCTAACTTATAGCCCTCTTGGTTCTTAGACATAATTTTATAACCAAAACTTGTATCTGGGGCTACCATGCCTGGTGGTACTGATAAATCTGAACCATTTGTTGTTGAAGAACTATATTCTGCTTGAGTATTTATTTGCGCACATCCATAAAGAATTGATAAACAAATAATATTTAAAATTAACTTTTCTTTTATCATATATTTTCTTCTTTCATTACTATTTTATCTAATAACTTCTTAATAATTTCACAATTTTTCTCTCTTAATGTTGTTAAAGGCAACCTAAGATTAGCTGTATTAATAATTTTAAGGTTAAATAAAGCCCATTTAACGGGAATTGGGTTTGACTCTATAAATAATGCTTTATGTAATTCAAATAGCTTATTATTTATTTTTATAGCATTATTTTTATTTCCATTTAAAGCAAACTCACACATTTGACTAAACTCTTTGGGAACAATATTACTAACTACAGATATAACTCCGTCACCACCTCCTAACATAAAGGCTAAAGCAGTAATATCATCTCCAGAATATAATTTAAACTTTTCTGGTTTATTTTTAATTAAATAACCTGCCCGAGAAATGTCTCCTGTTGCATCTTTCAAACCAATTATATTGCTAAAATCATTAGCTAATTTTAACGTAGTCTCATCTTGTAAATCACAGCCTGTGCGACTTGGTACATTATATAATATAAGTGGTTTATTACTAATCTTTGCTATTCTTGCAAAATGTTGAAAAAGTCCTTCTTGAGTTGGTTTAACATAATAAGGCGTAACTACTAAAATATAATCTATTCCAACTATATCATTTAACATTTTAGTAAATTCACACGCTACAGATGTATCATTTGACGAAACGCCCATAATAACTTTTACTCTATTTTGATTAATTTTTATAGCATATTTAACTAGTTCCAGTTTTTCTTCAATAGATAATGTTGCAATTTCACCCGTAGAACCGCAGACAACTATTCCAGATATTTTATTTTTTATTTGAAATTCTAATAAATTTGCAAATGCTAAATAGTCTATTTTTCCCTCATTATCCATAGGAGTAACAATAGCAGTAATTGCTCCACTTATCATCTGAAGATCCTTTAAATTAATATATTATTTTTATCATAGACATGAAATACCGCATTATGCAGTACTTAATTTGCTATTTTAGCTATTTTAATGCTTTATAACGCAGAAAATTATGTCAAAATTTATAAAGATGTATATTATATCACCTATTATTATTTATCTTTTGTTTCTTTTTTTACCTTTATGAGAATGATTATTCTTAGTTTTTACAGGAGTCGAATATAAATGAATATTTTGGATATTAATTGCAGGACTAAATAAATTTCCAGTAGCCACCACTGGTATTAATACCGAACTAATTTTTTGCGTATTTTGTGGTAGAGCACTTTTTATCATTAATTTATAATCTAACCTAGTATTTTTAAAATCAATTTCTCCACCCCCATTAGCAATAACATATGGAGAAGAAAAACTTAAAATACCATTTTTGCTTACCCCATTAGAAAAATTAAATTTTGCCTCTAATTGATCAAATACTGTTGATTTTTCTGATGATAATGAAATTCCTTGTGGATTAACAAATAAATTAAAATCTACCCCACGGAATACTCCATGATTAGCATTAATCATGATCTGAGCGTTTAATTTTTTATAAATATCATTATAAGAATAAATTTTATTGGCAAACATACTCATATTTAAATTAGCTTTACCACTAATTGCTTTAACATCAAATAAATCTTCAAACATTTTCTGTAATTCTAGATTTTTAATGCTCTGTATACTAGAAATGTTATATCCATCTGCTGTTTTAACAATTTTACCACTAGCTGTTATTAATCCATAATAAACATCTGCATTAATTTTATTAACTTTAAGCTCATCATTAGCTATAGTAAATTTAGTAGAAACGTTATTTAAATTTATTCTATCTAGGGCAAAATGTTTTATATTTAAATTAGCATCCATATTAATCAAAGATAACCAAGAAAAGGGAAGTTTTCCTTCATCATAATAAAAAGGTAAAAGCTTTTGTTTATTTACTTGAATTCTAGATAAATCTAAATCCTGCATATACCCTGATATTATTATATAAGGCTTTTTATCACTATTATAAATTTTTAAATCTAATTTTAAAGGCGCATTATATAAATTACCGGCTAAATGAAGATTTAATAAATTTTTATCTGCTACATACTCACAAACTCCATCTAACATAGCATTTATTCCCATGTTTTTTAATGAAGGTGTAGAAAAATTAATTTTATTTATACATGATTGACTTGTAATATGCATTTTTTCATCAATATTAATACCAGCAAAAAATGAATTTATTTTAATAGTATTTTTTCCAATATCTCCACTATATTGTAATTGCAATTGATCAATAATCATCTGATTAAATTCTGGCACAGATAAATGACTTATATTCATTATAACGGCTTGATTTAAAAATTCATTACCAAAATTCATATTAATTTTAACATTTTGAACATCTGCTCCATTTAAAAATAATTTAATTTCATCAACTTCCATAGTTCCTAAATAACCTGGAAAAGAAAAGTTACCTTTGGCTTTATTTAATAATAAGATTTTATCATTTAAAAATAATCTTGCTTTTGAAGAAGTGACCATTTTTAAATTTCGTTGATTAAATATTGTTGTTGAAAATTCATCAAAATTTATTACATTATCTTCAATTGAATATATAGAACCTTCTGTTGAAACATACATATTTTGATTATCAAGTTTAAAACCTAAACTAAAGCTTGCCACTCCTCCACTATTTTTAAGCACTTTTAATGAACCACTACTAACTTTATAAGTTTGCATATTCCCTATAGTTCTAATATCAAAAACTTCTAATGCATTAAGCCAAGCAAATTCCGAATAGTGCAAATTAGTAATATTAAATAAATTTTTTATTCCATAATCTAATATATTATTTTCATCAATATCTAAACCTTTTAATGATACTCTTTTTACCCGGTAAGTTCCTATCACTAATTCTAACCAAGATAACTGACAATTTATCGATTTAATATGCAATAGCTCTTTATCTAGTTTATTTGCTACCTCTAAATCATTGATCTCTAAACTTAGACCATGCCAAAATTTTGGGCGAACACTTCCTTGAATAGATATATGATAGTTATTATTATCAAACTGATCTATTATCATTTTTTTTACTTGATTTTCATTAAATAGATAAAAGAAAAAAAACATTGGAAGAAAAATTAATATAGTTAATAAAATAAATAAACTCCAAAATCCAACACGTATTTTGCGTTTATGCTTATTTATATTCTTAAAAATTTTCATTTAAATTGCCTTACCATATAATTTATTATAAAATAAAAAAAGTGAGCGTACTTGTTTTTTTAGATTAACCATGCTTCCATTGTTAAGAATAATATCATCTGCCATCACTATTTGTTCTTCTCTTGGCATCTGAACCAATAAAATTGATTTTAAAATATCTAAACCTATCTTACTTCTTTTAATAACACGTTTAATTATTATTTCTTCTTCACAATCAATAAAAATACTCCTAGTTATAAGTTTTAAATAATTTAAGGAATTAAATAATAATGGCACCACCACAATTACATAACAAGAGGAAGATTTATAAATTTGCTCTTCTACAACTTCATAAATTAATGGGTGAATAATTTGCTCTAAATCTTTTCTGGCCTGCATATTCTTAAATACTAAATTTCTCATTTTGTCACGATTTAAATCTTGATTAACTGTTATAAACTCACTCCCAAATTTACTTTTAATCTTCTGAATAGCTCCCCCATTAGACGAAGTTAAAATATGAGAAATAGCATCAGTATCAATTATTTCTACACCTAATTGAGCAAAGTAATCAGCGACTAATGATTTGCCACTTCCTATTAAACCAGTTAAGCCAATTATATTTTTAACCACATTTAAACCTTGAATGTGTAATCTAATTTAGCGAAAATATATATAAATATTTCTTACCTAATAATACTATTATACCGCCAATTCCTAAAAACGTCCCAAAAGGAATTTGGTGATCATAGGTAAATTTTCCAGCTAATTTACCAATCATAAAATATAATATTCCCATAACTGATGCAATTAAAATAACAGGACTAATAGCACCATAACCACAAAAAGCTAATATTGCAGCTAATAATTTAAAGTCTCCATAACCCATACCATCTCTTTTAGTGATTAGTTTAAATATCCAAAAAACTAACCATAAAAATACATATCCTACAACCGCCCCAATTACTGCATTACCTAAACTACCTGCTATTTGCCCGTATAAATTAAATAATAAACCTAACCACAATAAAAGCAAAGTTAATTCATCAGGTAAAATTCTCGTATCATAATCAATTAACATTATTACAATAATAAAACTTATAAAAACTAAACAGGCACTTAGTGTAACCGTTTCATTATAGAAATGACCTGCAATTATAAATAAAATTCCTGTTAATAGTTCAATTGCCGGATAACGCAAAGAAATTTTTCCTCTACATTTATAACACTTACCCCTTAGTAATAAATAACCAAAAATAGGAATATTAGACCAAAATGGAACCTTTTCTTTACATACTGGACAATGAGAACCCGGATAAATTAAGTTAAAACTTAAAGAATCGATGTGTTCATCATTTATAGAACAATCTTCTCCTAATAATTCAAGACACTCATCTCTCCATTTGTGTTTAAGCATTATAGGTAATCTATAAATCACAACATTTAAAAAACTACCGATAATCGCACCAAAAACAAATAATACACAACCTCTCAATAGAAAACTATTTTGAAAAATAAAAGCAAACAAATCATACATTTCTAATTTCCCTTTTCTAAATCAATTAGTATACTAATTTTAACTCTTTCTACCCAATAAGTACCTACACTTATAACTTCAAAGACTAAATTTTTTAATTTAAAAGAAACACCAATATTAGGTATGCCATTTAAAGTTTTTAAAATTAAACCATTAATTGTTAATGCATCAGTAAATAAATCTATATCTAAATTATACATTTCATTCAGTTCTCTTATTAACATTGTACCATCAACTATTAATTCATTTTGACTATTTTTAATGGCTAAATTTCTTTGTTGAGGAGATTCAGTAGTATAATCACCAAAAATCATTTCTAACATATCTTCTAAACAAGCAACTCCTAAAACATCTCCATACTCATTAATTACTCCAAAAATTCTACTTTTAAATTTCTGGGCACGATGAATTTGTTGTACTATAGGAAAAAAATCACTTACAAAATGGATTGGTCTAATAATTTTAACTAAGTTTTCTTTATTCATTGCTTCTTTATCTATTGCTAATATATCTTTAATATGAATATAACCAATAATATTATCTATTTTTCCATCATAAACAATAATTTGCGTATGATGCGTAGTATAAATCTGTTTACAAATTAATTCAATATCGCCACTAATATTAATTGATTCTACCATTCTTAATGGAATTAGAACTTCTTTAATTGTAATATCCTTTATTTTTAAAGAATTTAATAAAATTGAACGGTGTTTTGCTTTAAATGGCATCTTTTCATCAGCAATAATAATTTTTAATTCTTCTAAGGTAGTAGCTTCATTATTATTGAAAGTAAATAATTTAGTAATTGTATAAACTATTTTATCTAACGCCCAAATTATAGGCTTTGAAAATATAAAGATATAATATAAAGGAATTGCTATAACAGATAAAACTACCACTGGTGACTTAGCAGCAATAATTTTTGGCAACGCCTCTGAAAATACAATAATAATAAAAGCTATTAATATTGTAGTTAACGGTAAAATAATACCTCTTGTATAATCTATTAACAAATCAGCTACTAATACTGTGGTTATTGTAGTAAATGCCGCATTAAATAAACTATTGCCAAATAAACTAAAAATTAAAACTTTGTTTAATTCATGTTTTAGTTTATAGGCGTATTTAGCCCACATATACTTTTCTTTAAGCATCTTTAATTTATATTCGGTAATTGATATTACTGAAGTTTCTAAAAAAGAAAATAAACTGGCTATTATAAGGATAATTATTACTAAAAATAAAATTGCTAACTTAGAATAATTTATCACAAAAACTCTTTCTTTTTAATTATGAATTAAATTTTATTAAATACGACAGGATATATTATAACAAAAAAGCCACAGCTTGTAACCGTGGCTTTTTAAAATGAATTTTATAATAATTAAAACGTGTGGCTAAATCCAAGTGCTATGGTTTGATTATTTTCTTGATATTGATTAGTTCCATTAACAGGTCCCGTAGTAGTACCAAATGCTATATTTTGTAATGTATTTCCCCACCAAATGCGACCAGCACCGATAAAAGCAATTGTTCGTGGTGTGATATTCCAGTCTATTTCTGCTGCAATTTGGTCGTATCCTGAATCTGCAATCTGATTAGCATTACCCCAAATTAAATTTTGAACTGTACCACCAGTCATCATATTATTACCATGTGCATAGCCAATTTTTGGTGTCCAAGAATTAATATGCCAACCAAACGATGCAAAAGTTTCCTGAGTTTGATATTGGTTGCTTTCTAAGCCACCAATTTGAGTTCCTGGGTTAGAAATAAAATTATTAAATGAACCACCTGAGTTTGCCCAACTACCCCAGCCAAGCCCGTTAGTAATTTGAAAACCAGCCCCTATTATCATGCTATCTGGATCATTATAACTAAATTCCAATTTTCCAACATATGCGTTAGAATAAGTAGTTCCAGGAGAAGTAATACATTGACCAGTACTACTTATACTACTACAACCTGATGCACTCGAATTATTACCAGTTATATAATTTCCAACGTTTTGCCAAATTTGACTACCTAATTGAAGGTTAAAATTATCCATCCCCCAGCCCATGCCTAAAGAATAAACCCCTCCCGAATAATAACCATTTAAACCGCCGCCAAAAGTTGAACCACCAGCTATTCCACCAATACCTGGTTGCCCACTATTATTAAATGAATATACTCCACCAAAGCTAAATCCTCCCCAAGTAGGAGAATAATAACCAACTGAAACAGGTAATACATATGTAGTACGCGAAGTAAATGTTAAACCATTTGCACCATTTCCATAGTTAAACATGTCAATCGCGTTCATTTTTGAACGCATATAATTACTTAAATTACCTAATTGAAGCCGCCCCCATGCTCCTTGCAAACCTAAATATGATTCACTAGTAGCTAAAACATTTTTTTCAGAAGTAACGCGCCCACCTGGAAGTTTTGCAT
>JACCDN010874653.1_pt1 | contig 12692 bp, 17 predicted proteins | sample 7441691 | NCBI WGS metagenome assembly JACCDN01 (sample SAMN15323439, study PRJNA562643) | freshwater metagenome | isolation source: river surface water | place: USA:Blue River Watershed | collected 2017-08-16 | reverse complement strand
CGTGATGTCTGCTCTGCTATAATCGCGCGTTCCGGACAGATGGATGAGTGGTTTAAGTCGCACGCCTGGAAAGCGTGTTTAGGGTAATACCCTAACGAGGGTTCGAATCCCTCTCTGTCCGCCAGATGCTCCCAACAGTGCCGCACAATAGCACTAGATAAACAACCGAAACCCACGCACAATGCGGGCTTCGGTTTTTTTACGCCTATCGTTTGCCCACATTGCCAGACCGTAAAACACGGTTCACCACAGCGTCGCTGTAGGCATTTTTGTAGGCATTTTTTCGGACCCCATGCAAAATGCCTACAAACACCCTGAAAGACCCAGTCTGCAAGGCGGCGCAGCCAAAGGATAAGGACTACAAGCTATTCGATGGGGGTGGTCTGTTCCTGTTTGTGGCCACGTCCGGGCTCAAGTCATGGCGGGTCTCATACCGCATCGACGGCAAACAGAAGACAAAGGCTCTGGGCAAGTACCCAGCCGTGTCGTTGGCCGATGCCCGTATTGCCAGGGATAACCTGAAATCAACGCTGCATGGTGGTGGTGACCCCATGGCTGATCGTCTGGCCAATAGATCCCGCAGGAGCAAGACGCTGGTTACCCTAACTGAGGCCAGTCAGACCTATTGGGACGGGCGAAATGACCTGACAGAGGATTACGTTCAAAACGCCAGGCGTGGGATCCAGATGCACCTAGAGAAAACCCTGGGCGGCCAGCACGTCGGCAGCATCACCAGAGACCAGTTACTCGAGGAACTCAACCGCATGGATGCCAATGGCCGGCATGTATACGTGCGCAAGGTCAGGATGTGGGTGTCCCAGGTGTTCGAGTGGGCGATCGAGCAGGGCCACGCATCCATAAACCCGGCAGCGCAGATCCGGCCGGAAAAGGCATTCTCCCGTAGGAAGGTAAAACACTTCCCAGCGCTGCACCTGCATGAAATGCCAGCCTTTATGCAACGCCTGGCGTATGAGAACGAACTGCAGAGCGTTTTAGCCTGTAGGCTGCTGGCCCTGACATGGGTACGCACCACAGAGCTGCGTATGATGCGCTGGGACGAGTTAATTGACGATGACCTATGGCTGATACCCGCCGGGAAAATGAAGCGCAGCAAAGATCACCTGGTACCGTTGTCGAGGCAGTCTTTGGATCTGCTCCAGCAACTGCGAGACCGTACATCGTCTGAATACGTATTCCCGGCCGCGACACGGGATGATCGGCCCATGTCTGAGAATGCCATCCTCTACATGATAGGCCGCATCGGCTACGCCGGAAAAATGACTGGCCACGGATTCCGTACCGTGGCCAGCACCTGGGCGAATGAGCAGGGGTTCAATGCAGATGCCATCGAGCGCCAGTTGTCGCATGTACCGGATGATGCAATCCGCTCGATCTACAACCGTGCCGAGTACCTGCCAGAGCGCCGCCGGATGATGCAGGCCTGGGCGGACTGGCTGGAAAAGATCGAGCTAACTGGGCAGATTGATACCGTAAGCCTGCAGGGTTGATAGACGCCAACCCCGCGTCTTACGCGACAGATCAACATCAGGGGCAGGCAGTTTCTTAGAGCGCTCCCAGCGCCGGATTGTTTCAGAGGCCACATTCATCCGCTTCTGAAGATCCGGACGCCAGATAATCGGATCTTTTTGCTCGATCACCGCACACCTCGCTTATTGCCGAGGATCCGCACCATATACGGGTGAATAGCCATGCTCGTCAGAATCCCGATCGGGCCGCTAAACAGGTATGCCATTACCTCAAGCCAGCCGGTCGGCCCCGGCATGATCTTTAAGACCGTGATATTGGCAGCGCCAATGCCAAAGCTAGTCAGGCTAGCCAGCAGCTTATGATTGCCGTTGACGTTGAGGCTCTGAAGCCCGAGGAATAGCACCAGCGCCCAGGTCGCGCCAAACAGATAGAGGGCGTTCATTTACGCTCTCCCGGTATCGGCAATGCTGCAAGTGCCGCTGCATAGTTCCGCAGAGCATTCCCGCCATGATCATCTAATCTTGCGTTGGACCACTCGATTGCCATTTTCACAGCAACATCGCGCATCTCTTTGGCCGCTTGAATGACGTTTGGCTGAATAGTGTAGAGAGGAACCGTTCTACCATCTGGGCACCCAACAGGAATGCTAAAGGCTTGAGCAAATGTTTCTTCATTCTGAAAACGCTCTAAGTCCCATGGATACATATGCGCAATCGGCTCTTGCTCTATCACTTTGCCGGCGTTGGCAACATGATCCTGCTGCTGCAATGCTGCTTTAGTTTTGTCGTTCATTTCTTATCTCTTTTCGATTTCAGGATCTCTTTCATCCGCTCCAGGTAACGATCTCCTTCCCTCGGTCGGAGGATCGTTTGTTCCGGGAATAGCGGGGATTGCTTCGGGTTCGGCATTGGTGCGATCGGTTTCATGGCTTTGGCCTCCGGTCGGTGCTTTACGTGAAGAAAACTCGCGGATGTCAGATAATCTGGGATTAACTAACGGGGTGCCTTATGGCCTGGAACATGCTCACGCTTCCGAAAGACGAGACTGACGACTTTCTTAATGAGGCGTCCCGCCTTGGCTACCAGACGCGGCACTTTCTGATTCTGGCCAGAGAGCGCGTTGCAGAGGTTCCTAGCCCGATCGAGCGCGAGGTTTCCGTTACCCGCATGCATAACGGCACGAAGGTAGGGGTCCGGTTCGTTGGCAAGGAGGCGATGCGCTGGCCAGCCCTTGCGATTGCTGCGCTTAAAGCCGGAAAGCTTGGGTCGGTCTGATTTGGCAGGGCTGCGTCGCTGTGGCTCTTGCGCTTTAATTGGTATGAGCGGAATCATTCTGCACCTCCGAAGCTTCCGGCACGATGCAGCTTTACGGTGTCATTAACAGGTGCTGACGATTTGCCGATTGCTTTAGCAATTGCGGCGCGAGACATTGGCAATACCGCGTCGGTCAACTCCTTGTCCCCGTCACATATTCCGACATAGGCTTGCAGCTTGTGCTCTGCGCGAATAAGCGCCTCCAGCAGTTCATCGCGCTCTTCTTGTAACGATATGACTGCTTCGACAAATTCATCGCGGGTTTTGCAACAAAGTTGTTTAGCATCTTTAACTGAAATATGCATCATGCTCACGCTGCACCGCCTTCCGTGACCACTTCATCAACCGGCGCGGCATCCTCTGCCTTGCTGCCGCGCTTGGCCGGTGTATATACATAGACCTCATTACGCAGCTGGGCGATCAGCTTGTAGGGGACATCGCCATAGCATGCGACAACGGCGATCTTGACGTGCGTTGGCATGACGGTGGCGCCGGATTCGTACTTGTTGCCGATGCTCTTGCTGACGCCGATCTTGCCCCAGAAATTTTGCTCATTGAGCATCGATGCGCGGCGTAGCTTGGCGACGTAGACGTAGTTGATTTGATCGAGTGTCATGCTGCTCTCCGGATGGTTTGAAAAAAATCTGGGTGGTTGGCGAATAGATCCCTGCCGTTACGCTGGAATGCCTTGATCAGTTCGATGGCGACATGGGCTTCATGGCTACCCAGCCGCGTGAATGTGTTTTCGATGGCTACGGGTATGCCGTTGGCCAGATGGGCGCATAGGGCGTACAGCGCGGCATTGCTGCTGATCTCGGCTGCGTACCGATCGAGTGGGTTAATTAGCGATGGGAACAGCGACGTTGACCGGTTCAGGGTGATGGCCAGCGCATCAAAGGCATCGACGCAGTGGCCTTTGGCTTCTGGCTCATCGGAAAAGATGTTGCCGTTGGCCACCTGTTCCAGGGCGTAGTTGCCAGCGGCGGTAAGCCGAAGAAGATCTGACGGGATTTGCTCGGGGATATATGACATGGTGTGGCTCCTTACTTAGCAGTGGATTTGAAGACCCAGCACTTCAGTGCCAGGGGTTTTGCTGGTGCATTGATTGGTTTGTTTGCGTTGTAATGCGCGTGGATGCAGCTGTTAACGGCGCGGGTATCCAGAAACTTGCGCTGGCGGCTGGTTTTGAGCAGTCGCTTCAGATCTGGCAGTGGCGGTAGTTGTTGCTTACGGTCAGCCGCTACCTGGGCAAAGTGGTTCAGGTTGATAGCGATCACGCCTTCCGCACGGCTGTGGTTGAGGATGCGGTCATCGCCATCAGATTCCAGAAAGTCGTAAACGTCCCAGAATTCCTGCACCATCGGGTGGTCGGCGTTAATGGCTTGCTGACGCTCTGCGGCAATTTCCAGGCACTTATCCAGCGCTGCCATCTTCTGGGCGTCTGATAGCTCGACCACCAGGCACAGGGCATCAACCAAAGCCATGATCTGGGCATGGTTCTTGGCGATCCGCACGCTCTTAACCGTTTTGTTTTCGCTGATCAGGCCCTCATAAAACGGCGTCTTATCGCGCACCGTTTCAAGGATCTTTGCCTCGTTCTTGGCAGCCTTAAGGATGAATCCGGAAACCGCCTCTACGCCCACGCGCTCGAGGCGCTCGGCGGCAGCCTTGGTCTTGTCGGTATGGCTGGCCACGTCAAAGTGCAGGTGAACGATCCGCTGTAGCACGGCATCGCTGGCCATCACTTCGGCGTTCTGGCTGATCACCACAGCGCCCCGGAACGGCGGCTCGCGGGTGTCATTGCCTGAATTCTTTACACCGGTGGCGCGCACGCTGCGGCCGTTGTAAGCGGTTTTGAGTTCGTCCCAGTCAAAGCCCTTGGCCTTGGCCGTATCTTCACCGCCCCGGTCGCCCTCAATCAGCACCACGGGCAGGTTCGATACCTGGGCAAAGTTACGGGCGCGTGCTGCCAGTGTGGATTTGCTCGGGTCGAAGCCCTCGTAATCCATACGACCGCACAACTTCCAGAGAAACTCCACCAGGGTTGATTTACCGGCACCCGGCTCACCAACGATCTCCATGAACGGGTAGCTTTTGTGCATCTCGCGGATCTGCTCGGCGAACAGTGCGCCCAGCCAGAAGGCCATGGCCACCACGCCTTTAGATCCAAAGCTTAACCACAGATCATGCAGCCAGGCTTGCGTGAACTCGCTTTCAACCGTGTTGATATCCAGCCGTACCGATTGATTCAGGCTTTTGAGCGACAGCTTATCCAGCTCGAAGAAGTCTTCATCATTGATGGCCACAACGCGACCGCCTTTGACGGCGATGTCGTTGAATACATAGGTGCCGTGGTCTTTGCTATAGCCGCAGAAATCAATGGTCTGCACCGTCTGGATGCCAGATAACTGGTGCTTGATGATCCTGTCCAGTTGCTGGCCAGATCCGGTATACAACGCACCTGGTGCCATCGAGAGCAGCCGTTTCTTAAATTCCCCTGCGGCCGATACCTGGGATCCGGTGAACGTGTTCTTAACGCTCGGCCCACCGTGTGGGAAATCCACGCGGAAGTAATACCAGCTCTCATCGGTCAGGGCATTGGCCTGGTAGTAAAGCGCCGTCGGTACGCAGTTGGCAATCTCGACCAGCGTATTGGATTCAGCCAGCGCCTTATTACGGCGCTCTTCATCCGGTAGCTGCTCGTAGTCTCGATCTATGGCTTCGCGTGCCTTGGTGTACTTATTCAGATCCAGATCAAACCAAAACAGCTTGTTATCGAATGGCATGCTAAAGCTCTGCCAGCCATGATGGCCATACATCAACATGGCTTTCTCGGCAGCGCTGGCAGCCAGCAACAGTGCGCCTTCGTAGCGGTATTCCTTAATGTCCTTTTCTTCCAGCCGGCCACGCTGGTGCATATCGTTCCAGTCCAGCTTTGCCTTGCGGCCCTGCGGGATCGTTGCGGCGGTTGCTGTCCATCCAGCTTTGCGGCACCGGGACACATGGCTCTTGGCGTAGCTGCGGCCGGCCTTGTCGCCATCCAGCGCCCATATCAGCTTCGGCCAGTCTTTGTCACGGGCCTCGGCATGCTTGGCCACGGCATTGAGCCAGACGTCCGGATAGTTGTTGCAGCTCATAGCCGCCACAGCAGGTATGCCATGGTGCATTAAGGCGATGGCATCAAAGATCCCTTCAACGATCCAGATCTCCGGCGCGTCAGCATCCATATTGGGCGGTACCCAGCAGGTGCCTTTGTAACTGCCGTGGAAGGTGGCTTTGCGGTCGCCAAACCGGTGGGCCTTGTCGATGATGCGTTCCCACCAGCACGTACCGCTGATCTGGAAGCGCACCGTAGCCGAGCCAAGGTTCGTTCTGGCATCGAAATAGCTCTCCTGGGTATACAGCCCACGGATCTTGTCGATGCTGAATCCACGGGCATGCTGCAGATAGGCATCTGCTGCCGCGTTGGGGTTCTGCTCCGTCTTCTGGTATCGATCAGACCACGACTCGAATAGGTCGCTGTAGAGATCCTTAACGTGCCATTCATGGCCACATTTATTGGCGCGCTCACAGCGGATCACCCAGGGGGTTTCTGCGTGCGTAAACAGGCTCTTCTTATCGCAGGAAGGGCATACGCCCTGGCGCAACCAGCCGTTATTTTGTTTGAAGTGATAGTCGCGCAGCAGCCGCGCAACGATTTCACCATGGAGGTCGTCGCGCATTAGTTCGCCGTCTGAAGGTTATGGGTCACTTGAATGGGGCGATAGTTAGGCGGTACCCAACGGCCAGCCGGCACGAACTCCACCTCGTTACCGTTGAAATACAGCGCGCACCGGGTATTAGCTGCCAGGGCAATCACACATTCATCAATCGGAATTTCTTTTCTTAAGGTCATGGCCATGATGGGCCTCCAAAATTTAGGCAAAAAAAGTCCCTGCTGGCCTTCATGCAGGCCAGTCAGAACAGGTCAGGTTGTTTGGTTAGGGAGCGTTAGCTGGTGTTATTGAGCGTAAGCTCTCCCTGGTTCTCATCGGGCGACTTCGTGCGGCCACCTCTGGCTATAAACACCTTGGGGTTAGGGTTGATGCTCGGCGCAATGGTTCGTGCAGCGGATGTAATTGCCACCCATGTGTGGCAGCAATCTATGTTGATGCACTGGACCGTTTGCTCAATCGTCAGCTCCGATAAACGGCGCGATGTGCGGATCCGGGCAATATGGCCGCAGTGTGGGCAACGTAGACGCATATCAAGCCTTCCGAATGAGTGCTTCAACAGAATGCAACGCAACGCAAATTACCGAATACGCTTCTGTCAGTTGCCGCTGAGCTGCTAATAGCTCTTCCATCGTCGACCCATCCAGCAGATCGGTATAGGCGGCTGCTGCTTCGGCAGCTTCTTTAATCAAAAGCTTAAGCTGAGAAGCCGAAGGCGGCTGGTGGGCATCAATGATCTGCCGGGTTGCGATTCCCAGGTCACGCAGATAATCATCCATAGCCCGAGTTCGCAGGTTATTTGGAAGTGCGGCAATGATGGATTTAACGAAGTTCGCCGGCAGGTAATTCGTCTCTTTGGTTACATCATCAAGCCAGCGGTAAATTCTGTCCGTGTTAACGGCAACGCGGGTATAGGCGTCTTTGCTCGGTGGGTCGAACTCAATACCTGTATCAGCAGGGCCGCCGATAGCTTCATGCGCCTCAACGATCTTCATGGCCACCGTTTGGCGGCTCATGCCCTCAGTCTTGCGCCATAGCTCCACATAGTTGCGGAGCGTGCCAATAAGCGTATGCGTAGCGTTATGCATGACTTAGGCCGCCTTCGGTTCTACATTGTCTTGAGTGGCTGACGATTCACCAGATTTGGTGAATGTGTTCATGCCAATGAGGAATAGACGACGTGCAAGGAATGACCGAGAACACCCCGACTTTTTGGCCAGGCGCTCTGCCTGCTTCAGCTCATTGGGCATCAACCGCAGTGCGATGGGCTTGCCGGTGGCTAGTCCGTCTGGGTTGTAGGTTTTCTTGTTTCGCTGCATGATGGTCTCGTTAAGTGTTACAGACGAATAATATACAGAATTCTGTAGATTGCAACAAAAAATGTACAAAAAACTTGAGATAGGTCAAAGAATCGCCATTGAGCGTAAGAGACTTGGTAGAACACAGGTCGATTTCGCGGAGCTGGGATGCGTCTCAAACGGCACCCAGATAAGCTATGAGAGCGGCAAGACATCCCCAACCGCAGACTATCTGTTGCAAATATCCAGCCACGGGGCCGATATGAACTTCATTCTTACGGGCACCAGGTCTCTAATCGCTGCCGACGGCCGAGCAGCCTATGAGTCAAGCCGTAAGGACGGGTTTCAAACGGCTGGGCAGTTGCTAGCGGCAGAGATAGCCGTTATGGAGCTTGCCGAAGACGATGCAGAGGCTTTGTTGCACATCGCAAGAAGACTCTCAGATTAGTATGTTCGGCGCACTGTTCCGATTGTTTCGCAGAGATCCAGAACGGGTTCAGCTTAAAACAGCGCGCCAGCCAGTAAGCGGCTCAGCATTCAGCAAATGGGCATCTAAAACAAGTCCTGCGCTTACGGTTCCAGTCATGTTAAAAAAATGGCCGTGGTACTCTCGGAAGCCGCTGGAAACGATTCAGTTTAAGTACGAGGATCGCAAGGGCGATTACTCAATAAGAACGGTCGACGCTTTTGATACGACATACTCCTATTTCACTGGCTACTGCTATACACGTGAGGCTACTAGAACTTTCAAGCTATCGCGGATAATAGGGCCTATAACAGTCGTTCAAACAGGTGAGATATTATCGGCAGATAATTGGGCAACGGCTATTTATAGCCACCCACGAAATAAGCATGAAGTAGACATGGGGAGAGATCGTTAGCGCCCATTAAAATAAAAAAGTACAGAAACCGGTTAATTATTACGCTCTACAAAAAACCGGGAGTACGTAATGAACCGCCACATCATCAGCAATTCGCTGGACATTATTCACCAGGCACAGATATCACTCGATGGGCTAATGCTCCTGCTGGGGGATGCACACGATGGGCAGCTGCAGAAGATCGGGGCGCTGCTTAGATCGGTAACCAAGGATCTGGAACACGGCCTCAGCGGTATCGAGGCAGAGGTCTATCCTGAAAGCAATCGCCAAAGCACCTAGTGCGCGGATGGTACCCTCATCAGTGAGGGTACCAAATATCTAGCCTTCATCCGCTGGCTTGTTGTTCAGTAGCTCGGCCTCAATCTCAGTCGTGTATCCGCTGTTGCTGTCCAGTTTATGAATCACACGGGTCATTACCCAGTTTGAATCATCAATGGCTGGCTTGAAACCTGTAACGCTGGTCGGTTGCCCAGGGAATGGTGCCGGGTCGCCCTTGGCCAGATTGATATTGAATGTGGCGCGGCCACGCTGCAGCCGCTCGTATTCCGACTTAACGGCACGCTCGGCATTGGCTTTGCTGGTGTAAACGTGGCGCAGCTTCTTGATGTTGTCAGCGCTGGCCTCAACGGGCGGTATGCTGCGGCGCTCCTGTAGCTTCTTCTCACCGATCACTTTACCGTTATAGGTGACGTAGCCACTGGCACCGGTTTTATCGTCATAGCGAGCCTGCACCAGGCTCGGGTGCTCGCCCATGCCCGTGAACCGCTTCCAGGCCTTTTTAACTGCCGTCGTGGCGGTCTTCTTACTCTTGTAGGTGCTAGTCAGCGTGCGTATGCCATCGGCCTCTGCTTGTGCAGCTTGCTGGGCGCTCTTGCCGTCGTAAGTGACATCACCCTTTTTACCAGCGTTGGTATCGTAGTAGCTGGCCATCACGGCAACGTAGTTGTCGCGGTCGCGGATGGTAAACCGGTGGCGGTCTCCGCTCTTTCGGGTGACGCTATAAACCGGTAGATCAATGCCGCTGGCACTGGTGCCGGTACCGGCCTTGATAAATAGCAGCTTGCCGCTCTTAACGGTACAGATGGCATCGTACTGGTCTGCCAGCCGCGTCAGCAAATCCGCATCGCTCTGGTACTGCTGATCTAGGTGGGCGCGTTCGATCTCGTCCAGCTCTTTGCTGATCACTGGCTCGTAGCTGTTTTCATCGGCGATCTTGCGGACGATGTCGCCCAGTTTTACGTTGGTCCAGCTGCGCTCTTTCTTCTGGGTCAGGCCTTCCCGCAGATCCGCGCTTCTGGCGCGAATGGTTAGCGTATCTGGCGTTCCGGAATGCTCGATCTCATCTACCGTGAAACTGCCTTTATCAACCACGCCAGTATCTGGCCAGCCCAGCAGCACCTGAATGATGGCGCCACGGGGCGGGATATCGATATCGCCCTGGGAATCATCCAGCGACAGATCGAGCATGTCGGCTTCCAGCCCATTGGCATCGGTTATCGTCAGGCCGATCAGCTTTTTATTGACGAGCGTTGAGATCTCTTTGCCATTCACGATCACCTGGCAGAGCGGGGCGCTATGGTTAAACATCAGAGCAGGGCCCCCACAACGCCAGACATGCCGGCAATGGCGCTACCGGCCTGCAGCACACTGGCGATCTGGTCTACGTCGTCATCATCAACCCGGCTAATCGTTACGGTGAAATCGACCTTACGGGCTGCGCCATCCTGAAAGAAGTGTGTGCGCTCCTGCCGGATCTTCTCGATCACGAACATGCCGTAGAAGTTGCCTGTGCCATCCAGAAACGGCCACGCCTTTCCCGTCTCGCTCATGAATCGCAATACTGACAGTGCAGAAGGCCCTCCCGTTAGCTCCGGCAGTAGGGTGCCTGGCAGGGTAATGGTTTCATCGTCAGGCCCAATATGCTGTCGTGCCGGTCTGGCACCAACGCGGCTATTGGATGGGTGGCGCTGGGCAATGTCATGCTGCAGCGACTGGTAGGCCGCTGTAGACAGGCTGAACACAAACGGGCCAAGGGCGGCCATGGCAGAGGTCGACATAAAGGCTCCTTAATCCCGGTCTCGTAGGGTGCTGCGGGTTGATGCGTTGCGCTGGCGTTCCAGCTCGTCTACCTTGCGAATCACCAGATCACCTAGAGCGGATGCATCCATGCCAGGTGACGGAATAATTTGAAGCGTGTAATGGTTCGTCTGCTGAACAATAGCGCCGCCTCTGCTGCCGCCAGCAGTCAGCACGCCGGTGGCAGGTGCTGCATTCGCAGGGTTCATGGCCACCACGCCAGCAGCTGCTACCCCAGCCATGATCCGGTTCATGGTGGTTATGGTGCCGCGCTGGCCTTCGGTAAGGCCCATGCCGAAGCCTTCCATGGTGTAGTTACCGAGCTCTGCAAAGACACGGGAAGGGGACCGGATCCCAAGTGCTTCGCGCACCGTATCCGCGATGCTGCCGGCAATGCCGTAGACCTTATCTTTTAACCACTGCCAGCCATTGGAAATACCGCTCCATAGGCCATTGATGATGTTGGTACCAACGTCAGTAAACAGCGTCGAGAAGTATTCCTTGATGCCATCCCAGTTTTTGATGAGGGCTATTGCTGCGATACCAAGGGCAGCAATGGCACCTATGATCAGCAAGATCGGCCCCAGGCTAATACCCAGCACACCGGCAGCCGTTGTCATAAGCGCCAGCGGCCCCAATAACCCAGCAATCACAAGCGCGAGGCCACCGCCTACCGTAAGGAATAGGCCAAGGTACTTGGCCACCGTCATCAGGCCACCGGCCAGACCGGGGTTACGCTCTGCCCATCCTTGAATGCCGGCAGCAACATCACCGAGCCACTTAGCCGTTGCGTGTAGCTCCGGAGCAATGGCAGCACCAAACGTGGCCAGTGCATTGGTAAACGTCCCGCTGGCGGCATCCCATAGGTTTTTAAGGGTTCCAAGCTGCTCGTTCACCCGCTTCTGGATATCTGCCTGTTTAGCCATCTTGGCCTGTACTTCGGCATAACCCGCAGCGCCCTTGTCGATCATCAGGGAAACGGCCTGCAGGGTCTCAGCATCATCCCCGAACAGCTCCTTAATCACGGAGCCGCGCTTCATCGTATTGAGGCCGCGTAGCTTCTGCAGGTTGGCAAAGAGCTTATCCATGCCGCCGAACTCGCCCTTGCCGTTGCTGAAGTCAAGACTCAACCCGGTACCGCCCAGAGCAGCATTCGCCTTGCCCAGTTTTTTGGCATCCATGTTGTACTGGAAGATCTTACGGAAGGCGTTACCTGCAGCCTCACCCTTCATGCCAGCCTGGTCAGCCATTACGATTAGCGGGGCCAGTGCATTGGCGGCATCGAGGCCTTCTTTTTTGATGATGCTCAACGATGGAGATAACTTCGCAAAGGCATCCAGCATATTGTTGCTATCAACGCCCAGGTAGAAGGTGCGCTGAATCGTATCCATCAGCCCCATCATGTCTTTTTCGCTGGTCCGCGTGGCGTCCTGTAGTTTGCTGGCAAACTCAGCGGCGGCCTCAGTCGGCATCTTCATCTGTACGGCAAGGTAGGCCGTTGCTTCACCAAGGCCCCCTAGAATCGCCTGGGCGCTCATGCCCTGACGTACCAGCATGGTCATCATGTTCTGGTAGTCGGCCGTTGTGCCAGGGAGCCGGTTGCCCAGTGAATTGGCCAGCCGGTTAATCTGTTCGAAGGTCGTTGATACTTGGCCATCAGACTGCATCATTGCCACCTTCAGCTGCGTGGCGGCATCTTCTGCTTCTGCATAGGCCTTCACCGGGGCCATGCCAGCCGCTGTGACGGCTGCACCTGCGGCTGCCATACCAATACCTACCCCAGCGATTTTCCCCTGCATGGCGCGCATTTTGTCGGCCTTGGCCACGGCTGCACGGTATTGGCCCAGTCGCTGATTGGCCTGTTCCAGCTTCGAGCGCTGTTCATCGAGCGTTCGATTGGTCTCAGCCATGCGGGATTTGAGT
>JACCDN011060101.1_pt1 | contig 12694 bp, 9 predicted proteins | sample 7441691 | NCBI WGS metagenome assembly JACCDN01 (sample SAMN15323439, study PRJNA562643) | freshwater metagenome | isolation source: river surface water | place: USA:Blue River Watershed | collected 2017-08-16 | reverse complement strand
CCATGTCAGCACATAGCGCCCTGCAACGCCGCCCGCGTCTTCGGGCAGGTCTGTCAGGATCAGGGTTGAAAGGCCGGAGAGTTCCGGCGGCAGGGATTTTGGCCAGCCGTTGGCGTCAAGATAACCCTTGGCGGCAAGGTCATCATGGTCCCAGCCGCCCCATTGGCCGGGCAGATGGCCGACCCAAGGCCGGGCGGTTTTCATCACATCAAGAAAGGGCTGCTGCACGGACCAGTCGTTCACGCCTGCCAGTCCAAGCGACAGGTTGGGGTTGGTGATGGTGGTGAAAACAGGCAGGGTCTGCGGCTTGGCCTTCACGCTGGGTTTTGGCAGTTGGGTCGCTGCGTGCGTGTCTGACACGGCTGCCCATGCCACCTGTTGAAAGGCGGTTGCCTGTGCATCGCTCAATTGGGCATCGCGGCTGGTCCAGACGCGGGTCAGCTTGGCAGGCAGCCCTTCGGGAGAGGCGCCCGTCACGGCCCCTGCGATCACCATGGCGATGAAATACTGGCCTTTGCCATTCAGGTGTATGTCATCCGCAAAGATGGCATCAAGGCTGTCGATCCCCGGCACGTCGCCCGCAGCGATTGCATCATCCAGCCGGGCCAGCGCCTGACCGGCCGGAATGATCTGCACCCCATCACCCGCAGCGCCCTGCCACAACGGCAGGTCTTTCACCAACCGTTCCCGCCACGGCAGCGCGGCGTCGGGGTCATCTTGGACTGCGGCTGGGTTGCGGCTGGGCCAGCTCTCGAACAGAAATAGCCGCACCTCGGGGTTGGCCTCGCGGGCGAGGCTTGCAAACTTGGCAACATTTCCTGCGGTGTCTGACCATGTGACATGGCCAGCAATCGGGATGGCCTCGGTCAGGATCAGCACATCGGCGGGGCGTGCGGCAAGCCGGGCGCGGGCATCCACCCCTTCGGCATCGGCCGCATGGTCCCAGTTATAGGCAAGGTTTGCGCCATTGATGATCTGGGTTTCGACCACCGATGGTCCCGTCATGGCGCGCAGGGCGGATTCGGTCAGCAGCGCGGTGTCGCCGCCAAACAGGCTGTGGCCCACCATCAGGACATCCGCCAGAACCGAAAACACCGACATGCGTTACACCTTTACGACTCCGCTGGCACGATAGCTGTTCACAACGTCCCAGACCAGTTCTTGCAGAAGGCGGGCGGTTTCGGGCGGCGGCGGTGCGGCAGCGGTGCCATCGGCGCGCGCCAGTTGGGCAGGCAGGCCAAGCGGCGGGCGGTGATACAGAACCGCGTAATGCGTCATGGCGATCAGCCAATTGCCCAGATCATTCGGATGAATGTCATCCGCAAAGAAATCACGGCGGGTGCGGACGCTTGGCAGCTTGCCTGCCTCGGCCATGCGGGCCGCGGCGGCCAGCACCTGCCCGGCGGGGATCAGATAGATGTCGCCAGCTTTTTGCATCGCAGGTTGCAGGATCTGCGCCTGCCACAGCGCGGGCAGATCGGCGTCGATCCGCTCCAGCCAGCCAGCGGGATCGTCAAGGCGGTGCCAGGTTTCGTAAAGATAGAGCCGCACATCGGGGCGGGCCTTGCGGGCAAGGGTGGCCCAATCTGCCAGACGCGCGGCGCTGTCGTGGTGACGGATGGCGTCGCGCAATTCGACCATCTCGGTAAAGACCACTGCGGCGTAATCTCCGCTGGTCAGTGCCTCATGCGCGGGGCGGTGGGCGGGATGCGCGTTTTCAGCCGCAAAGCCGGCCACTTGCCCTGACCAATGATCCCCCAAGGAGGCGCCCCAACCCAGTTGGCTGTGGTATTCGTGACCCGCCACTTGGGCAAGCATCGCAGGCACGTCGCGGCCAACAAGGCTGTGGCCAAGGTGGTAGGTCTGCATCGGCCCGATGGGGGCTGTGAGGGTTGGGCCGATGGCAATTTGCGCATTTGCAGCCTTCGGCGCGGGCCGCCTGAAGCTACGCCAAAGCAGGATACTTGCCGTTAGGGCAAGTCCGGTCAAAATGATCCGCCGTTGCACGGGGTTTCCCTTGAAAACGCCTCTGTTCAATCCTGTCATATCTGGTATCTCACCGCCCAAATGACCATAGGCCGGGGGACAAAATGACTCATCTCTGGGTAAGGGCTGAACAGCGCCCGAACGAGGAACGCGTGGGTCTGACCCCGGAAGGTGCGGCGGCGCTCATCAAGGCTGGTATCCGCGTAACGGTCGAAAAATCGTCGGTCCGGGCGATTCCGCTGGATGGCTATGTTGCCGCGGGCTGCGAGATTGCCGAAGAAAACCTGTGGCCCAAAGCGCCGTCGGACGCGATCATCTTCGGGCTGAAGGAACTGCCCGAAGATGGCACGCCCCTGACCCATCGCCACATCATGTTCGGCCATGCCTTCAAGGGCCAGCCTGCCGGGCAGGTGCTGCTGAAGCGGTTCAAGGCAGGCGGTGGCACGCTTTATGATCTGGAATATCTGGTCGATGAGGCTGGGCGCCGTGTCGCGGCCTTTGGCTATTGGGCGGGCTATGCGGGGGCCGCGGTTTCGCTGAAATGCTGGGCGGCGCAACAGCGCGGTGGCATTGCGGGCGCGGTGAAGAAGGTCGGCTCGAAAGACGCATTGCTGGCAGAACTTGGCGCGGACCTGTCGGGTCTGACGCGCCCGCGCGCCATCATCATTGGTGCCAATGGCCGGGTTGGCACCGGGGCGGCCGATCTCTGTGAGGCGATGGGCGTTGCCGTGACAAAATGGGACATGGCCGAAACCGCCAGCGGCGGGCCGTTCCCCGAAGTGTTGCAGCATGAAATTTTCCTGAACTGCATCCTTGCCCGTCCGGGCTGCCCGGTGTTCGTTCCGGCCAGCGCCAAGACGGATCCCGCGCGCAAGCTGACGGTGATTGGCGATATCGCCTGTGATCCGACCTCGGACTTCTCGCCGATCAAGGTCTATGATCAGGCCACCGATTGGGATGCCCCTGCGCTGCGGGTCGCTGAAAACCCGGCGCTGGATGTCACCGCAATCGACAACCTGCCGTCGCTGATGCCGGTGGAATCGAGCATCGACTATGCCGCGCAGCTTTTGCCGAGCCTTTTGACCCTGACGGCGCTGGACGCCGGTGTCTGGGGGCGGGCAAAGGCAGATTTCGACAAACATACATCCGGCCTCTAGGCCGATTTCTAGGCGGAAATCGGTCCGGGGTTTTGCAACACTCCGGGTCGCGCAATCTGGGAGAGAGAACATGACGATTCACTGGTGCGGCACGGGGTTGTCGTCGGGTCCGGGTCTGCGGCGTTTGCTGGAGGGTGGCCAGAAGGTGGTGGTGTGGAACCGCACCGTCGAGAAGGCCCGCGAAGTGGTGGGCGATCTTACCCAAGACATTCGCCCCTACAGCCTTGAGGCGCTGACCGCTGCCTTGCAGCCGGGCGATGTGGCCGTGTCGATGTTGCCGGCAGATCAGCATGTCTCCATTGCCAAGGCCTGCCTTGCCAAAGGCGCGAACTTTGTCTCGTCTTCCTATATCGCGCCGGAAATGCGGGCGCTGGATGATGAATTCCGCGCCAAGGGTCTGGTTTCGGTCAATGAAGTTGGCCTTGACCCCGGTATCGACCATCTGATGGCGCATGATCTGGTGGCCGCTTACCGCGCCTCGCCCGCCTATCACGCGGATAACGTGCTGTCGTTCGTGTCTTATTGCGGCGGTGTGCCGAAGATCCCGAACCCCTTCCGCTATAAATTCTCGTGGGCGCCTGCCGGTGTGCTGAAGGCGCTGCGTTCGCCCTCGCGCAGCTTGAAGAATTTCAGCGAACTGCGCGTGAACCGTCCTTGGGATGCGATCACCCGCTATGACGCGCCGCTGCCGCAGCCCGAAAGCTTTGAGGTTTATCCCAACCGCGACAGCTATCCGTTCATGGACGACTACCGCTTTGACAAGGGCTGGAAGGTGCGCGACTTCGTGCGCGGCACGATCCGTCTGAACGGCTGGGCCGAGGCTTGGGCGCCGATCTTCCGCGAGATCGAAGGGCTGGAGGGCAAGTCGGATGCCGAGATCAACGCGGCGCTGACCGCACGGGCCGATGCACTTTTGGTCGAAAACTCCTACGCGCCGGGCGAGCCGGACCGGGTGGTGCTGTTCGTCAGCCTGAAGGCGGAACGCGATGGCCGCGCGGTGTTTGACCAGACTTGGGCGATGGATGCTTGGGGCGATGCGCGCGGTTCGGCCATGGGGCGGCTGGTGTCTGTTCCGGTGTCGATGGCCATCGAATCGGTGCTGGCGCGCGAGTTTGCAGCCGGGGTGCATGCCGCCCCGCATGATCCAAAGCTGATCGCCAAGTTCCTGGGTCAGGTGACTCATCTGGCGCAATACATGGCCCGCGTCGACCATCTGGCCTAAGTGGCGTTTGGACCGGGGGGCAAGGTTTCCCCCGGTCGCCCCTGTCTGGCGGCGGATGCCTCCGGCGGGGATATTTTTACCAAGGTAAAGCGGTGAAGCGCCCGGCATTGGGGTGACAGGTTGGGCCTGCTTGGCTAGACTGTGGCAAAAGCGCTCTGGTTCGTGGGCGGCAGGCAAGAGCATTTTATTTCATGACATTCTGGACGATCCCGGCCGCGAACGGCAGTCTTGGCAATCGCTGGGCTGTGGCACGTGCGCTGAAGGCGCGGGCGGCAAGCGGATTCGTGTCCCAGCCAGAGCCGCGATCCATGGGGCTTTATGCCCGCGGGCGGCAGTTGATTGCCGGGAATGTGCTGTTCGGTGGGCAATTGGTGGAGTTGAAGGGCCAAAGCCTGTGGGACATTGCGCAGCCCGATCCGGGGCAGGCGGATGACGTGCATGGCTTTGTCTGGCTGGATGATCTGGCGGCGGTGGGCGACGGGCCAGCGCGAAAGCGGGCGCAGGATTGGGTTTGGGACTGGATCGCGCGCTATGGCACTGGGCGTGGGCCGGGATGGTCGCCCGATCTGACCGGGCGGCGGCTGATCCGCTGGATCAACCACGCGCTGTTTTTGCTCAGTGGGCGCGACAAGGCGCAGTCCGAGGCCTATTTCGCGCAAGTTACGGCGCAGACGGTGTTTCTGTCCGGGCGCTGGAAACAGGCGGCCCCCGGCCGACCGCGGTTTGAGGCCTTGGCCGGGTTGGTGGTGGCGGGGCTGGCGCTGACCGGGATGGAAAAGCTGGTCGCACCGGCGGTTGCCGCGCTGGCGGCAGAATGCGCGCGTGAGGTGGACCGACGCGGGGGGATTCCAACGCGCAACCCTGAGGAATTGCTGGACGTCTTTACCCTGCTGACATGGGCCGAGCGCGCGTTGTCCGAGGCGGGGCAAATCGCGCCGGAAGCGCTGGTGCATGCGATTGAACAAATTGCCCCGACCTTGCGGGTGTTGCGTCATGCCGATGGTGGCTTGGCCCGGTTTCACGCAGGCGGTCGCGGGGCTGAGGGGCGGCTGGAGCAGGCATTGGCCGCGGCGGGCGTGAAGCCGGGCGCAACCGGCGGGCAGGGTCTGGCGATGGGTTTTGCCCGCTTGCATGGCGGGCGCACCAGCGTTGTCATTGATGCGGCCGCGCCGCCGGAGGGGCGGGCGGGAACATCGGCCCATGCCTCGACGCTGGCGTTTGAGCTGACCTCGGGGCGGCGACCGCTGATTGTGTCCTGCGGCTCGGGGGCGCCGTTTGGGCCAGAGTGGCGGCTGGCTGGCCGCGCCACCCCCAGTCATTCGACGCTGGCGGTGGATGGGTTTTCCTCATCCCGGTTCAAGCCGGGCTCAGACGTTTTGTCGGATATGGCGGAGGTGCATCACCTGCGGTTGGGTGCGGGCGAAGGGGGGCCGTTCTTTTCGGCCAGCCACGACGGTTGGGCGCGCACGCATGGCCTGTCGCATCTCCGCACCCTGACGCTGTCGACCGATGGCCGTCGCCTGATTGGGCAGGACAATCTGATCGCGGTCACCACCGCCCAAAAGGCCCGATTCGAACGTTTGATGACCGAGGGCCGTCTGTCGGGCGTCGGCTATGCCTTGCGCTTTCATCTGCATCCCGATGCCGATGCCACGCTGGACATGGGCGGCACAGCAGTTTCGATTGCCTTGAAAAGCGGCGAGATCTGGGTGTTTCGGCACAATTCGCAGGCAAGCCTGTCGCTGGAACCGTCGGTCTATCTGCAAAAGGGCCGTCTTCGGCCGCGACCGGCGCTTCAGATTGTGCTTTCCGGGCGCGCGATGGAGATTGAAACGCCTCTGGGCTGGACCTTGGCCAAGGCACAGGATACTCCGCTGGCCATCCGCGATCTGGACCTTGGGGATATGCCTGTTCCCCTGTGATGTCCCCCAAGAGGTGAGGCTGCCATGACCCATCCCGTCGCCACCGATCATGTCTATGTCGGACGCGCATTGATTTCCGTTTCCGATAAGACCGGGCTTTTGGACCTTGCCCGCGCATTGTCGGCCATGGGGGTGGAGCTGGTGTCCACCGGAGGCACCTCGAACATGCTGCGGACCGCGGGGCTTGCGGTGCGCGATGTGTCCGAGATTACCGGCTTTCCCGAAATGATGGATGGCCGCGTCAAGACGCTGCACCCGAATGTGCATGGCGGGCTTTTGGCGCTGCGCGATGATGATGAGCATCTGCTGGCCATGGCCGCGCATGGGATCGACCCGATCGACCTGTTAATCGTCAATCTTTACCCGTTTGAAGAGACGGTCGCGAAGGGTGCGGATCACGCCACCTGCATCGAAAACATCGATATCGGTGGTCCGGCGATGATCCGCGCGGCGGCCAAGAACCACAAGTTTGTCACGGTCGTGACCGACCCCTGCGATTATGCCCAGTTGATCGACCAGATGAAGGCCAATGACGGCGCGACGACGCTGGCGTTCCGTCAGAAGCTGGCGCTGACGGCTTATTCCCGCACCGCTGCCTATGACACCGCCGTGTCCACCTGGTTGGCGGGCGAGTTGAAAGACACCGCGCCGCGCTATCGGTCGTTTGCGGGCAAGCTGGCCCAACCGCTGCGCTATGGGGAAAACCCGCATCAGGGTGCTGCTTTTTACACCGATGGGACCAAGCGCGAGGGCGTGTCCACTGCCAAGCAGTGGCAGGGCAAAGAGCTGTCCTACAACAATATCAATGACACTGACGCGGCCTTTGAGCTGGTGGCGGAATTTGCGGGCCAAGGCCCGGCTTGCGCGATCATCAAACACGCCAACCCCTGCGGCGTCGGCAAGGGTGCCAGCCTGCTGGAGGCGTATCAGCGTGCCTATCAGTGCGACCAGACTTCGGCTTTTGGCGGGATCGTTGCGCTGAACCAGCCCTTGGATGCTGCAACGGCGGAGGAGATCGTCAAGATCTTCACCGAGGTTGTGATTGCCCCCGGTGCAAGTGATGAGGCCAAGGCGATCTTTGCCGCGAAGAAAAATCTGCGCCTGCTGACCACCGCAGGCTTGCCCGATGCCAAGACGGGTGGGCTTTCCTTCCGGCAAGTGGCCGGTGGTTTCCTCGTGCAAGATGGCGATGTGGACAGCATCACCGCGGCCGATCTGAAAGTGGTGACAAAGCGCGCACCGACCGAGGCCGAGTTTGCGGATCTGCTCTTTGCGTGGAAAGTTGCCAAGCATGTGAAGTCGAATGCCATCGTCTACGTCAAGGATGGCGCGACCGTAGGTGTGGGGGCAGGCCAGATGAGCCGTGTGGATTCAACCCGGATTGCCGCGCGCAAAGCGCAGGACATGGCCGAGGTTCTGGGGCTGACGGCGTCGCCCACCATCGGCTCTGTCGTGGCTTCGGATGCCTTCTTCCCCTTCGCTGACGGGCTTTTGACCGCAGCCGAGGCCGGGGCGACGGCGCTGATCCAGCCCGGTGGCAGCATGAACGACGCCGCCGTGATCGAGGCCGCCGACAAGGCGGGGCTGGCGATGGTCTTCACCGGCCAACGGCATTTCCGGCACTGATCTGATGCGCGCTCTTGTCCTTGCCGCGCTGGCTGCCTTGGGGGTCGATCAGGCCTCCAAGCTGGTGATGATCCACGCGCTGGACCTGCCGAACCGGGTCGAGATTGATGTGATCGACCCGGTGCTGAACTTTCGCTGGGCGGAAAACCGGGGTGTGAACTTTGGCTTCATGTCGGGCAGTTCTGAACTGACGCGGTGGCTTTTGGTCCTGTTGGCAATTGCCATTTCCGCTTGGGTGATCCGCTGGGCGCGGAAGGAACAATTTGGTTTGCGGGCGATGATCTCCGCCGGGCTTTTGGTCGGGGGTGCTGCGGGCAATGTGGTGGATCGGCTGGCCTATGGTTATGTCGCCGATTTTCTGAACATGTCCTGCTGCGGTCTTGAAAACCCCTATGCCTTCAACATTGCAGATATTGCCATCTTTGTCGGAGCCATCGGCCTTGTTCTCTTTACCGGGAAAGGCCAAAGTGGCGGCGGAGCGCGCAAGGCCTGATAACACCCCGTGACGCGGGAAAGGCTTTGCGCTAGAAGGGCCAAGATCTCCCCGCGGGGAAAAAGGAGGCAGGCATGACGGCAGCACGTTTGGTTCTCGCGTTTGCGGGCGCTTCGCTGCTGGTGCTGGCAGGTTGTGGCGGCTGGCGGGATAAGCCGCCGCATTTGATGAATCTGCGATCGTCAACCAATGGGCCGGATGAATTTTCGATCGTTCCGCCCAAACCTTTGGAAATGCCGGAAGACCTTGCGCTTTTGCCCGAACCGACACCGGGCGGTGAAAATCGCACTGATCAGCGGCCCAACGATGATGCCGTAATCGCGTTGGGTGGCACGCCGCGGGTGGCCAGTGCGGCTGTGCCGGCATCTGATGGGGCGCTGTTGGCCTATGCTGGCCGTGATGGTGTTGCGGCCGATATCCGCCCGACATTGGCGGAAGAAGACGTCAAATACCGCCGCAAGAACAATGGCCGGTTGTTGGAGCGCCTGTTCGGCGTGAACGTCTATTACCGGGCCTATCGCAAACAATCTCTCGACCAGCAGACAGAGCTTGAACGCTGGCGTGCGGCGGGCGCAGGCACGCCATCGGCCCCGCCCCGCAAGGCGAGCGAGCGCTAAGGCGCTGACACCTCATCACATTGTCGCAAGCAGGCTTTCGCAGATGGCCTGCCTCGCCTAAATCTTTGCCACATGCCCCTTGCCGGAGTTTGCCCGATGCGTCTGCCTCTGATGGCGTTGTCCTTTGGACTGGCAGCGGCCACGCCGCTTTATGCCGAGGACGTCACAACCTTTGCGCTGAGAAACGGGCTGGAACTGGTGGTGATCGAAGATCATCGCGCCCCGGTGGTGACGCAGATGGTCTGGTATCGCATCGGCGCTGCGGATGAGACGCCGGGCCATTCCGGCATTGCGCATTTCTTTGAACATCTGATGTTTCAAGGCACGGATGATCTGGCACCCGGAGAGTTTTCAGCCACGGTCGAGGCGCAGGGTGGCAATGACAACGCCTTTACCAGTTGGGATTATACCGCCTATTTCCAAAGGGTGGCTTCTGACCGTCTGGGTCTGATGATGCAGATGGAAGCCGACCGGATGCGTGATCTGACCCTTTCCGAAGAGGATGTGACCACCGAGCGGCAAGTCATTGTCGAGGAACGTGGCCAGCGGACCGACAGCGATCCCGGTGCCTTGCTGAATGAGCAGATGGCGGCCGCGCAATATATGAACCACCCCTATGGCCGCCCGGTGATCGGCTGGCTGCACGAGATCAAGGCGCTGACACGCGAAGATGCGCTGGCCTTTTACAAGGTGAATTACGCGCCCAACAACGCGATTGTCGTCGTCGCGGGGGACGTGACACCCGAACAAGCGCTGAAGCTGGCGGAAACCCATTATGGGCCGCTGGAGCCCTCCTCGGATATCCTGCCCCGCGCCCGCCCGGTGGAGCCGCCGCAACTGGCAGAACGCCGCATCGTTTTGGAAGACGAGCGGGTCTCGGAACCCTATGTGATCCGCAGCTATCTGGCCGCCGAACGCAATGCAGGTGACCAGCGCAAGGCTGCCGCCCTGACCCTGCTGGCAGAGCTTTTGGGCGGCAATCCGACGACTTCTGTCTTTGCCCGCGAATTGCAGTTCAAACGTGGTGTGGCGACATGGTCGGCGGCCTTTTACGATGGCACCTCGGTCGATCCCGACACCTTTGGCGTCTATGTCATGCCGGTGCCGGGCGTGGCGCTGGCCGATGCCGAAGCGGCCTTGGACGAGGTGATCGCAGGCTTCTTGAAAGACGGGGTGAACGCCGAGGAGTTGGCCCGTATCAAGACGCAGGTCCGCGCCTCAACCATCTATGGCCGCGACAATGCCGAAGGGATGGCGAATATGTATGGGCAGGCGCTGGCCGTCGGGCTGACGGTCAAGGATGTGCAGGATTGGCCAGATATCCTGCAATCTGTCACCGCCGATGACATCATGGCCGCGGCGACCGAGGTTTTCGACCGCAAACGCGCGGTCACCGGTTGGCTGCAAGCCCCCGCTGCCACGAAGGAGGCGAAGGAATGATGCTGCGTATCGCGCTTTTCCTGCTGGCAATGGCCACGCCCTTGCGCGCGGAGATTGCCATTCAGGAAGTCACCTCGCCCGGGGGTATCAAGGCTTGGTTGGTCGAAGATCACAACATTCCCTTCATGGCGCTGGAGTTGCGCTTTCGCGGCGGTACATCGCTGGACCAGTCGGGAAAGCGCGGTGCCGTCAATCTGATGGCCGCCACGCTGGAGGAAGGCGCGAGCGAAATGGACGCGCAGGGCTTTGCCATGGCGCGGGATGGGCTTGCGGCGCATATCGGTTTCGGGGCGGGGGCGGATGAGATTTCCGTCTCGATGCAGACGTTGACCGAAAACCGTGGGGCTGCGGTTGATCTCTTGCACCTTGCCCTGACCGCCCCGCGGTTCGATCAGGATGCGGTGGAGCGGGTCAAGGGGCAGGTTCTGGCCGGCCTGCGCGCGGAGGAGCAGGACCCTTCGGCGATTGCCGCCAAATTGTCCCGCGTGCGGGCCTATGGGGCGCATCCCTATGGATCGTCGGGCGATGGCACGATTGACAGCGTCACCGCCCTGACCCGCGATGATGTCGTGGCCGCATGGCAGGGGGCTATGGCGCGGGATCGGATTTACGTTGCGGCGGCGGGCGATATTTCGGCCGAAGAATTGGGGCTGTTGTTGGATCAGCTTTTGGCGGGCCTGCCTGCGGCTGGCTGGCCCCTGCCGTCCAAGGCGGTGCTGAACGAAAAGCCGGGCGTTGTGGTGCAAAGTTTCCCCGGCCCGCAATCGGTGGTGTTGTTTGGCCAGGGCGGTATCGGCTTTGATGACCCGGATTTCTTTGCCGCCAGCTTATTGAACGACATTCTGGGCGGCGGGCGTTTTTCGGCCCGGCTGATGCAAGAGGTGCGCGAAAAGCGGGGGCTGACCTATGGCATCGGCACGGGGCTGACCAGCCGTGACTTGTCGGCCGAATGGGTTGGGCAGTTTCAGGCCAGCAATGACAAGGTGGCCGAGGCGATCCAGGTCGTGCGCGATGAATGGGCCAAGATGGCGACGGAAGGTGTGACAGCAGAGGAACTGGCCACCGCCAAGACCTACATGACCGGCGCTTATCCCCTGCGGTTTGATGGAAATGGCCAGATTGCCAGCATTCTGGTCGGTATGCAGATGCTGGGCCTGCCCGCAGACTATCCGAAAACCCGGAATGACAAGGTGAACGCTGTGACGATGGAGGACATCTCGCGCGTTGCCAAACGTCTGTTGAAGCCCGAAAATCTGTCCTTTGTCGTGGTCGGGGAACCGGTTGGCGTTGAGGCGACCGAGTGAGCCGCGAATCTGTGGCCTTGGCCTGACCTTGCTGCTAGACTTGGGGGTATGACGCTGCACGCCCCCAATATATCTGGTGCCTCGCGCCCGATTATCCGCCCCTTGGATGAGGCGGCGATCAACCGCATCGCGGCGGGTGAGGTGGTAGAACGCCCCGCCTCTGCCGTGAAAGAACTGGTTGAAAACGCGCTGGATGCCGGCGCGCGGCGCATTTCCGTGGATTATGCGGCGGGTGGCAAGGTGTTGATCCGGGTCACGGATGACGGCTGCGGCATGACGGCGGACGATCTGCCTTTGGCCGTCGCCCGCCATGCGACCTCAAAGATTGATGGGTCCGACCTTCTCAACATCCGCTCCTTCGGCTTTCGGGGGGAGGCGCTGGCCTCTCTCGGCTCGGTCGGTCGGCTCACCATCACCAGCCGGATCGAGGGCGGCGATGGCGCGCAGATCACCGTGGCTGGCGGCCGTCTGACTGGCCCGCGCCCGGCGGCGGCGCAAAAAGGCACGGTCATTGAACTGCGCGATCTGTTTTATGCCACGCCGGCGCGGCTGAAATTCCTGCGCTCCGACCGGGCCGAGTCGCAGGCGATTGCCGAAGTGGTCCGTCGTCTGGCGATGGCGGAACCCTCGGTCGGCTTTACCCTGTCCGAGGTTGCCGAAGGCGAAGCGCCACGCGTGATCTTCCGCGCTGATCCGCAGTCAGGGGATTTCTTTGACGCACTGCATGGGCGGCTGACAGGAATTTTGGGGGCCGAATTCACCGCCAACGCGCTGAAGATCGACATTGAACGCGATGGGCTGCATCTGACCGGCTATGCCGCCTTGCCCACCTATTCGCGCGGTTCGTCGGTGCAGCAATTCGTGTTTGTGAACGGTCGTCCGGTTTTGGATCGTATGCTGCTGGGTGCGCTGCGGGTGGCCTATTTT
>JACCDN010076878.1_pt1 | contig 12695 bp, 11 predicted proteins | sample 7441691 | NCBI WGS metagenome assembly JACCDN01 (sample SAMN15323439, study PRJNA562643) | freshwater metagenome | isolation source: river surface water | place: USA:Blue River Watershed | collected 2017-08-16 | reverse complement strand
TTGGCCAAACCGGTAAAACTGTAAGCCCTCAGCTATACGTTGCATGTGGAATTTCAGGCGCAATCCAGCACCGTGCAGGAATGCAGACAAGTAAGACCATCGTTGTAATTAACAAGGATCCAGAAGCGCCGCTCTTTGAAATCGCAGATTTCGGCGTTATTGGCGATCTCTTTGCCGTACTTCCTAAGGCAACGGAAGGCGTAAAAGCCCACAAGTCATAGACTTAGGCCCGTGCCTTCAATCTATGTAGATCACGCTGCAACGACGCCACTGTCGCCTGCAGCTTTTCAGGCAATCACCTCTCAGCTCCAGGAACTTGGCAACCCATCAAGTTTGCACACCCATGGGCGAGCGACACGCAAAGTCCTTGAGGATGCACGTGAAGCGATTGCACGTGAGGTTGGATCCCTTCCATCTGAAGTTATTTTCACTGCATCCGGAACTGAAGCCAATAACATCGCGTTAAAGGGTTTGTGGTGGAATGGAAAAGCACACGGCAAGAAAGTTGTTGTCATTTCCGCCATTGAACATCATGCAATCTTGGATCCTGCTCGATGGTTAGAAACTCACGAAGGCGCAGAGGTTGTCATTGTCCCTGTAGATGTTCATGGAGTCATTGATCTAGCTTTCTTGAAGGAACTGATAACTAACCGTTCACATGAAATCGCCGTTATTTCGATTATGCACTCCAATAATGAGACTGGAGTCCTACAACCAATTCATGAAGTTGTCGCACTAGCCGGCGAGATCCCGGTACACACCGATGCGGTGCAAAGTTTTAAAAAAGTACCCTTGTCCTACAAAAATCTAGGTGTCACTGCATTAACGCTGAGTGCACATAAAGTTGGTGGACCACTTGGAATCGGTGCATTGATTTTGCGAAGGGCATTTGAAATTCCTGCCTTACTTCACGGCGGGGGACAAGAACGCGAAATTCGCAGCGGAACTTTAAATGCGCCAAGCATTGTTGCCTTCTCGGCAGCGGCTCAAGAGAGTTACCCATCTACAGAAGTTGAGCAACTTCGCGACAACTTTATTCGGGCGGTTAAAGCAGCAATCCCAGATGCATACATCAATGGTGAATCAAGTCAACGATTGCCCGGAATTGTTAACGTAACTTTTCCGGGAACCCAGAGCGACATTTTGTTGTTGCTATTAGATAACGCTCAAGTTTCGGCATCAACCGGCTCTGCCTGTAGTGCGGGAGTTCATGAGGCAAGCCATGTCTTGCTTGCCATGGGGCACACTGAAGCAACGGCTTTGTCTTCGCTTCGATTCTCCTTTGGCGCTGCATCTACTCAGGCAGATGTTGATTTTGTAATGTCAGTACTACCCGATGTAATTGCTACTGGACGGGCGGCACACATCAAATGAAGTTAATTGCAGCAATGAGCGGTGGAGTTGATTCCGCGGTGGCCGCTGCCCGCGCAGTTGAAGCCGGGCACGAAGTAATCGGTGTCCACCTAGCTTTGGCTTCTAATCCTCAAAAGTATCGATCAGGTGCACGTGGGTGTTGCACAATTGAAGATTCCCATGATGCTCGCAGAGCCGCTGATGTCATTGGAATCCCTTTTTACATTTGGGATATGGCTGAAGAGTTTCATGATGGAGTAGTCGAAGATTTCCTTGCCGAATACTCAGCAGGCCGAACTCCTAACCCATGTTTACGCTGTAATGAAAAAATTAAGTTTGCAGCGGTTCTCGATCGTGCGCGGGCAATGGGATACGACGGAGTTGTCACCGGTCACTATGCCCGAACACAAATTGGCCCTGATGGAAAAACTCTTCATCGCGCCGTCGATCACTCAAAGGATCAGTCCTACGTTTTATCTGTATTAACAGTTGAGCAAATCAATGGCGCAATCTTTCCTTTGGGGGATACCACCAAGGTAGATATTCGTGCCGAAGCTGAACGTCGCGGATTAGCCGTTGCACAAAAGCCGGATAGCCATGACATTTGTTTTGTCCCATCTGGTGACAATGCGGGTTGGTTGCGGGATCGCCTAGGTAGCGAGGTTGGACCAATCGTTGATCAAGATGGCAATAAGATCGGTGAACACAAAGGTGCTTATACATACACAATCGGCCAGCGAAAAGGTTTGGGACTAACTGTTCCTACCGCCGATGGTTCACCTCGATTTGTTTTAAAGATTGAACCGGTGACAAACACAGTTGTTGTCGGCGCACGTGAAGATTTAGCGATCACAACCATGCGTGGTGAACGACCTGTTTGGTGTGGTCCAGCCGTCGATGCAACCGTGCGTACTGGTTTTGTTCAGGTTCGTGCACATGGTGCTGCGTTGCCATGTAGCTATTACTTTGATGGGACCTTTTTAATTGCGACCTTGGAAGAGCCTTTACTGGGGCTTGCAACGGGACAAGCTATGGTTATTTATGATGGTGATCGCGTCGTAGCATCAGCCACAATTTGTGAGACGCAATGAGCAATAAAGCCCGTCATCGAATGACCGAGCTGATCAATGAGATCCGCGACCATCAATTTAAATACTACGTATTAGATCAACCAACAATCACCGATGCCGAATTTGATGCTTTATTACGTGAGCTCCAAACTCTGGAGGACAAGAATCCTGAGTTGCGTGAAGCAGATTCACCTACGCAGCATGTTGGTGGAGGATTTTCCACACAGTTTGAACAACGCGATCACATTGAAAAGATGATGAGTCTGGACAATGTCTTTGATGCAGATGAACTCTCACAATGGTTTGACCGAGTCGAAAAAGAGATAACTAACCCGCAGTATTTGTGTGAGGTAAAAGTCGATGGACTTGCCATCAACTTAACATTTGAAAACGGCGTGCTTGTTCGAGGTTTAACGCGAGGCAATGGTGTTACCGGAGAAGATGTCACCCTTAATGTCAAGACAATCAAGAATTTGCCTCATCAGTTGAAGGGTGATGCCGTACCAACGCTTATTGAAGTTCGTGGAGAAGTTTTCTTTCCTATCAAAGCTTTTAATGAACTCAATGAATCACTAGAAGAAGCAGGTAAGCAACTTTTTGCTAATCCACGAAATGGTGCTGCTGGCTCTTTGCGTCAAAAAGATCCTCGAGTTACTGCTTCACGCCCGCTATCGGTGGTTGTCCATGGTGTTGGTGCCCGCGAAGGGATTGATTTTGAATCGCAAAGTGGTGCCTATGAAAAGTTAAAGAGTTTAGGTTTGCCAACAAGTGATCGTTTTAAAGTGTGTTCAACACGTGATGATGTAGTTCAATTCATTCAGTTTTATGCAGATCACCGCCACGATGTAGAGCATGAAATCGATGGTGTTGTAGTCAAGGTTGATTCTTTGTCTCAGCAGCAACAATTGGGCTTTACCTCACGAGCTCCTAAGTGGGCGATTGCTTATAAGTACCCTCCAGAAGAGGTCACCACCGTTTTACTAGATATCAAAGTCAGCGTTGGACGTACCGGAAGAGTTACACCTTTTGCTTACATGGAGCCGGTCAAAGTTGCCGGATCAACGGTAACTAATGCAACTTTGCATAACGCCGAAGAGATTGTGCGCAAAGGAGTCTTAATCGGCGACACAGTTGTTATTCGCAAGGCGGGAGATGTAATCCCCGAAGTACTAGCTCCGGTCCTTGAAAAGCGCACTGGTTCAGAGCGTGCATTTGTTATGCCAACTCATTGTCCTGAATGTGGTTCAGAGCTTCGTGCGATGAGTGAAGGCGATGTAGATATTCGATGCCCCAACACTCAAAGCTGCCCTGCTCAGTTGCGTGAACGAATTTATTACATTGGTTCTCGTGCCGCGTTAGATATTGATGTCCTGGGTTATGAAGCCGCAGCTGCATTATTGGATGCCAAAATCATCACGGATGAATCAGATCTTTTTGATTTAACCGTTGAAAAGTTAGTCACATCTAATTTCTTTACCAAGAAAGATGGAAAGCCTGCAGCAAATGTTGAAAAGTTGTTGGCAGCGCTCGAGGAGGCAAAGAATCGTCCACTGTGGCGCACCTTGGTTGCCCTTTCAATTCGCCATGTTGGTCCGACCGCAGCCCAAGGTTTGGCAACAGCACTTGGTTCAATTAAGGCAATCTCGGAAGCAACCGCCGAAGAGCTAGCCGATATCGATGGTGTTGGACAGATCATCGCCGAGTCAATCGTTGAGTGGTTTGAGGTTACTTGGCATAAAGAGATTATTGCCAAGTGGGAAAAGGCTGGCGTTTGCATGGTTCTTCAACAAAGCGAAGCGCTGCCACAAACTTTGGCTGGACTTACCTTTGTTGTTACAGGTGGACTTGAATCATTCACGCGAGATGGAATTGCGGAAACGATTGCAGCGCATGGTGGAAAAGCCTCATCCTCGGTCTCCAAAAAGACAGATTATGTATTGGTGGGTAGCGATCCCGGTTCAAAGTTAGCTAAAGCTCAAGAATTAGGCGTTCCTGTAATTGATGAAGCACGATTTAAAGAGCTATTGGCGGGCAAGTAGTAGTATTTCAACCATGATTACCCTTGCCAGCGAGGTCACTCGCGAACTTCCTGCCTCACCCGTTTTCTTTGGTGTCTTCACATTTGTTGTGATGTCACTCTTTTTGTATTTAGTTCTTCGCCTAGACCGAGATTAATTTGTCCCGAGTAGGTATTTACGGAGGAACTTTTGACCCAATACATTTGGGTCACTTACATGTAATTACCCAACTTTTTGAAAAAGATTTAGTCGACCTATTATTGGTTGTACCTGCAGGTGAACCTTTACTTCGTGTCCATGCGCCAGTCGCTACAGCCCAGCAACGTAGGGCGATGTGTCAATTAGCGCTCTCAGACCTTCCACCTGCAATTGCTTCCAAGGTTCACGTCAATCCTATTGAAGTCCTAAGAATGGGCCCAAGCTATGCAATTGATACCGTGGAAGCGGTAGCCCAAAACTATCCAGATGACACGATTGTTTTGATCATCGGCCAAGATGCCGCAGAAAAATTAGATCAATGGCACCGAATCGATGAGTTGCGCACTATGGTCCAATTCTTAGTGATTGGACGACCCGGATATTTTGGTGATGGCATTGATATTGGGGCTTTAGATGTATCCGCCACCACAATTCGCCAAGGTTTGAGCGCAGATGTTTCGTCATCAGTGGCTGCATTTATACGAGAGAATAACCTTTATGACAATTAGCAGCAGGACACTCGAGATCACCCAAGTAGCCGCCAAAGCCGCAATCGACAAGATTGCAGTAGATGTTGTGGCGTTGGATTTATCAGATCAATTAGTTCTCAGCGAGGTCTTCTTAATTGCAACGGGTCAAAATGAAGCACAGGTTGATGCCATTGCAGATGAAGTAGAGCGTCAACTTTCGGCGATTGGCGATAAGCCCGTTCGGCGCGAACATGGAGCTGAATGGATCTTGCTAGATTATTCAGATCTAGTTGTGCATGTACAAAGTGCAGAACTTCGCAAGTACTACATGCTAGATCGCCTATGGAATGACTGCCCAACAATTGATTTAGAAGCAGTGAGGGAGGCCGCCGTTAATGGCCGCTAACCGAGTCATTTTATGGCGTCACGGCCAAACAGATTGGAATGTTGTAAACCGCTTTCAGGGACATTCAGATATTGATCTCAATGAAGTCGGACGTTTCCAAGCAAAGCATGCTGCACAAATTCTTGCCGGAATGAATCCGACAATGATTATTTCAAGTGACCTTGGACGTGCGCGTGATACTGCGCAATCGCTAGCGGATCTGACTGGGTTAACAGTACAGATTGATCCGGATCTTCGTGAAACTAATGGCGGGCTGTGGGAAGGAAAGACCGGTGCAGAAAATCGAGCAGAAGATTTTCATAACTTTATTCGCTGGATCGATGGAGAAGACAATCCCGCCGGAACAACTGGCGAACGACGGAGCGAGGTTGCAGATCGAGCTGTTCGTGCAATCAAGAAAGCTTTAGGGGACAAAACAGATCAAACTTTGGTTGTAACAACACATGGTGGAACTGCGCGATGCATCTTAGGTTCTTTGCTCCAACTTCCGATGTCTCACTGGGGTGTTATCGGCGGTCTATCAAATGCATCGTGGTCGATTGTGGAGCGCAACCCACGTCAATGGAATTTGGTAGAACACAACGCGGGCTCGATTCCAGAGCCGGTCTATGGTGAAGAAAGCGGTGGAACTTCAGCTTGAGGTTCACCGCTTCAAATGCGGTAAGGTCTGCACCCGCACGAAAATCGGGGCTATAGCGCAGCTGGTAGCGCACCTGCATGGCATGCAGGGGGTCAGGGGTTCAAATCCCCTTAGCTCCACGTATGAATAACAACGTGAATGACGAGCGCGAGCACGCGGCATACGACTTTGCCTACGTGCAGGAAAAGTGGCTGCCTGTTTGGGATGAACTACAGCCATTTAAATCTGGTCGTGCAGATGACACCCGTGAAAAGAAGTATGTCTTGGATATGTTTCCCTATCCATCAGGTGATTTACACATGGGCCATGCCGAGGCTTACGCGCTCGGAGATGTAATCGCTCGTTATTGGGCACAAAAGGGATTTAACGTCATGCATCCAATTGGTTGGGATGCCTTTGGATTACCTGCGGAAAACGCTGCCATCAAGCGAAACTCAGATCCGCGCATTTGGACATATGAAAACATTGCGGTGCAAAAAGCATCTATGCGACGTTATGCATGTTCTTTTGATTGGGATCGAGTATTCAACACATGCGATCCCGAGTACTACAAGTGGAACCAATGGTTGTTCCTCAAGTTTTATGAGCGCGGTTTGGCTTATCGTAAAGATTCAGCGGTTAACTGGTGCCCAGGGTGCCAAACAGTTCTTGCCAATGAGCAGGTAGTTGCAGGACTTTGCGAGCGATGTGATTCAACGGTTACTAAGAAGAAGTTGAATCAGTGGTACTTCAAGATCACTGATTATGCAGATCGCTTGTTAGATGACATGGCACAGCTTGAAGGCAAGTGGCCTGACAAAGTTCTAACAATGCAGCGCAACTGGATCGGCCGTTCAACCGGTGCAAATGTTAAGTTTGAAATCGAAGGTCGTACTGAGCCGGTAACCATTTACACAACCCGTCCTGACACCCTATTTGGTGCAACCTTTATGGTTGTTGCCGTAGACAGCGAACTTGCTGCAGAGCTTGTTCAAGGCACAGGTGTAGAAGCTGAATTTTCACAGTACTTAGAAACTATTAAGGCGGCTAGCGATATTGATCGTCTAGCAACCGATCGTCCAAAGAGCGGTGTATTCCTTAATCGTTATGCAATTAACCCTGTTAATGGCGAGAAATTACCAATCTGGGCCAGTGATTATGTATTGGCTGATTACGGAACAGGCGCGATTATGGCGGTTCCGGCTCATGATCAACGTGACTTAGATTTTGCTCGCGCGATGAAACTTCCGGTGCGAGTTGTTGTCGAAACTGGAGAAGAAGATCCAAACACAACTGGTGTTGCAACTGTTGGCGATGGAAAGTTAGTCAACTCTGATCTATTGAACGGCATGAATAAAGCTGAAGCAATTGCGGCGATCAATAAGAAGCTTGAGGCTGAAGGAAAAGGTGTTGCTGCCCGTAACTATCGTTTGCGCGACTGGTTGGTCTCTCGCCAGCGTTACTGGGGTACTCCAATTCCAATTATTCACTGCCCATCGTGCGGTGAAGTTCCAGTACCTGCAGATCAACTTCCATTAACGCTGCCGGATGCTGAAGGTCTCGATCTCAAGCCAAAGGGAACATCACCTCTCGGTGCTGCAACTGATTGGGTTAATGTGAAGTGTCCCAAGTGCGCTGCAGATGCAAAGCGAGACACAGACACCATGGATACTTTTGTAGATTCCTCTTGGTACTACCTACGTTATGCGGATCCAACAAACGCCAACGAACCATTCTCAAAGAAGGATGTTGATACCTGGTTGCCAGTTGATCAATACGTTGGTGGAGTCACGCATGCGATCCTGCACCTTCTTTATAGTCGTTTCTTTACCAAGGTTTTGAACGATATGGGAATGGTTGATTTCAACGAACCATTTACACGTTTGCTCAACCAAGGAATGGTTGTCATGGATGGCTCAGCAATGTCCAAGAGCCGCGGAAACCTTGTTCGTTTATCTGATGAATTAGAAAACCATGGAGTCGATGCGATTCGATTATCAATGGTTTTTGCTGGACCACCAGAAGATGATGTGGATTGGTCTGATGTTTCACCATCCGGTTCAGTTAAGTTTTTAACCCGTGCGTGGAGACTATCGGGAGATGTAACTAGCGCAGCTGGGGTGGATTTCAGCACCGGCGATCTCGCTTTGCGCAAAGCAACACATAAGGCCTTGCATGATGCTGGTTTTGCTGTGGAGTCATTCCGTTTCAATGTCGCAGTTGCACGCGTAATGGAGCTTGTAAATGCAACCCGTAAGGCAATTGACTCAGGCTGTGGAGCTGCAGATCCTGCGGTTCGTGAAGCAGTAGAAGCGATTGCAATTATGTTGTCGCTGGTTGCGCCTTTTACTGCAGAAGAGATGTGGGAGCGCTTGGGTCACAAGCCATGTGTTGCATTAGCTGGCTGGCCTGCTGTCGATGAGAAACTTCTGGTTGCAGATGCGGTCACAGTTGTTGTCCAAATCAATGGAAAGATCAAAGACCGTATTGATGTGGCACCATCAATCTCTGATGCTGATCTTGAGGCAGCGGCCCTTTCTTTGCCGAGCATTGTTGAGGCGCTAACAGGTGCAACGATTAACAAGATCATTACTCGTGCGCCGAAGCTTGTAAATATCGTTATCAACAACTAATTAGCTAACTTTCAAAGGGCTTCCTAGCCAACTTCACAATCGGCACATGGAACATCTTCGTGCTGCTTTCGACTCGGTTACTCAATGGTGGTTTGATCTTCATTTTTCTCTCAACCAGAAAAAAGCTTTAGCTGCTCTTGCCATTTTCATCCTTCTTGGCTCCGTACTCTTCGTTGCGCAGGGAAACTCTAAATCTCAAGCTTCGCCTGAAATCATTCCCGTTACAATCGCCGAACCGGAAATATTTGTTGATGTAACCGGTGCAGTAAACAATCCAGGTGTTTATACCTTGACGGGTAAATCCAGGGTTATAGATGCGATAAAAGCGGCGGGGGATAGTGCCCCTGGAGCCGACTTAAGTACCATCAATTTGGCACGAGTATTAAATGATGGTGAACAGATTTATGTTGATTCAACTGTAATCAATGCTTCTGGTGCACGCGTGAGCAAGAAGACTCCTTCAGGGCCGATCAATATCAATCGAGCAACCGCCAGACAGCTCGATGCCCTAGATGGAATCGGTCCAGTTATTGCCGCTCGCATAGTGGAGTATCGCAAGGTAAATGGCTCCTTTTTAAGCGTGGATGATCTTCAAAAGGTAAGCGGGATTGGGGCGGCGAAATTCGCTCAGATCAAAACAAAAGTCAGAATTTAATTGATTACAGAGCCCTTGCCTTAGGCGGGGCGCTATGGGGCGGGGCATTAGTACAAAGCGCAGTAGCTCCTTGGCGTATCGCTTTATTGGCAGCGCTCGTTGCTCTCATAGTTTTTGCTCGCCACAAGAAGAGATTCACCGTGCTCCTATTGGCATTGTTTGTCGGCGCAACTGCGATGTCTATGAGACAGGTTTCAATTCAAAACTCGGCAATCAATGATTATCTAGATCAAAAGATTGAATTTTGGGCTCAGATCAAATCCGATCCAAGCAAGACCATAAATGGAAATTATTCTTTCACTGCGCGCTTGCAGAGATTTGAAGTAGATGACCAAGCGTTTGAATTGCGGATCCCCATACGAATCATGAGCAAGAATGAAATTAAGGTTTTTCCAGGGCAGCAAATCACGGCGACGGCACGGGCGATCGAAACCGAAGAGGCCAGAGTCGCTGCACTTTTTATTGTTGATCAAGAAATAACAATTGTTACACCTGCTTCTAAATGGGCTACGGGTCTTGGGGCCATTCGACAAGGGTTACGCGACAACTCGGGAGACGGTGATGCTGGCGCATTGATTCCGGGAATGGTTTTGGGGGATACATCAAAGCAATCGCCCGAGTTCAAGGAGGTGATGAAGCGTTCTGGGTTAACTCATCTGGTTGCAGTCAGTGGTGCAAACTTTGCAATCGTTTCTGGTTTTGTACTGTGGTGCATGCAATTTCTTATCCGAAGAAAGAGCGCGCGAGTAGTTGCAACTGCAGTGGCATTGGTGTGTTTCATTGCCTTGGTACGTCCATCACCTTCGGTGTTGCGCGCAGCTGCCATGGCAGCGGTTTTATTATCTGCTCAACTTGGAAAACGTGCGTCAGATTCTCTGCCGGCTCTAGGATTTGCAATCTGTGCAGTTGTATTAGGGGATCCGTGGCAAGCACGGGATGCGGGCTTTGCTTTATCGGTTTTGGCAACGGCAGGGTTGTTATTGCTTGCTCCACGGATTCAGGAGCGATTACCTACGCATAAAGTCTTAGCAGGAGCTTTAGCGCCACCGATGGCGGCGATGATCTTCTGCGCGCCCATTCTTGTTTCGCTATCCGGGTATTTATCACCCATGAGCATCATCGCTAATTTGTTAGCAGCACCGGCGGTGGCTCCTATAACGGTCATGGGTTTTATTGCAGCCCTCGTGTCGCCAGTAGCGCCATGGTTAACGCAGATGATTATTGCTGGGATTCGTTTGCCTGCATGGTTTATAACTGCAGTGGCGCATTGGATTGCATCATTCCCAGTTCTGACAATTCACAACGGATTGATTGGTTTTGCAGTTATCTCAGTAATTCTTGGATTCTTCATTCTCTTCAGGAAAAAGTGGAAGCAAAGCACCGTCATCGTTTTGCTTATTATTCTTCCTTTAACCTGGCTTCAACGTTGGCCCGCAGGATCCTGGCAAGTAGCTCAATGCGATGTTGGTCAAGGAGATTCACTCGTCATTAATCTTCAAGACCACCGCGCAGTAGTGATTGATGTTGGACCAGATCCTGTCGCCGAAGACAAATGTCTTAAGAAATTAGGAATAAAAGAGATTCCACTATTGGTACTTTCCCATTTTCATGCTGACCATGTAGGTGGATTAAGCGGTTTGTTGAAGAGAAGGAAAGTGTCACAAGTTTGGATATCCAACAATCTAGAACCCCAGATCGAAAGTAAATTGGCGCTTGCCGCCCTGAAAAGTTCACAAATCACAATCGTTCAGAAAGGGCTTACCGCACAGATTGGTCAGGTTCGTATTGAGGTTGTGTGGCCCGAAGCAAATACACATAACTTTGAAGAGTTGCCCGGTGAAGGATCGGCGATAAATAACTCAAGTATCGCCCTTGTTGCCACAACATCTGATTGGAGTTTGTTTGCGGCAGGGGATTTGGAGCCACCGGCACAACATGAGCTAATCAATCGCATTGGGCCGGTCGACATTTACAAGGTATGTCACCACGGATCCAAGTATCAGGATGAGGGGTTAATGCGCGCCTTATCAGCTCAAATAGCAGTAATTAGCGTAGGTACGGGTAATCCTTATGGTCACCCAGCACCAGAAAGTATCGATGCATTGACTAGACTCGGCACACAAGTTCTTCGAACAGACAGAGATGGCGCAATAGCCATTACAGCAACAGCGCATCATCTGAGAGTTCGAAAGAGTAAAGGCAGAATTAAGTTGTTCTATTGGAGCTAAGGGAGGTAAGTAATGAATGCTTTTTACCTAATCCTTGGCTCCGAATCAGCACTCGCAGATCGTGCTTTGACCAAACTCAATGCACAGCTCAAAGAGGAAAAATGTGAAATCACAACTCTTTTTGCAGCAGACACAATTGTTGGCGATATTGCAGATGCGCTAGCTCCTTCACTTTTTTCTGAAAGACGCGCCTTAATTATTCGAGATCTTCAGGATCTGCCTGAAGACAACAAGGAAGAAATTACGCGCTACCTTGATCAACCAGATCCAACAACAACGGTGATCTTTGTTCATAAGGGCGGGGTTAAAGGTAAAGCCTTATTAGATGCAATCAAGAAGGTAAAGCCAGAATTAATTGCATGTGATCCACTGAAGAAAGAAGCCGAGAAAGAGGAGTTTGTTAAATCTCTTTTCTTAGATCTTGGAAGAAAAGCTTCTTCTGGAGCAGTGGCGGCATTAGTAGGTGCTCTGGGAAATGATTTGCGCGAACTTCAAGGTGCGGTTGGCCAGATTGCAGCGGATGCTCCTTCAGGATTAATCGATGAGGCGATGATTGATAAGTATCACCAGGGTCGAGTTGAGACGACTGGCTTTGATGTTGCAGATGCAACCCTCGACGGAAATCTTTCCGCCGCACTTATTTCGTTGCGAAGTGCCCTTGAGACGGGGACCGATCCTGTGATGATCACCAGCGCGATTGCATCGTCATTGCGTTCTTTGGCCAAAGTCGCTGGAACAAACCGAAACCAAAAATCCTTTGAATTGGCTGGCCAATTAGGCATGGCTCCATGGCAGATCGATAAGGCCCGGAGGCAACTGGCACGCTGGAGTCCTGCTCAGATCGCTGATGCTGTGGGGGCGATCGCACAGGCCGATGCTGAAGTAAAGGGTGCCGCCAGCGACCCCATTTATGCCCTCGAAAAGGCTGTGACCAGGATCGTCTCATCGCAATTTGACCGCTAAGCACACGCTTGCGTACGCTTACCCTCTGCCCACGAGCCTCAATTAGGCCAAGGCTTAGAAAATGAACTGGAGTAACACGTGT
>JACCDN010248726.1_pt1 | contig 12699 bp, 9 predicted proteins | sample 7441691 | NCBI WGS metagenome assembly JACCDN01 (sample SAMN15323439, study PRJNA562643) | freshwater metagenome | isolation source: river surface water | place: USA:Blue River Watershed | collected 2017-08-16 | reverse complement strand
TTCACCGACACCATTCGTCGCGAAAAAGAGGTTTCTGCAAAGGGAATCAACTTCGTTGGCGCGGGTATTTCGGGTGGTGAAGAAGGCGCGCTAAAGGGCCCTTCGATCATGCCTGGCGGTTCGGCAGAGGCTTACAAGACTCTTGGTCCAATCTTGGCTTCGATCGCGGCAATCGCCGAGGGCGAGCCTTGTGTTACCCACGTTGGCACCGACGGCGCCGGTCACTTTGTGAAGATGATTCACAACGGCATCGAGTATGCAGACATGCAGCTGATCGCCGAGGCATACGACATTCTTCGTCAGGCTGCCGGCTACACCCCAGCCGAGATCGCAGAGATCTTCAACGAGTGGAACAAGGGCGACCTTGAGTCATTCTTGATCGAGATCACCGCCGAGGTTCTAAAGCAGGTTGATGCCAAGACTGGCAAGCCACTGGTCGACGTAATTCTTGACCAGGCTGGTTCAAAGGGCACCGGAGTTTGGACCGTTCAGACCGCACTGAACCTGGGCACCCCTGTTTCGGGCATCGCCGAGGCAGTGTTCGCTCGTTCGCTTTCATCTCAGGCAGCACAGCGCGCCGCTGTTGACGGCCTACCTGCCGACGCAACCGCTTGGTCGGTCAGCGACAAGGCTGCGTTCGTTGAAGACGTTCGCCGTGCACTTTACGCATCGAAGCTAGTTGCCTATGCACAAGGCTTCGACGCCATCCGCGCGGGCGCTAAGGAATACGGCTGGGAGATCAACCTAGGTGCAGTTTCAAAGATCTGGCGCGGCGGTTGCATCATCCGTGCGCAGTTCCTAAACCGCATCGCCGACGCGTACGACAAGAACCCAGAGCTTCAGTCTCTGATCTTCGACCCATACTTCAAGCAGGCAGTTGCCAACTCGGTCAGCTCATGGCGCCAGGTTGTTGCAAACGCTTCGCTAGCCGGCATTCCGGTTCCAGCGTTCGCTTCGTCACTTTCTTACTACGACGGCCTACGTTCACCTCGCCTATCGGCAGCCTTGGTTCAGGGTCAGCGCGACTTCTTCGGTGCACACACCTACAAGCGCGTCGACATGGATGGCACCTTCCACACCCTCTGGTCTGGCGACCGCTCAGAGGTTGAGCAGGCTCCGTCAACCCACTAGGTTTCAAAGCTTCAACGAAAAATCCCCCGCCAAGTTGGCGGGGGATTTTTTTACTTAGCCCTTGGATGGAAACCAGGGAACGACGGCACTAACCCGCTTTTGATAATCGCGGTATTCGGGGTATTTCTGAATAGACAATTCTTCGGTGAACTTGGTCGAACCGGCAAATAGTGCACTGAGCACCAGCGCACCGGCACCGAACCAAATTGCCTCGTTGCCAACTAGGGCAAGCACCCAAAGGAACAACACCCACCACTGAGCCTGTTCGCTGAAGAAGTTTGGGTGACGCGAGATTGAGAACAACCCGGTGGTCAAGAAACCCTGCTTCGGCTCGCGTCCTGCTGCGCGCTCTGCCTTCTTGTGCTGGTGAAAGTTCCACTGCTGTTGGTCGGCGATGGTCTCGAGCACCAAAAACGCCAAGAACAGGGCGGCGAAGATGTAGTCGGCCGACACAAGCGGCAGTTTGACCGAGCCCGCTGCAAGCATCGGAAGCGTGATTGCTAACAAGAGAGCATTCTGGAAGATCACTATGAAGAAAACGTTGAAAACTTGATAGACCAATGGGCTCATGCGAGCCCGGAGCACCGGCCAACGATAGTCTTCACCGCCGGGCGCATAGCCGCCCTTGCGAGCAAAGTTGAAGGTTAGGCGCGCTCCCCAAAGAGTGATTAGCGCAGCCATCAGGTTGAGTCTTGGGTTCGTAAAGCCTTCGCCACCAGCGAAGACCCAGGCATAAACAATCGGAATCAGCGACCAGATTCGATCGACAAATGAGTAGTCCCTAGTAACCACCGAAGCGAACCAGGTGGCAAAACATATGCCGGCAAGAACCCAAAGATTTATGTCTAATGCTGTCAACGTTGACCTCACTTTCATCTGTGATTTTATGACCCAAACCAATGATTAGACTCGAATAATGACCACGAAACGCCGCAACGGATGGCTACTAACCTTCACGGTTTTGGGCCTCATCTGGGGAAGTTCGTTTCTGTTTATAAAACAGGGACTTGAGCTGGTCACACCATTCGGAATTGCCTTCTGGCGAAGTGCGCTTGGTGCCTTGGTTTTGGCGATTATCGTCGCAGTCAAGCGCGATAAATTGCCTCGAACCACCAAAGAGTGGGTCATCATTTGGGTCGGCGGCCTGCTGATGAGCGGCATCCCGGGCGTGCTCTTCGGCTATGCCCAACAGCACGTTTCTAGCGCTCTAGCTAGCATTCTGAATGCCAGCACGCCGATCTTTACCGTGGTTGCGATCTTGATTGCATTCAGGGATGAAAAGCCCAAGCCAAATGTCATCGCCGGCTTGCTAGTTGGCTTGGTCGGAGTCGGAGTGGTGCTCGGCGTTTGGGCTGGGTTCGGCACCAACGACCCGCTAGCCATCGGCGCGCTAATTCTTGCCGTGACCTGCTACGGCTTTGGCACACCGTTCACTCGCAAATACATTTCGACCATGCCGTTTAGCTCGACCAGCGCGGTTTACGTTCAGGTGCTGACCTCAGCCGTCACGCTCGTGCCGTTTTACCTGCTTGGCGGACCGCTCTTCATCGGGGAATTCACACTCAACTCGGTCGCTTCAATCGTGGTTCTGGGCATCGTGGGCACGGGCCTTGCCTACGTCGCCTACTACGACCTACTAGATAAAGTCGGCAGCGCAATCGCTAGCTCGGTTACCTACATCACACCGCTCGTTGGCGTGCTCTTGGGCGCTCTGGTGCTGGGCGAGGCCATCGTTTGGAACCAACCGGTTGGCGGCGCAATTGTGCTTCTTGGCGCGGCAATCGCTCAGGGTCGTATCAAGATTCCGGGCCTCAAATAATGACCGCGGCTAAACGCACATCGGCCAATGTTGACCTGGTTTTGCTCGGTGCCGCGGCCGTTTGGGGCGCAAGCTACCTGGCGGCAAAAGACCTAACCGCAGCAGGCAGCCTCTGGGGCATGATGGCTCTTCGGTTCGGCCTTGCCGGCATCATTCTGGCTGCAGTGGCCCTGTTTCGCCGATCAAAGTTCTCTAAACTCGACGTGCTGATTGGTTCTGCTATCGGTGTTGGCTTGGCAATCGTTATGACCTTCGAAACCAATGCCATTGCGCTAACCTCGGCCACCAACTCGGGCCTGATCATCAGCCTTTCAATCATCTTTACGCCAATCATCGAAGGTGCGGTCAATAAGTTCTGGCTGCCTCGCAACTTTTTTGTTGCCGCCGGTGGCGCAATCATGGGTGTTGGCTTTTTGGTTGGCGGTGGCGGTTTTCAAGAGCCGAACCTAGGCGATTTTCTGATGCTGATCGCAGCCGTTTTGCGCGCCGGCTATCAAGTGGCCCAGGGCAAGTTAACCTTCGGTCGCAAGGTAGACAACCTGAACATGACGGTTTTTCAAACCCTCTCGGCAGGCCTAATCTTTTTGGTGGTTGACCCGGCCGGAACGGTGTCGGCCGCGGCAGCATACGGAGCCAAAGAATGGGCTCTGATGGCCTTCTTGATTCTGTTCTGTACCATCTATGGGTTCTTTGCCATGACCTGGGGCATTCGCAAGACCTCGGCCTCGCGCATCGCCTTGTTGCAAGGCACAGAACCGGTTTGGGCCGTGGTAATCGCGGTCATCATCGGTGGCGAATCGATGGGGCCACTTGGTCTGCTTGGTGCCGTTCTGATCATCGGCAGTTGCTACTGGGGCCTCGGCTTAGAGCAACGGGCGAGGGCTAAACGGGCTTTGCCGGCCAGTAACTAGCAGCCCATTCGGCTTGAGCGGCAATAGTCAGCGACGGGTTTACCCCGGGGTTTGCCGACAAGGTTGAACCGTCAAAAATGTGCAGCCCTTCGACTCCGAAGACTCGAAGGTGTCGATCAACAACTCCCCCGCTAGCGTCGCCCGCGATAACGCAGCCACCCAAGAAGTGTGCGGTCAGCGGTATGCCAAACGGTTCACCAATCACCGCGGCGGCCGTGCCATTCATGTCTTTGGCTAGATCGCGGGCTACCTCATGACCCTTGGCCACCCAGGCCGGGTTTTCTTCGCCATAACCCTGCTTGGATGTGAGCTTGCTGCCGAAAACACCACGCTTTAGGTAGGTGGTTAGCGAGTTGTCTCGAGCCTGCATGACCAACAAAATCAGTGCTCGCTCTGACCAGTTGCGCAGGTTGTAGAGGCCGGGAAGGCGAATCAGGTGCTTGAGTGACTCGGATACCAAGCGCATTGGGCTTGGCGCTTGCCCCTTTGGCCCAGATGCCATCACCGATTGCAGTAGGGCCATAAAGTTGCTGCCGCGACCATAACGAACCGGTTCGATGTGGGTGTCTTCGGTCGGGAAAACCGATGAGGTGATGGCCGCGCCTTGCGAGTAGTCATAGTCGTCGGTGCGAGCAACCACGCCGAGCAGGCTCTCGCTGTTGGTTCGAGATAGGTGCCCTAGTTTGTCGCTCATGCCGCTCAGGTAGCCCGCGGCCCGCGATCGCTGAAGCAACTTGGCCGAGCCTAAAGCACCGGCGGCAACGATCACCTGCGGTGCGAATATCGCCTTGGGTCGTTTGTCGCCGGCTCGCGAGGTTCGCTTCAATTCAAGTTCAAACCAACCATCGGCCAGGTCTTTGATCACTTCGACCTGAGTCAGTGGCCAAACAACGGCGCCTGCCTTCTCAGCCAGATAGAGGTAGTTTTTGACCAGCGTGTTTTTGGCACCGTGGCGGCATCCGGTCATGCACTCGCCGCAGTTGGTGCAGTTTCTTCTCGCTGGTCCATCGCCCGCGAAATATGGGTCGCCAACATCTTGCCCTGGCGCCTCACCATCGTCCGCAAACTTCACGCCCAACGGCGCCATTCGAAAAGTGTCGCCAAACCCCATTCGCTCGGCTGAGCGCTTAACCATTAGGTCGGCCGCACTAAAGAACGGGTTCTGCTGCACGCCAAGCATGCGCTCGGCTTCGGCGAAGTGCGGTGCTAAAACCGACTCCCAGTCTTCGAGACCAACCCAAGAGCCGGTCTTATAAAACTGCGCCGGCGGGCGGTAGAGGGTGTTGGCATAAACCAGCGAACCTCCGCCCACTCCGGCACCCGACATGACCAAGACATTCTTCAAAAAGTCGATGCGCTGAATGCCAAGCATGCCCAACCGAGGAAAAAACAGAAACCGCTTTAGATCAAACGAGTTTTTCGCAAACTGATGGTCTTCAAAACGGGCACCGGCCTCGAGCACGAGAACGCGATAGCCCTTTTGGGTCAGGCGCAGAGCCGCAACCGAACCACCAAAACCCGAACCAATAATGACTACGTCAAAATCTGAGGTTTTGTCTATGGCCGGCATAAGAACCTATGGGTGGCGAAGCGGGCTAGCCGGAAGTCGTTCTTGAGCAACCCAACGTTGCTTGTACCCGGTCGACGATGACATCAGGTCAAGGAAAGGCTTGGAGTCGAAGCATTCTGGGCCAAGCACGCCAGCACCGCGCCAGATGCCCTCGGCCATTAGCTCGAGAGCAATCACGGGGTTGAAGGCGGTCTGAGCAACCACGCACTGAGCCTCAATTTCAGCCATAGTCTCGGCGTTATCGGCTACGTGATACAGGTAGGTGGCGCGGTCTTTGCCATCCTTATCTTTGCCGGTGACCAAAAGACCAGCACAGGTCTTGCCGCTAAGGCGAGGGCCAATACTTGCCGGGTCGGGCAGAACGGCCGCAACCAAGTCGCGTGGCGACACATCAACCGGGCCCTGCGCAGAGCGCACACGCACCGGCTTGGTGCGATCAAGCCCGAGGGTGTGCAGAGTCTTCAAAACCGAGATGAACTCAGAGCCAAGCCCATATTTGAAGGTGACTCGGTTGGCGGCGATGTTGCGTGGCAGCATAGTTACTTCTTCGTGCTCCACGTTCACACATTCAACGGCACCGATTCCCTCTGGAAACTCGAAGATCTCGGGTTCGCTGAACGGTTCGGTGGTGAACCAACCGCGACTGCGCTCATAAATCACCGGCGGGTTCAGACACTCCTCGATAGTGGTCCAAATCGAGAACGAAGGCGCAAAAATCTCGTTGCCGGCGTCATCGGTGACCACGAGGTTGCCGCCATCTTTGGTGCTCAGCTCGTCAATTTCGCTGAACAGGTAGTCGGCTGCGTATCGGGCAAAAACGTTTGAAAGCCCTGGCTCAACGCCCATGCCCACGAGGGCAAGTTTGCCTGCTCGTTCCCACTGCTCGCCGACGGCAAACTGGGCGTCACCCAACTTGATGCCTGGGCGGTGAAATGGGTCAGTCTCGTTGGCCTCAGACAAACTCATGGCCATGTCGAGGTAATTTGCGCCCGCGGTGAAGGTGCCCGAAAACACAGTTGGCAAGAACTTGGGCTCAACGGCATTGACCACGTGCGTGATGTTATGTGCGCGAGCCAGTTCGGTCACATTTGCAGCGTTCGAGGCGTCAATCTTGGCGGCTAAAAACTTGGATGCCCGCTCTTCGCCGTGACGGTTACGAATCCAGGCGATAGTTCTCTCTGCCCTGGCAAAGTCATAGTCGGATACGACAATCAGTTCGTAAAAGTTTCTGGTTGCCGCAACCTTCGCGATTGCATCGCCAACTCCGCCGGCGCCAACAAGCAAAATCCTCATTTGATTAGCCTACCTGCGCAGGCCAACGCTCGCAGTGATTATCTGACTCGTAGGTCAGCCGAAGGGTCAAGAACCCAGTCGATCACGCCTTGCCAGTAGCTGAAGCCGTCGCTAAGGGCCAGGTGACGGGCTCCGGGAAGAATAACGGGCTCAAGACCAAGCGGGCGACCATAGGTTTCGTGCAAGCCCTTTGGAGTCCAAGGGTCTTCATCGCTGCCGACCAAGGTGACCGAGTGGGCCGAGTCCAAAACGGCATCGCGCACATCTGGGTCTTCGAGGTTCACCCTCAGGCCAGGAACATCAAGCAACAGGTTCGGGTCTGCGGGGGCAGCCAACAGAACGCGGTCTACCTTGAAAGGCAAAACACCGGTTGCAGCAGCTTGAATCCAGTTCAGGCAGCCGAGCGAGTGCCCAACCACGACAATTTCACCCTCACCGGCCTCACCAAGGTGAGTTAGTTCTTCGACCAGAAGGTTTTGCCACTCGACCAACTTTGGTTCGTCAGCCGACGGAAACTGAGGATAGAAAACTTGGTGACCGCGCTTGCGAAGTTCTGCGGCCAAGTGGCGATGCCAGTTGCCGGGAACACGATGGTTCTTCCATCCGTGCATGATTAGAACGCGGGCCATGACCTCAGCCTAAACGCGGATTTGAAAACTGGGCGAATTGTTTAGTTCTTTAACGGCGGAATGCTGCGCACGCGTGAGACGAACCATAGGCTCAAAGCGCCGAGTGTGTAGCACGTGGCAATTGTGGCGCCGGCACCGGCCGAAGTGCGCTGGTCAAGCACGGCGTAAAGCGGCCCAGCCAAAGAAGCGGCGACAAAGTTAACCACGCCCATCAAAGAGGCTGCCGTGCCGGCCTCTTCACCGTGCGGCGCCATGGCGATAGCGGCTAGCGGGGTGTAGGTGGCACCAAAGTTGAACGTAAAGAACGCAAAGAGCGCCGTGACAACGCCGAATTCGGCACCCATCGCCGCTGCAATAACCAGGGCAACACCGGCTGCGCCCGCAAGCACGATGTGGCTAAACAAAACCCAGTTAGACCTGAATCGAACCGCGAGTCGCCCGCCAACCTGGGTACCGATCACCGAAACCAACGAGTTGAGAGCGAAGAAGAAACCGAATTCGCCAGAACCGATCTTGAAACCATCCTGGAAAATAAACGGCACCAGGTTCAAATAGCTAAACAGCGCAACGGTTTGCAGTGCACTAAAAATGACCAGGCCAACATAGATGCGGTCGTGAAGCACCGCCCCGAATCTGGCGAACATTGCCGAGATGCCCTGACTGCGACGATTGTCGCTGTGCAGGGTTTCGACCAAAAAGATTCTGAGACCGATGAACGTGACCAAACCATAAATGGCAAAAAGCAAAACTATGTTCTGCCAACTCATAAAAGCCAGCAACTGCGAACCAACGATTGGGCCAAGCACTGGCGAAACGCCCTGAACGATATAGACCTGACTCAAAAAGCGCATCATCTTGGCTTCTTTATACAGGTCACGGATGATTGCCGAGGCAACAACGCTCGCCGAAGCGGCAGCGAATGCGGCGACGAATCTGGCAACGTAGAAGACCTCGATAGTCGGCGCAAAAATGGTGGCGATTTCGGCCGCAAACCACAAGAAGACCACGACCAACATAGGGCGCTTTCGGCCAAGGGCATCGCTAAGCGGCCCAGTAATCAATTGGCCAAGTGCAAAGCCGATCGTGACAGCCATCAGTGAAAGTTGAACCTGCTGATCGGTCGCCATGAAGGTTTCGCCGATGCGAGGAAACGCAGCCAGAATCGGGTCGATTGTGTATGGCATCAGGGTCATCGAAAGACCCAGCAGAACTATAAAGACCAGCCGCTGACGCTTAGTTAGGTCGTCACCAGACTGAATCGATTTAGTTTTTTGCACCCACTTAGACTAACCGCCAAAAAGAAACCGCCCGAGCAATGCCCGAGCGGTCTCTTGCGAATTGATTTACTTTCCGCGGCGCTTCGACCAAACGTCGAATGCTACTGCGAGAAGCAAAACCATACCCTTGATGGTCATCTGTGCGTCGATGCCCACCGAGTTTAGGTTCATGCCGTTTCCAAGAACACCCTGGATCAAGCCACCGACCATCGAACCGACTACGGTACCGACACCACCCTGAACCGCGGCGCCACCGATGAAGACCGATGAAATGGCGTCGAGCTCGAAGCCGTCACCGGCCTTTGGCACAGCCGAGTTCATGCGAGCGGCGATCAAGATGCCCGAAATGGCTGCCAGCGCACCCATGTTTACGAACAACCAGAAGTTCACGCGACGCACGTTGATGCCCGAAAGGGTTGCAGCGTGCAAGTTGCCACCGATTGCATAGATGTGGCGACCGAAAGTGGTCTTGTTCATGACCACGCTGTAAACCACAATCAAGAAGGTCAACAGAATCAAGGTGTAAGGAATGCCGTTTGCGTTGGCAAGCTGGAAGCCAACGTAGGCAACCATGACGGTAAGTACTGCGTTCTTGACATAGAACCAGGTGCGAGGCTCAACCGGCTGGTTGTAGCGAATGCTTGCGCGACGCTTGTTTAGAGCCTGGAACCAGATGGCCAAGACACCGATTAGCGTGACCAACAGCGCGGTGCCGTTGTATTGCTCCGGCAGGCCAATCGCCGCACCGAGCGCATTCTCTTTGTCGAGGAAGCCGTTACCGATGGCGCGGAACTCATCTGGGAAAGGACCGATGTTTGAGTTCTGCAGGGTCATCAAAGCTAGACCGCGGAACAAAAGCATGCCGGCGAGGGTAACGATGAAGGCTGGGATGCCAACGTAGGCCACCCAGAAACCCTGCCAAACTCCCACGATGGCACCGACGATAACTGCGCCGAGAAGACCAGCCCACCAAGGCAGCGCTGGTAACCATTCCCAACCGTCTTGCTCGAGCGGTCGAACCACCAAAATACCCGCGACTGCACCGATAAATGCGGCCACCGAACCCACCGAAAGGTCGATGTGACCCGCGATGATGACCATGACCATGCCGATGGCTAGAACCAGAATGTAGCCGTTCTGCACCACAAGGTTTGACCAGTTGGTCGGAGTGATCGATGCCGCGTTGGGAGTCGTCGCTGCAAAGAAGACAATGAGGCCGATTAGGGCCAAGAAGATACCGTTCTGACGAAGGTTTACACCTTCGAGGCGAGAGCGTAGGTTGTCTAGAAAACTAGCCTTTTTCTCATTCGTGATCGACATTATTTGCTGCCCTTCTCGGTGGTCATATACTTCATAAGCAATTCTGGGTTGGCTTCTGCCTTAGAGACTTCGCCGGTGATGCAACCTTCTGAGATTGCGTAGATGCGGTCACAAATTCCGAGAAGCTCCGGAAGCTCGCTCGAAATCACGATCACACCCTTGCCCTCATCGGCCAGGCGCTGAATGATGGTGTAAATCTCGTACTTAGCGCCAACGTCGATGCCACGGGTTGGTTCGTCAAGAATCAGAACCTCCGGCTTCACGTTGATCCACTGACTCAAAACCACTTTCTGCTGGTTTCCACCAGAAAGCTTGCCGACCACCGAAAGCACCGACGGCGCCTTGATGTTCATGCTGGTTCGGTACTCGGAGGCAACCTTGAACTCTTCGTTGTCGTTCACTAGGCCGCGCTTGACAAAGTCGTCGAGCGAAGCAATCGAGATGTTGCGCTTAATGTCATCGATAAGGTTCAAGCCAAAGCGCTTGCGATCTTCGGTGGCATAGGCCAAACCGTTGTCGATCGCCTGCTTGATGGTGTTGACCTGAATCTCTTTGCCGTTTACAAAGACCTTGCCACTGATGTTGGTGCCCCAGCTCTTGCCAAACAGGCTGCGAGCAAACTCGGTGCGACCGGCACCCATAATGCCGGCTAGGCCAACGATCTCGCCCTTGCGAACATGGATGTTGACGTTGTCGACAACCACGCGGTTTGGGTCATCCGGGTGGTGTGCGGTCCAGTTCTCAACACGAAGAATCTCGGCGCCACCAACATTAGTTTCGTGCGCTGGGTAACGGTTGTCCATTTCACGGCCAACCATGCCCTTGATGATGCGCTCTTGGTCGACGTGGTCGGCCTTCATGTCGAGGGTTTCGATGGCCTTGCCATCGCGAATGATGGTGGTCTTATCTGCAATCGCGGCAATCTCGTTGAGCTTGTGCGAAATGATGATGCAGCTGATGCCCTGATCTTTTAGGTGGCGAAGCAGGCTCAACAGGTGCGCACTGTCTTCGTCGTTTAGCGCAGCGGTTGGCTCATCCAAGATCAAAAGCTTCACGCGCTTTGAAAGCGCCTTAGCGATTTCGACCAACTGCTGCTTACCAACACCGATGTCCATGACCTTGGTGTTTGGGTTTTCAATCAAACCCACACGGGCCATCAGAAGCTGAGCTTCTTGGCCGGTTTTGTTCCAGTCGATCAGACCGTTCTTCTTGATTTCGTTGTTCAAGAAGATGTTTTCGGCAATCGAAAGATATGGGCTCAGAGCGAGCTCTTGGTGAATAATGACGATGCCCTTGGCTTCGCTTTCACGGATGTTCTTGAAGCTCATCACATCGTTCTCGTAGACGATGTCGCCTTCGTATGAGCCGTGCGGGTAAACGCCAGAAAGGACCTTCATGAGGGTCGACTTGCCGGCACCGTTTTCACCGCAGATGGCGTGAATTTCGCCGCGCTCGACGGTTAGAGAAACCTTGTCGAGGGCAATAACGCCTGGGAAAGTCTTTGTGATGGAGCGCATCTCGAGGATGTTTGTGCCCATGTTATCCCTGCTTACTTCTTTGTCTGGGTGGTGATTTTGTTGCGGAACCTAGTTGAATCTTATGTTGCTTTATTGCTTTGTTAGTGAGAACCGGTGGAGTGGTCTCCCACTCCACCGGCCCCCTGATACCTATTAGGAATTAACCTAGGTCTGCTTCCTTGATGTAACCAGAGTCAATCAACAATTCCTTGTAGTTGTCCTTGGTAACGATGTAAGGAGTTAGTAGGTAAGAAGGAACAACCTTCACACCGTTGTCATAGGTCTTGGTGTCGTTGGTCTCTGGAGTCTCACCCTTTAGGATGGCCTCCGCCATTGCAACGGCAACCTTTGCTAGTTCACGGGTGTCCTTGAAGATGGTCGAGTACTGCTCGCCAGCTAGCATGGCCTTTACCGATAGAACTTCAGCGTCCTGACCAACAATGGTTGGTAGGTCAGCTGCAGCGTAACCACCGTCGGTTAGAGCTGCGATGATGCCGCGGCTTAGACCGTCGTATGGTGAAAGAACGCCGTTAACCTTTGAGCCGTCAGCGTATGAACCGACAAGGATGTCTTCCATGCGCTTCTGAGCAACTGCGCCGTCCCAACGTAGGGTAGCGACCTTCTCGAAGGCAACCTGACCCGACTTAACAACTAGAACCTTCGAGTCGATGAGTGGCTGTAGAACAGACATTGCACCGTTGAAGAAGAAGGTTGCGTTGTTGTCATCTGGTGAACCAGCGAACAACTCAACGTTTAGTGGGCCCTTTGCGTTTGGACCATCAGCTGAGGTTGACTCCTCTGATGCGTAAACGCCCATGCCAACTAGCATCGAGGTTGCCTGCTGTACGCCGACCTTGAAGTTGTCGAAGGTTGCGTAGTAGTCAACGTTCTTTGAGTCACGGATCAAGCGGTCGTAAGCGATAACTGGAACGCCTGCGTCAGCAGCTGCCTGTAGAACGTCAGTTAGCTGAGTTCCGTCGATAGCAGCGATGATTAGCGCCTTTGCACCCTTGGTTAGCATGCCCTCGAGCTGGGTAACCTGGGTTGGGATGTCATCTTCTGCGTACTGAAGGTCAACGGTGAAACCGTCAGCCTCTAGAGCTGACTTGATGCTGTCACCGTCTGAGATCCAACGGGTTGATGACTGAGTTGGCATCGAAACGCCAATTAGTCCACCAGCAGTTTCTGCTGCTGGTGCACAACCGGTTAGGCCTGCAACAACAAGAGCACCA
>JACCDN010886784.1_pt1 | contig 12702 bp, 13 predicted proteins | sample 7441691 | NCBI WGS metagenome assembly JACCDN01 (sample SAMN15323439, study PRJNA562643) | freshwater metagenome | isolation source: river surface water | place: USA:Blue River Watershed | collected 2017-08-16 | reverse complement strand
TGCCTTCACAGTGCCTCAAGATTCGCGAGTAGAAATACTCAGGCATACCTTCATTTTGCAATCTAGCGGCTCTTACTATTTCCGCTTTCGGGTTATTGGACAAATAAAACTTTGGGTAAACCGGAATGCAGTGCCCTCCCACAGAAATTCCGGGGGTATGAATATGAGAGTAAGGTTGGGAATTAGCAGCTTTTTGGATTTCATGAAAGTCTATTCCAATACTCTCTGCATGTATAAAGAATTGGTTTGCTAATCCAATGTTTACATCGCGATAAGTAGTCTCAGCCAGTTTCACAAACTCGGCCTCCTCACAGCTCTTCATCGCCCAAACTCCATTTTCAAAATTTGATCTAACTGATTCATCTATAGGGAGATTGCTGCCATAGAAATTCATGCCCGCCTTGGTACATTCCGTTGAGAAGCCGCCGACAATTTTTGGGTACCTGCCGAGGTCTTCGAATACTCTCCCCGTTAGCACTCTCTCTGGAGAAAAAACTAGATTAAATCCCTCGCCTGCTCTCAAGCCGGATGCCAATTCCAGCATCGGCGCAAATCGTGTGCTTGTCGTTCCAATAGGGAGCGTGGTTTCATAACACACGAGACTGCCTGCCTTTAGAGACTCTCCAATCTGATTAGTAGCAGAATCAATTGACTTAAAATCTGGTTCACCTTGATTATTCACAAAAAGAGGAACCACCACTACGACTACGTCAGCCGATGAAATTGCTTCCGGATACGAGGTTGTTGCTTTAAGTCTTTTTGCCTCAACTTCTTGTTGAAGGAATTCGGAAAGAAATGCTTCTTCAGGGAAAGGTTCGATTCCTTTATTGATTTGTGCCACAACTTTTTCATTGATGTCCAGACCGACAACCTCGTTACCAGACTTAGCAAACTGAACCGCCAACGGAAGTCCAATTTTACCCATCCCAACTACGCAGATTTTCATAGCTTGACAACTTTGCTTTCTCTTGCACTCTGCAATGCAGCAGTTAAGACTTTAATGGTTTCGGTTGCGGATTCAAGCCCTGCTACCTGAGCTTCCATCCCGAGGACGAAATTACGGAAGTTGATGTGCTCAGTCAATAAAGGCTCAGGTTTCTCAAAAGCAAATTTAATTGTTCTTCCTTGAGTGACACCTGTAAATTGAGCGAGAGGGGATTGCGACATATTTACACTTCCATTCTCATGGAAATAAAGATCGGACATTAGGGTATCAATCACAAAAGTGCCTAGTTTCCCAATCACTTGGATACTTCTCTCTTTTAATGGGTTGAGCCAATTAACCGTGTGGTTCACGATAACCCCGTTTTGAAGCATGCCATTGATTAAGATCATGTCATCAATGGAGTTTTCGTCTTTCGATTTCGTTATAGCTCCCACAGACTTATAACTAGAATCCACCAACCACATTGTTAGGTCGATGTCATGGCTGGCTAAATCAAAAGTCACGCCAACGTCCGATATTCGCGACGGGAATGGCCCCTGCCTCCGAGTGGATATCTGCAATATCTCTCCAAGGTCGCCATTACTAATTCTTTTCTTGGCTTCCAAGAGTGCTGGGTTAAATCTTTCAATGTGTCCAACAGCGCCCTTGATATTATTTAACTCCGCAAGTTTTAGAATTCGAATAGCTGATTCAACGCTATTAGCAATTGGTTTTTCGACGAGAAACGGTTTCCGTCTTTCGATGATTTTGGTGACAAATTCTTCATGCAGTGACGTGGGGGCTGAAATCACACAATAATCAATGGTTGAAAAATCGTATTCTTCTAGGGAATCCACCCACGCAACATCAGGGTAAATTTGGCGAGTGGACTTTATCGGGTCCACAATCAATGCGAGTTCCACTTGGTCAAGATCGTGGAGGATTCGCGCGTGATTTCGGCCCATCATGCCAAATCCAATTAGCGCGACTCTCAACAATTTAGTTGCTCCGCGATCATGTTAATCTCACTGGCAATACGTTTCAATTGATGCTTCTTCAGGGATGGGTGCACTGGAATCGACAAAACTTCATGTGTAGCTAAAGCGGTGTTTGGTAGTTCTAGGTCTGATTCGAATGCTCGCAACTTATGAACTTGCGTCGGATAATAAATATCGCAACCAATTCCTGAAGCCTGTAGCATTTCTTTAAACTGATCTCGGTGTTTTGGAACCCTCAGCGTGAATTGGTGGAATACATGACCGTATCCGTCAGGAACTTTAGGGGTAGCCAATCGCTCTATGTTTTCCGTTAGAAATATCGCGTTCTCTTGACGCGCTCGAGTCCAGGCAGCAATCTTTCTCAGTTGAGCAATTCCAATTGCGGCATGAATCTCCGTCATTCTAAGATTAAAACCCACAATTTCATTTTGATAGCGTTTTTCCATTCCCTGATTTCTGAGAAGTCGGCATGTTCTCGCAACAGATGAATCCTTTACGGAGATTAGCCCTCCCTCACCTGTAGTCATATTCTTTGTTGGATAAAATGAAAATGCAGCGGCATCCCCAAAAGTACCAACAAGTTTCGAGTCAATAGATGCTAGATGTGCTTGAGCAGCATCTTCAACTACAAGTAAATTGTGGGTTTTCGCAATATTTAAAATTTCTGGCATACACGCAGGTAATCCAAATAAATGCACAACAATTATTGCCTTGGTTTTATTTGTAATTTGTTTTTCGATGAGCGTAGGATCAAGGTTGAAATTTTCCAATGAAATATCAATGAAAATTGGCTTCGCTCCCGTCAGGGCGACTGCATTTGCCGTGGCTGCAAAGGTAAATGACGGGACAATAACTTCGTCCCCTTCCCCTATCCCGAGCCCAAGAAGGGCAAGATGGAGGGCTGAAGTACCAGAATTTACAGCAATACAATCCCGATTCTCAAGTTGGACTGAAAATTTCTCCTCAAATTCAGCCACTAATTTTCCCTGAGCCAGTTGCCCTGTTTTGAGGACTTGGTTGACCAGTTTCCTGTCAAGTCTTCCAATAATAGGTTTTGCTAGAGGGATCGGTTTCTTATTTCCTTTATATCTCATTCAGCACTCCCTCAATTTCAATAAACTTTGAGCCAGTTATGGGGCAGGTGAATTGATTCGAATCTAATGAATCTCTAGTTAATCGAAAACCTGACTTTCCGACCCAGCCTATTTGTTTAGCCGGAATACCTGCAAAAAGTCCAAATGCTGGCACGTCCCGAGTGACAACCGATCCAGCGGCAATCATTGCCCACGATCCAACTTCCAAAGGTGCCACACAAATTGAACCTGCACCAATTGATGCACCCCTACCAATCTGCACGCCTACTTCTGTCCAATCAGTTGCCCTTTTGAGGCTGCTGTCAGGATTAATCGCTCTTGGGTTGTGATCGTTTGTGAGAATCACTCCAGGTCCAATGAAAACGCCATCTGCAACAATGGCTGGTCTGTAGACAAGGGCGCCATTTTGTATCTTGCAATTTTGGCCAATTAATACTTCGGCATCTATGTAGGCACGGCTTCCAATTATTGAATTGTCTCCAATTATTGAGAGTTCACGAACTTGAGAGTAATTCCAGATTTGAACATTTTCACCTATTTTCGCCATAGGGTGTACTTCAGCAGAGTCATGTACCTTCGAGTTCTGGCTCATTCGCGAAAGTCTACATCAGACCGCCCAAGGCGAGAAAGCCATTAGAGTAAATCTTCAAGGTTCTTGATTCTTTGGGGATCAACCTCTTAAGGAAATATGGATGAATGCAACAATCTAGCCGTTATTCTACGTTGGTAACAGAAGTATAAATCCAGGCTACTGGCTACCTGAATGGGGGTGCTAATTTGTGACAAATCTCGTTCACTGGGCACAAACTTTATTGCTTAGAGCATCCTATGCTTTTTGTAAAATCCGTATTTCGCGCGTCCCGGAGAATACTTGGTTGATTGGCGTGTCTGGGGTTTGCGGATTGGTTGGAGAATTTGCAGGTCGGTTTAGATCTTTCTCGGTTTGCCTCGAAAAAGATCCATACTTCCCTCAGCATCGCTTCAATTTTAGTTTAAATGGATCGAAGCTTTATAGACTTCGAAGAATCATTCTTGGCCCAATAGTTTTAGGTTATTTCTTGAGAAGAGTTTCCGGGGTATTTTATGTATCGGACGTAGGGTTCCTAATTTCCTCAACAGACGCAAACGAATTTGAATACTCTTTCATAAAGTCACGGGGTAAGCACCTGGTTATCTGGTACACGGGGTCAGATATTCGTTCGATTAGACAATCCATAATTGCAAACAAAGGGGGGCGGTTTGAGGACTATGGCTCTGTTATTCCATTGAGCGATCCTAGGACAATTTCAGAAGATTACGATCGAAGAATTAAAATGAAGGTCCTTGTCGCGGAAAAATACGCTGATTTGATTTTCAATCACAACCAAGATCAGGTCTCCTATTTTAAGAGGAAAGTCTACGATACCTTCGCAATCGTACAAGAAGATTTTTTCAACTTGTCTCTGGATAAATTCAACAAATTGTCTAATTCAAGAATAAGAATTTTCCACGCCGCAACTAATTCTCTTATTAAGGGTACGCCTCTCATTCGAAAAGCAATTGAACGCCTTGAACAGGAAGGTTACCAATTTGAGTATAGGGAGTTAAAGCCAGGTACCAGTCGTGAGGGTTTGCTAGCCGAGTTAAAATCTGCACATCTAGTTATTAACCAGCTTTATTCGAGACTTCCAGGTCATTTTGGGTTTGAGGCCATGGCCAATAGCTGTGCTGTAATCCAAAGCGCTGATTGTCCTAAAGATTATGTTTATGGCGACCCTTGGATGGAAACCCATAGTACCGAAATATATGAAAACTTAAAGACGTTGTTAGAAAATCCGGCCAGACTTCCAATGTTGGCAAAAGCAGGTTATGCCTACGCAATTCAATTCGCCCATCCTGTTTCGGTATCAAATTTTATTCGAGAGATACTTAAGGAAGAAGGCCTTGAAATTATCTCGGGCCAATATTCCTAGGTCCTGCGTTGGCTAGTGAACGGAGAGCTTTTTTGAAAATCCAACGCATTTTCCCGCTAAGTTTAATGGGACTATTTACAAATCTGTAAGCTTTCATGGCCGGCAAGAAAATTTTTTCGTAAAACCGCATTTCATTTCCATATCGCGAATGTGGTACTTCATTTCTCTGAAGATAACTAGAGAATTCATCTTCAGTCCACGACATTCTTTTGAGAAAATACTCCTTGTCTCGTGCCAAAAGATCAGCATCTGGGTAAGCGCTTTCTTCGAGTTGCGTCGCAGCTTCTTGTCTAGATAATTGTCCTGAAAGAACTAAGCTGGATAAGTGCACTTTTCTCTTGTCTATTCCAAACTTTTTAGGCAATAAATAACCTTGGTAAAAGCGAGTAAAGACAGATTCATAATGCTTGAAAGGATACGGTTTAAACTCATATAGCTCAGTTAGCTCAGTGATCGCCTCTTCGCGATTGTATTCAAGATAATCCAAAATAGAAACCCATTTGACTCTTGATAGGAACAACTGTTTCAAAAAATCTTTAGTGCTGAAGAATGGGAAGGTTTCTAGGGACGTTCCGTCGCCAAATTTCTTCCAGATTGCTCTTATATTTCTCTCATCTAATTTATTGACGTAAGACCAATTTTCTGGCATGGGCATACCCTCTGTAGAATAATTGCTGCCAGTTAAAATAGTTTTGCAGTCATATTTCGATGCAAAATTCGAACAAGTTCCGGATGCAGCTTGGTCATAGAGCATCTCAATGTCAACCACATCTGCATTCAAAAACGCAATTTGAAGTTTCCTGTAAGTGCTCCACTTTATTATGTGAGTCTCGTAATCTAAACCTAGCTTAGTTACTAGTTTCTCTATATTGTTCGAGGCAAGTTCGGTATTCCAGCCGTTATCCATATGGACAACTAGTGGATTTAAACCAAGTTGAACCAGCTTATGAAGCGCATAACAGCTATCTAGGCCACCTGATAATCCGAAAATTCCATCATATTTACTTGCTTTGTTTCTAATTTTGATTTCATTTACAATTTTATTTAGTTCGCTTGTTTTGTTCTGGAAAACTTGGTTTTCTTTATTGATATTTTCCCTCGCAAAATATAATTCACAGTAAGTGCATCCATCACCTAACAGTCTCCAACCTACGGCTGTCGCATCCATTAAGCATCTTGGGCAAACGTTTTTCATATGTGATGCTCCATCTGGGATTAGAGGATTGAAAACTTATTAGGGAAAGTAATTAAAACGCCATTTGAGTTTGGGGGACGACATATCATAGTCCCAACAACGAAACCATCAAGGAAATTAATGTCCGAAAGGCTGATAATTTGATCCTCTGAGCCGATTCCTGTCCCAATCAATATCTGCAATGGAAGTAAAGCTGGTGCAAGTATCTGAAACTTTTCCAGAATTGCACGATATCTGGCGGGTACAGAGGTAGAGGAACGGCCATCAAATTCGACAATTCTAATAATTATTTCACCGACATTGGAAGCAATTATCATTTCACTTAGCTCACTAATCGACACTCGCCGTACCGTTGAATTTAAGGAAGACCATAGCTCAAGACATCCTGATTCTTCATCAAAATGATTTATATCCAAACTTAGCGCTACCGAACTCTTACCTATCTGAGAAGAGAGTTTTCGAACAAATGAATTTGCCTCAAAAAAACTGTTGCTGACTACAAATCTCTCAACACCAAGTGAGGTGAGTAATTTTATGTCGGAGGTCTCACTTAATCCGCCTCCGTAGGCTAGTGGAACCGAGACTTCCTCCGAAAGATGCCTAATGAAGTCGTAGTTTGGTGACTTTGATTTACTCGCGCCTATATCCGAAAGAAATATCTCCTGGGACCCTTTCTGATCCAATATTCGAAGAATGTTTGTAGGGTCACCTAGGTACTGAGGGTTTTGAAATCGCTCAGTTTTTACGGCCTCATCTCCTGAAATTTGCAGGCTTGCTATCACCCTCATATTAAATCCATTCATTTCGTAATTTCTCAATTAAGCGCTTACCTCTTGAATGGCTTTTTTCAGGATGGAATTGGAATCCCGCAACATTTTCTGACATGGCCCCGGCGACGATACTTGAAAATTGAATCTTTGCTAGTTCCAAACGTGATTCATGCACTTCTGCCTCTTGGGTGGTGAATCCGAAACTATGTGTAAAGTAATAAGAGCCCTCTTGAATTGGAAAGCCATTATCTGACGTAACTTCTTTCCAACCAGAATTGACTAGTTTGTCGTTGGGCAGTTGACCAACCAAGTTTGAGCAACCCAAATTTAGAATGCCAAGCCCTTTTTTGGACCCTTCTTGGCTCGACTGACCCAGTAATTGAAAACCAAGGCAAATTCCAATCAATTTTGTCCATTGCCCATCTTGGAGGTAGGCAAAAAATTCAGATTGTATAAGTTGTTGAACTCCGAAATCCCAATTGCCTACTCCTGGGAGCACTACACATGACACATTCGTATCAATTTGAAGGGGGCTAGTTACGACACTGATTTCCATATCGTATTGGGAAAATAACCTATGCACTGAATTTATGTTGCTAACTCCGTAGTCAATTATTGATATGCGTGGTGACGGCATTAACGGCCACGCAGCTCTTCATGAACCAAATCAGTGAAAATCCAACCGTACAGGAAATCAATCGGCACTGATTCTGCTGTAATCTTGTCGACTTCTGAATCTCCAATCATTATTGCTTCCTTAAAACTCGAAGAATCCAATGCCTTCTTAATTGAAGCCCCGCTTGGTTTGAGTTGTGTATCAATCGCGTAGATGACTCGACCACTGAAATCATAATGTCGAGAAAGTAGCGAGATCTTAATCTGTTGTTGCTGGCGAGTTCCATTGGTACAAACCCAAATCACCTTTTTCAAACTTTGTAAGGCGTTCAGAATATACAACATGTCGGGATTAATGCTGAGCCTTCTGTCTACATGAGGATTGCTGAGCATCGATTTGAATCTTTCAGCACTCAATTGTATCCCCAATCTTGCATTGAGTCTCTGAATAATCTGACTGGGTCCATGTTGCTGGTATTCAGTGAAATAAACATTCATTATCTCAATTCTCTGAATATCCGATTTATCTGGCAACTCCTGTGCAAGGTAAGGCCGTAAAGTTTGAGCCAAATAATTCCTTTGATCATAAAGCGTGTCATCTAGATCAAAAATAAAATTACTGTACTTCTCAAGTATGTTCAATGTAGCCGCCCTCAGTTCGATAAAAACGTGTTGTCCAATCAGGTTCTTTTATTGTTACTTTACTTCCCATCGAATTCAAAACAGCGTACTCAATTAAATTTGTCCCACCCAAAATTGTTGCATGCATGGTTCCTTGGATTCTAGGGTTACATTCCAAGAAAAAGAGGTCACCTTGTTGATTTTCTAAGAACTGGAAACCAAAAATTCCCGTAAGTTGCAATTTTTCTGACAGTCTTTTGCACTGCTCAATCAAGCTTGGATGATTAACTAGCTGGTTCAAAGAGCTAACTCCTGAACGCATGATGATTCTCTTTCTGGGTATTGCTATAAATTGGCTAGCATTTCTGAATACATCTACCGTGTATTCAACCCCGTGAATTTCAGGCATGGCATAGTATTCCGCGGGGTCTGTTTCTTTTAAAGTTAAGATTTCTAGGCAAATACTCAATGGTATGACATGAATCCCTGTTGGCTTAGAGGCTATGTGTGACGAAATCCGCTTGTCGTCAATTACTCGGATCACTCCTCGCCCACCAGAGCCATTTTTTTTCTTCAAGAAACAAGACCCGTTCAAGTCTATTTCGTTTTTAATATAATTCTTTAAATTGAGTGACTCTCTGCCATCCACAATCGGAGTTACGCCCACGCCACATTCTGACGCGGCTAAAGTTGCAGCAAACTTATTATTTGCTTTTGTAATCACTGAAAAGTCTCCAGCAATTGCCAGTTTTGTCTCCTTCGGAATAATTGAGGCAAACTCCGCAAGGATTAATGTTTCCCTCGTTGTCTGTGGCAAGATTACTTGAATTTCGTATTTCCGTACGATGTCTATGATGCTTTGAATATAGTCTTGCGGGACAGTCGAATCAATCTCTAGAAGCTTTGTGAAGCCTGGGCGCCCTTTCATTCTGAGAGTTTGATCTATTCCTAGAATATTGCTGACGTCAAGTCTTTCTGAATTTGAAATTCCATAAAGAGTCCCAGATGTACCGGGGGCAAAACAGCCCGTCACCAAGATATTCAATTTCAGCATGTTATTCTTCATATTGTGCCAAGATTATCAGAGTACACAGAATTGCTAAATAGACTGTCTTCTATCGAAAATTTAGGCAACTATCTTATTCTGCGGCACGATATAGATATCGGATTGAGTGCTGGACTTCAAATGGTTGAAGATGAAAGGTCCATTGGTCTCGAAAGCATTACATTTATTCGAATGGATTCTGACTGTTTCAATCCTCGTGGCATTGAAAGTGCAAAGCAAATCAACCGGCTAGCGAAGATGGGAACCATTGGGCTTCATATGAACTCACCCGCCTCCTATACAGATATTGAATCCTTTAATGATGAATTTCATAGATTTAAAAGGGAGCTCGAAGACATAAGTCAGGTTCAAATTAATGACATTTCTTGGCACAGGCCTCATAAATTGGATTTAGGTGGGCCAAGCACCGTTAACGGATTAAGAAATTTTTATTCTGCAGAATTTTTTCTTGACATTCTATATGTCAGTGATTCTGCAAACTCTTGGACCCCCGAGAAGGAGTCAATCGTAATGGAAAGCCTTTCTGGCTTGAAACGCGTACAACTGCTAATACATCCTGAATGGTGGTCTCTCGAAACTTCAATCAAGTCATTCGATTTTGCTATTGAAATGGAATTGCAAAAGGTGGAGCTTGAGGTAAATCGAGAAATTACTTGTTTTGGTGGTGAGTTTAAACTGAGTAATCTCAATCTCAATTTTGGCGGGAGGATTTAGATTGCAGCCGAAGGGGAGAATAATTTTTTTTGCCGATCTTGGTCATAGCTCTCCACGAGTGCCGGGGATATTTTCAGAACTGGCACGATTAGGATGGGATATAGATGTTGTTTGTCCTCGAGTAACTTCTAGAAAAAAAGATTTTTTTATATCTGGGATTGAAATTCCAAAAAATTTCAATTTTTATTTCACCGGATTGTATTTTTCAGATTATAAGATAATTATTGGCTCTGGCCTTATCAAGCGTTTAACTCGGTTGATTACGAAGTTAATTCTGAAATTTGGCATTTTTCTCTGGAGTAGGTTGCTTTTTTGTCGACAGGATTTGGGGTGGCACTCAGGGGTAGAGAACCACAAATATTGGGTGCCATGGGCGGTCAAGAGGGCCACAAAATTACACCGGGATACACCCCATAACTCACGAATTCCAACAGTAGTTTTGAGTTCTAGTTCCCCGTTTACTGCACATATTGCAGCAAGTAAATTTAGTTCCGAGATGCATCTTCCTTGGATAGCAGACTATCGAGACTTGTGGACTTTGAATCATTCGCGTCACCAGGACTTACATGATCCGATGAGTATCTTTGAGAGAGAAATTATTTCAGTAGCGTCTGAGATAGTGACTGTGAGTGAGCAACTAAAAGGACAACAATCAAGTCTCTTCAACGGTGAGATAACTGTGATTCATAACGGTTTTGCCAAGAGAAAATTGGCTTCAAGAGTCGCTCCCACGAAGCCCTTAAAAATTGTCTACACAGGGTCCCTCTATAAAGACAATATGAATTTAGACCTTTTTTTGAACGCTTTAGACAAGTTTAATGGTCGCTTCATTGAACCTAAAATCCAAGTTGTGTTTGCGGGTACGGTTTCGACTGAGGTTAGAAATTACTATAGTCAAAAGAACCTTCTTCTTCCCGATTACATAAGCGTTCTTGGAGACTTATCACGTGATCGCGCTTATCGGTTGCAGCAGGATGCAGATATTGGGCTTGTGCTTGGATGGGAGGATAAAGCATTTCAAGGGAGTTTTCCAACTAAATTTTTTGAATACATTGGTTCTAATTTGTATGTTTTGTTTACCGGCGGACATGAAGGCGACGAATGTGCCTCAATGATAAGCAAGGCTGGATTGGGCAGCGTAGCTCACGACCATAACCGTCTAACTGAAGTTTTTCAGGAGTTGGTAGAAAACCCTGGCAAATTAGTGCAGAATTCTAGAAATTGTGAAGAATTTAGCTACGGTTCTATCGCGAGAAAATTTGACCTCGTGCTTTCAAATTATTGCATCCCCAAAACCAACTATTTTTCTTGAATGCTACTAACCAATTTTACGAGTGAATATGTAGACATAACCTGGGCCCATTCCAGGTTTCCATATTTCTCTCGGTACCTCTAATGCTGCTTCTTTATGAAAATTAAGATTCTTATCTAACTTACTAATCAGCTTTTCAAAGTTATGTGAAAAGCCCGTACCTGAAAACACAGCGCGTAAATTCGATACAGCAGGTGTACTTTCTGATTTAGGCTCGATAAGAATTATCACCTTGGCGGCCGAGCTCAAGATTTTTTTGACAACTGAGCTGATTTTGATGGGGTGCACATACATCAGTGTTGCCCAAGACAAAACCACGTCGGTTTCTTCAAATTCTATGAAGTTTAGGTCGCCCTGAGAAATAGATAAATTATCCAAGCTAAGATGGGCAGCAAATGATTTTCCTGCAAGAACGGCTAGATGGGACAGGTCGATGCCAGAGTATTTTCTCTCTGGGTGTTCTTGGGCGAGACGAATTAACCTGCTTCCACATCCAGATCCAACCTCTAGCAATGAAAGGTAGTCAATCTTATTTAAAAGTTCGCCTAAGAAATTATTTTGATTTGAATGCAAATCCGACAACGTAGTTTCTAGAGTTGGGCTTTCAGAAAACTCCCACCGCGCTCTGTATGAAAATTTTGGATTGGAACTCAAATTGAATTTCATGGGCTATGGCCAAGCTCTAGGTTTAGACACATTCCAAGGTTCTTGAATGCCTAAGCAGGTGTATACAGATATCTCAATCAAGTATTGCTATGCCGTTCGGCGTCAATAGATGCACAGATACAATTCCCGATTGGTCTTCGTTGCTTTCTGGATTTACCCATTCGATATTCACGTCGCCTAATGACGCAAGTATCTCTTCCTTAAACCAAGAATCGGCCAGTTGATTTGTGTCTGCAATTACAATCTTTTCTATCTCTGCTTGTGGTGTACCGTCTTGAGATGGATGATCTGCAGAAAGCCATTGGATGAAGAATGGGAATTCACGAGTATCGGCAATCTCTTTAACGCCAATTTGCTTCCACTTTAAATCTGTTCCGTTTGGACGTGTGCGGTGGCCTTCGGTTGCATCGCGGCCAAACTTCTCTTCGATTGGCGCAATGTCTTTAGTACTGAAGACCCAAGTGAACCAACCGCCGCCTTCATTAGCTTTCTTAGATACTGCCTTGCCCCATGGGGTTTGTTCTGTTGCTGGGTGATCAAGAGGGCATACGACCTCGATGTACTGGCCATTTTTCAGTGATGCAGTGAAGTTTCGTGTTCCAAATCTTGGGTGGATACCACCATCAACGAATGTGCTGCCGAGGCGCGAACCCAGGCGTTGTACTGTGTCAGCGAGTTGATCATGGGAAGTCACATAAGAAACATGGTCTAGACGCATGGTGGAATTCTGCCGTATAGCAAGGGGTGCCCATGACCACCCTCAAGGGGTGGTTT
>JACCDN010825445.1_pt1 | contig 12703 bp, 13 predicted proteins | sample 7441691 | NCBI WGS metagenome assembly JACCDN01 (sample SAMN15323439, study PRJNA562643) | freshwater metagenome | isolation source: river surface water | place: USA:Blue River Watershed | collected 2017-08-16 | reverse complement strand
GACTATGTGGTCGCCACCAATACGGCTGCGACCGTTGCCGACTTCCTGGAGGCTTCATTTGGCGCTCTAGATTTGGACTGGCGTAAGCATGTCGAATTCGATCCTCGTTATTTGAGGCCCACTGAAGTCGACGCCTTGATCGGGGATTACTCAAAAGCAAAGGCTCGACTTGATTGGGAGCCAAGTGTTCTGGTGGGTGAGCTAGCTACAAAGATGGTCGAACACGATTTGTTGATATTGAAAAATGCCAACCCTGTGTTTGAGACTTTGAGCTGGCGCTATTGAGCCTGTGGGCGGAATTGTGCCTCTAAAGAATGAAAGTCCGACCCTTTCAATCCTGATCCCGTCGTTCAATCAGGGAAATGAAGCCGCGTCTACCATTGCTCACCTTTCCGAGCAAATAGACCAATGGCCTAGCCGAATAGAAGTGCTTGTCTCTGACAATTTCAGTGAAGTGGACCATTTTGACCAAATTAAGCATTTGGTCGGCAAATATCCTTGGCTGAAAATTTACCGCCAAGAGGCCAATCTCGGATTTAAAGGCAATGTCGGCTTCTTGGCTCGTTCGGCCCGGTTCGAGTGGTGCATCATTCTTGGCTGCGGTGACCTGCTAGACATTGGGACCCTTGCCCGAGTCCTGCATGAAACTGAGGTAAGCGGAATCGACCCGAATATTCTTGTGACCAATGTTGTGTCGCATAATTCGTTTGATCGCAATCCGTTTACCGGCCTGAAGGCGCTCAGTGTGGCATCGCATGGTCCATTCAGTAAATGGGCTCCATATCAAGAGGCGATACCTGGGCAATTATATAAAACAGAATTTCTCAAAAGACATTGGATGAGCAATCTCCAATCGGGAGAAACCTGGCCACACATCGATTTAGCACTCCGCCTTCTTTCGCGCGAACGTATTGTTATCGCGAAAACAAACGCGGCCATTGTTTCGATGCATCAAACTGTCGCGGGCTGGTACTACAGGCCAGGTGCCAATGTTTCGACACTCATGAAACACGTTTTTCTCTTGGCTCCCCACATGTTCAGAAGCTTCGGCATTTTTGCAAAGCTTTCGATGCTTCTAACTCGTGGTCTGATTAACGCATTGTCTCAAGACAAATTAGCTTCAGCCAAGAGTCGTGGATTGGAAACAAAAAACTGAACAGAAAGCGCTAATCCTGAGTCGGTTCAAATTTCGACTCGGTGCTCTCCAAAAAAAGTCACTAAACCTTTGGACTCATCCACAAGGACAACCGCACTAGCGCGGATTTTGCCCTCGTGCCTATTTCTGCAGAGCTGCATAAATAATCCTTTCAAGAGCCTCTTGAGATTTCCACTTCCGAGCCGCATTCGAATTTAGGAATTTCCGTAGCTCAGCCAAAAATTCATCAGCGTCTCTGGAGAGTGCTGTTTCGATTCCCTTCTCGACTCCAAGTAAAGACGGCTCCCTAATTTGAACAACTAAATTGTTCGGAATTCCAAAGGATTCAACGAGTGGCCCGACATAAACAGGAATACAACCTGCGAACCATGCATCAAATAGCTTCTCTGTCAGGAACTCACTGCTATTTTCTATAATCAGGGCCACCTTGTAGCGACTCATCGCCTCGTTTTTATCTGAAACGCTTCCCATGTAAGCCCTTGGCGTGGCAAGGATTTTTGACATTCCTCGAAAACTGGGTCGAACTCTTGAGCGTAGAGTTCGCCAAAGCTCATAAATTCTATGTGCGAGTCGGATTCTAACAGTCCGATCCCACCCAACCCCGAATACATCAACAATGTCAAGCTCCGATGAGGCTGCAGCGCGAAGCCAATAGTGTTGTCCTTCCACATAAGACCATTTATCGGCATTAACCAGCACGGCCCGCTTCATACGCTTTCTGTTCTCAGATATGGAAAGCCAGGTTTGAGGCCATGGAAATGAGTCAGAGCCACTCGGCCTGCCAACTCGTATAACATTGTCAAAGTTCTTCAAAACCCGTTCTTGGGAGTGCTCAGGTATGACAACCTGTGGCTCATTTATTACCAGAACAGTCCAAATTCCAAGGGAATTTGCTCTCTTAATTAGAGGTGCCGAGGAGTTTTGGAAATCTACACAGATAAGAAGGTCTGGGTTCTCCTCTAGAGATTGGACCAACTGATGCCCCAGAGACTCAGCCGCTGCGGCTAGGGAGGATGGGTCTACGTCCTTGAGACCTTGGGAGTAGTTCTTCCCGGTGAAGAAGATCTTCACCGCCCACTCCAGTAAAAGTTTGATACACAACTCATATTTGTTTTGATTTCCTGTCTAATTTCCATTCTTCGACCAAGTTATGAGAAAAAACAGTGTTTATTTCAAATTGCTTTCAAGATCTTTTTGAGCAGGGCGAAGAACACCCTTGTGAATTGTCCTTGACGATCTCAAGAGACATTCACGATTCTCCAACTTGGCTCGAATTCTGATTTCGGGGAAAAGTTATTAACCTTTGCAGACCCGATGATTGGAGCAATAACTGGAGTTCCGGGGGCCGTCAAAAATGCGGCCCACCAGCTAAAAGAGCTGTTTGCTGCTACAAAAGCGGTGGCCTGACTCATCAGGACCAGATTCTCCAAGGGTCGAGAGAGGTCGCCTGGCCCAATTATCCTTTTAGGTTGCAAATACTCAAGAAGGTCTTTTGGTGTAGACGAAGGGGTGTCTGTAAAGAGCCAAATTTTGCGGCTCAAGGCCTCATCGAGTTGGTCTTCTAGAGCGTTTTTTAGAAATGACAGTGAGGAACTTCCGTAAATGTGTTTCAGATTAAGGTAATCCCCTTGGCGCAAGTGGACTGCGATGGCTTTATCCTCTTTGATCTCCTCACTAAGTTGATTGAATGCGCTTGAAGGGTTCACAACGTTAGCGACTTGCTGCCTAAGAAGACCGCGGTTCATAAAAGCCATAGATTTCGCAGGACAGTAACTATTAATTAGCCTGACAGGCTTGTTCAGCTGAGGGTCCGAATCGCTGCCAGTTTCACTCGTGAGCCAGCCCAATTTTCCTACGAGCCAAGGTGCACGGTCTCCCAAGATTCGCATAGCCTGCATGCTCTTGCCAAACGAGTTTGTTTTTCCAATCGGCTGGTTAATTTTGGTAAGGATTCGGCCGGTATGGTGAAATTCAGAAATCTGCAAAGGCCATCTGGATACTCCTCCTATGGAGTCCTCGGCTTCGGGAAGAAGATCGCCCCTTAGTATGAGATCCCTGCCTTGCTCGCGAGATATCGCGAGACCTGTCGAATACTGAAAAAGTTGATTTCCGAGACCGCCCCTCAGAAAGACATTCAATTCTTTATGCAGAGTCAACTTACGTGCCCAAGAGTAAGGAATTCTTTTATCTGGCGCGTCACTATCTCAGTCGCTGAATCAGTCGATATTCCCTCTAAGCTCCACTGAAGTGCTCTTTGAAAATCGATTCGATTTTCCCAATCCAGCACCGTCAAAGCCTGTTGAGAATCCAAAGTCAGCATCTGAGTCTCTTTTAGTGAGGGAATCACATCTGAGAGTTCAACCTTAAGTTCAGGAATCTCTACCTTGGCAGCATCTAATACTTCCGAAACACTTCTGATGCTTTCAGGGTCAGGGCCGAAATTCAAAGCAATTGGCACGGAAGCCCCGTTCTTGACCTTGTTGAGGAGAAGTAAGTAACCCGCTAGGCAGTCCAGGACGTGTTGCCAAGGTCTAACTGCAAATGGGTGTCGAATTCTTAAAACCTCGTCACTCTTGAGAGCCCTTATCACATCAGGGATAAGTCGATTCTCGCTCGCATCGAACGCGCCAATTACGTTGCCTGCACGCGCAATGTGCAATCGCAAGTTTGGGTTTGTTGCGGCCCAACTTTGAGTAAGTATGTCCGCCATTGCCTTAGATGCGGAGTATGGATCATGGCCTCCAAGGGGATCGCTCTCTACGTAAGAGCCTTTACCATCGTCGCGATAAACCTTGTCCGTTGTTATCACCAGGCTTACCGGTGGTGAAGCGAACCCGCTAACCGATTTGAGAAAATTCAAGGTCCCATCAACATTTGTTGTGTAGGTCTCCACTGGGTCTTCGTAAGAGCGCAAGACCAATGGTTGGGCTGCCATGTGAATGGCGAAGTCTGGCTTACTAGCGATAAGAGAATCCTGAAGAGTCTCCAAGTCGCGAATGTCGCCGATGAAATGGTGTTTCAGTTCTGAATCCAAACCAGCCAGTTGAAACAGGCCACCTTCCACAGGGGGAAGTGAATAGCCCGAAACTTCGTGCCCGAGTTGCCGTAACAGCATTACGAGCCAAGAACCCTTGAACCCGGTGTGCCCAGTGACGAAGTAGTGCATCCTTAGGCCTTTACGAAATCGTGAACCACTTCGCTCACGTAGGTCAACATCTCCTCCGTTAGCCCCGGATAGACCCCAAGCCAGAAGGTGTTCGTCATAACCAAATCAGAGTTCTTCAGGTCACCAATGACCCTATGTTCGATGTTTCTGTAAGCAGGCTGCTTCAGAAGATTGCCAGCGAAAAGCAGGCGAGTTCCAATCTTCTTCTCATCCAAGTGACGCAATAACTCAGTTCTGTCGATTCCACTCTCAGGATTGATAGTGATCGGGAAGCCAAACCAGGAGGGATCTGAGTTCGGTGTTGCTTCTGGCATCACAAAATCTTGAATGTCGGACAGGGTGGCTTTCAGGTAGTTGAAGTTAGCCTTGCGAGCAGCTACGAACTTGTCTAGCTTCTTTAGTTGCGATACGCCCAGGGCAGCCTGCATGTCGGTTGCCTTTAGGTTGTAGCCAATGTGGCTGTAGATGTACTTGTGGTCGTAGCCGAAAGGTAGGTCACCGAGTTGCCACTCGAAACGCTTGTGGCAAGTGTTGTCGTGACCGGTAGCGCAATAGCAGTCTCGCCCCCAGTCTCTGAATGATTCGACTTGCTTTTTAACCAATGGGCTGTTTACAAAAACAGCGCCACCCTCACCAGTTGTGATGTGGTGGGCTGGATAGAAACTAACGGTCGCCGTATCGCCAAAGCTTCCGGTTCTTTTGCCGTCATAGGTGCTTCCTAAGGCATCACAGGAGTCCTCAACCAGCCAAAGATCATGTTCCTTACAAATTGCTTTGATGGCAGCAACGTCAAAGGGGTTTCCAAGCGTGTGCGCCATCATGATGGCTCGCGTCTTGGGGGAGATGGCCTCGCGGATTTGATCGATGATGGCGTCGTAGGTGCCGATTTCCACGTCAACAAAGACGGGGATCAGCCCATTCTGGATGATGGGATTTACCGTTGTAGGGAATCCCGCCGCAACGGTGATCACCTCGTCACCGGGCTTTAGAGCCCTTTTCCCGAGTTTCGGGCTGGTTAGTCCAGAGAGGGCAACTAGGTTTGCGCTGGATCCAGAGTTGACAAACAACGCATTGCGAACGCCGACGTAACGAGCCAGGCCACGTTCAAATTCCTCGTGGAATCTTCCCGCTGTTAGCCAGCCATCCAAAGATGACTCAACAAGCGCAACATAGTCATCAGCATCTAGAACTTTTCCGGAGACTGGAACGTTGGATTCCCCTGGCACGAATGGCTTTGGAGCGAGGTCCTCGAAAGTGCTTCGTACATCGCTAAGAATCTTTTCAAATTGCACTCTGATACCCCTGGGTGGCTACAAACAAACGCGGAACTCAATACTACGATGGTATGGACCACGACTAGGGGGCATTCCATTGAAGGCAGTGATTTTGGCCGGTGGGCTCGGAACGCGGATGCGCGAAGAAACTGAGTTCAAGCCCAAGCCGATGGTGGAGGTTGGTGGAAAACCAGTCCTCTGGCATATCATGAAAATTTTGGGCCACCAAGGCATTAGCGAATTCATCATCTGTACGGGCTACAAGGGTGAGGTTATAAAGCGCTACTTCTATGACTACGGGGCAATGAGCCAGGACTTCACGGTCACCCTGGGCCGTCAGGATCAAGTTGAATTCCACGGCGACCATTCAGAGTTTGGATGGAAGGTTACCGTAGCCGATACAGGCCCTTACACGTTGACCGGCGGTCGAATTAAGGCCATCGAAAAGTATCTTGATGGCGAAGACTTCCTGATCACCTACGGAGACGGCATCGCAAATGTTGACCTAAGTGCTCTCATTGCGAGACACGAAGAACTCGGGGCGGATCTGACCTTAACAACCACCCAACCTCAAAGTAGATTTGGAGTTGTTGAGATTGCTCAAAATGGAATGGTGTCGAGATTCCTTGAAAAGCCCCCTGGGACCGAAATCATAAACATTGGTTACATGATTGCCAAGCAGTCGGTATTCGATTACCTGAGTGAAGATGGCCCTCTCGAGGAAGCACCATTGAGGGAATTGGCAGCCGCTGGCAAGCTCGGCGCTTACAGGCACTCCGGATTTTGGCAGCCTATGGACACCGTGAGAGAAGCGGAACTTCTCAATTCTATTTGGAACAAAGGCACTGCGCCTTGGAAAATTTGGTAAGTCAAGTGATGGAAATTCAAGAAAAGTCAAACTTCTCGGCTGAGGCGCTTTTTCTGGGACAGCTGCTTCTCAGGGAAGGCAACCTGGCGGATGCCATCTTGGACCCTAGCGGAGCGACCGTCGGGTTCATCTCACCGATCACAGGTGCTGATTTAGGCAATCACCACCTGATCCAACTGCTCACCGAGTGGCGAAACCAAAATCAATTTGCCTACCCTTCGCGATTTGAGGCAACCACTGAGTCCACCAAAAAGTGGCTCACTTCTCTTTTGGCCAGCGGCGGACGAATTTTGTTTAAGTTGATGGATCCCTCAATGCAGTTGATGGGCCACATTGGTCTAGCTTGGAATGAAAAGCAGTCTCGATTAGAGCTTGACAGCGTCCAGCGTGGAACATCCGGAATGCCTGGGTTTATGGGGCTGGCAGTTGAGTGGATCGAAGCATATGCCCAAAAGGAGTTCAATTCCCAGGAGCTTCACCTGAGAGTTCTAGGCTCGAATAGTCGAGCAGTTGCCTTCTATGAGCGCCTTGGATATCACGTCATCTCGCGTGAAGATATCACGATCGTTGATGCGAGAAACGCCGATGCCTCTCACCAAGACGTCTTTCTCAGCATGGTCAAGGACCTTGAGTCTGGAATCAAGCCAAAAAAGGAAATATTGACTGCCGGTCCGTCAATTGGATATAGGGAGCGGTCCTACACTGCGGACGCCGTGAAAAACGGCTGGAATCAAAATCACTCCGACTATCTTCGCAAGCTTCAGGACAGCTTCGCAGTCTTTGTGGGCTCCAAGCATGCCCTAGCAACGAGCAGTTGTACTGGTGCTCTTCATCTTGCCTTGGCAGCCGTCGGAGTAGGTCCTGGCGACGAGGTTATCGTGCCGGCAATCACATGGGTTGCGACAGCCTCAGCCGTCGCATATACGGGCGCTACTCCTGTGTTTGCTGACGTCGACCCTCACACTTGGACCCTAGACCCAGAGTCGGTTAGGTCGAAGTTTTCTTCGAAGACGCGGGCAATCGTGGCAGTCCACCTTTACGGCTTCTTGGCAGACGTTTCTGAGTTGAGAGCCTTGGCAGACGAGCGAGGCTTGTTTCTTGTGGAGGACGCCGCTCCAGCGATTGGAGCCACCCTGGGCGAGCGAAAAGCTGGAACATTCGGGCACATTGGCTGCTACAGCTTCCAAGGCGCCAAACTCTTAGTGTCTGGTGAGGGTGGAATGCTGGTAACTGATTCTCCAGAGCTGTTTGCGAAAGCTGTCAAGTTCCAAGAGCACGGAAGAAAACCCGGCACATTTTGGATCGAAGAGCTCGGCTACAAGTACAAAATGTCTAACCTTACCGCTGCACTCGCACTTGGACAGCTCGAGAGAGCCCTACCTCAGATCGAGAAGAAACGTTTGATATCCTCTTGGTATCGCGAATCGCTTCAAGGCGTGTCTGGAATTGACTTTCAACATGAGTTGGCGAATTCCGAATCAATTCATTGGATGACTTCAATTGTGCTTTCAGGCGACAAGGTTGGCCAGCGCGAAGACCTCACTCAATTCTTGCGGTCCGAGGGTATTGACACGAGACCAGTCTTCCCGAACATTTCCAAATTCACTTTTTGGGAGAGAAGGTGGGGAGACTTCCCGGCATCCGACGCTATTGCGGATAACGGAATCAACCTACCTAGCGGAGTTGGGCTGACCAAGGCTGATGTCGAGCATGTGGCGAATTCAATCCGAAGATTCTTCAATGCCTAACGTTCTGGAATCAGCAAAGCTCGCTAGGGAATTGATTCTCGAAACGTCCGCCCGAACGAGCACTCCGCACTTGTCTTCTTCACTTTCGGTGGTTGATTTGTTGGTGACCTTGGGGTTTTTGGGGCACGAAACGGAGCCGACTCGAGATGTCTACCTCTCGAAGGGGCATGCGGCGCTAGCTATGTATAGCTCTTTAGTTGCTTTGGGTAAGTTGCCGCGCGAAGTTATGGACCTGTACTGCGCGGACGGAAGTATATTCGAGGGCCACGTCAACTCGCGGATACCGGGCATCCCATTGTCTACCGGCTCACTCGGCCACGCAGCGCCTTTTGCCGCAGGCCGGGCTATGGGCGACCTCGTACTTGGGGGTCTAAAGCAGCACTGGGTGGTGCTATCCGATGGTGAACTTGACGAAGGAAGCAATTGGGAGGCAATGCTCATTGCGTCGCACAGGCGACTGTCAAACTTCCACATTGCCATCGACCGCAATCGAATTCAATCTCTACGTTCAACGGAAGAAACGTCCGCACTTGAACCGCTGGCTGACAAGTTGCGGTCATTTGGATTTGCCGTGGAAGAGTTGGACGGACACGATCATGAGGCCATTTCTAGGCACATCGATTGGGCGGAATCCTGCGGAATGCCTACCGCGTTAATTGCGAACACAATCAAGGGTAAAGGTGTCAAGGACATCGAGGACAATGCGGTTCTTTATCACTACAAGCCCGCAAACAGTGATCACCTATTAGCTTTTCGGTCTTCGAGCGGGTATCAATCAAAATGAGAAAACACTTTATTGAGCAGATAACCAAGCGCGCACGAATTGACGAGAGAGTCTTCCTCTTGATAGGAGACTTGGGATATTCAGTCGTAGAAGTCTTTGAGAGTGAGTTTCCTCATAGATTCGCGAATGTTGGAGTAAGCGAGCAGGCTGGCATGGGAATTGCCGCGGGGTTGGCCAAATCTCATTTACCGGTTTTCTACTCGATTGCAAACTTTCCATCATTTAGGTGCCTGGAGCAAATTCGCAACGATGTCGCCCACGAGGGAAACCCCGTGATGATTGTTTCCCTGGGTGCCGGTTTCTCTTATGGAACCGCCGGTTATTCTCACCATGCGATAGAGGACGCCGCTGCGGTTGGCGCGATTTTTGGAATGTCAGTATTCACGCCAGCTTGCGTTCATGAGCTTGACTCAGTGCTAGAGGGTTACTGGCAGAATCCGCGGCCGATTTACCTGCGGCTGGGCAGCGCAGAAGTTTGCGAAGGGTGCTTGCCAAGCGCTGAAAACGGATTGATCGATAGCCTTCCAGCAAGTAAGAGCACCGAAGCCTCTACCGTTTTCGTAACACACGGCGAAATCGGATTTTTGGTTGCCAAAGGGCTTGAGCAAACCCCTCTGAGCTATCAGATTCTCTCTGTTTCCGACTTCAATTTTTCATCCGATGCCGTACTGGACATTGTCGCTTCGTTTAAGAACGTAATCACGGTAGAAGAACACTCGCGAGACTTTGGATTCGGCGCTCGCTTGAGGGCGAAGCTGAGTAACTCGAAGTTTGACCATTTCGAAATCATGGGAGTCCCGAACCTAGATTTTCACATAGGCGGAAAGAGGCAGTTTCACCTTCAAAGGTCAGGTTTGACGGAATCTGATTTTCTGAGGGTTTTGGAGAAGCTCCAATAATGCCAAAAGTCGCTTTTGCCCTCGACCGCCTTCCCAGGACAGTTGAGGTCTTGTCTGCTCGCGATTCGGTCAATTCGGCCGAGCTGACTGTGTTTTTGGGCATTTACAACGCCAAGCCATTCATGGCCGATTTATTGACCAGTATTCGAAACCAGACCTGGACTAGCCATGTTAACTTGCTGATTGTCGACAACGATTCAACGGATGACTCGTTGAGATTCCTCCTGGAGTCCCTTCCAGAAATGGATTGCCAGATCACGATTGTCCGCAATCTAACAAATGTCGGTGCATTGGGCAGTCTTTATCGAAATGCGGATTTAGTTGAGACCGAGTGGCTCACCTTTATGCATCAGGACGACGTATATCTGCCCAACTTCTTGGATTCTTGCCTTCGCGAGGCTAGGGCTGCCGCAGCTGAAAAGATCAGCACAATCTCCTTTGATTACCTCACCGTAGAGGGCGACGCGAAACCTGACCACGTCCCAAATCCAACTTGGTTCGCAAAGGGTGCCCCCGGCTACAGGGTGTTTCAAGAAAGCCTGGCCAACCACTCAATCCCATGGCCGTGCTCCGTTTTTAGAACCAATTACCTCCTGGAAGAACCTGTGCCATTTCACTCCGCGGCCTTCCTTGACACAGAGATCGCTCTAAATCATGCTGGCGACGGGGCAAGTAGGTACGTTGCTGAGGTCGTCATGAACTATCGAATCCATGGCGAGAGTGGATCTCATAGCCTCCAAACGGCAGAAGCGGAAATCCTTAGGTGTTCAAGCATGCTCAGAGTGTTCAACTCTCATGATTTTCATGAACTAGTTCGCACCGTGCCGTTGGACGCGCAAGAGGAATGGGCAGTTTCGTTGGTTGAATCAACACTCAACTACGTGCGATCAGAGCGATTGAAAGATTTGATGGTCATCTCACTCCTAGAGTCAATCGTCTTTGCGTTGAATTACATGAACCATCAGGTGAATCAACTTCTCGCCGCAGAGCTTTCTCGAATTGGAGCTAAAGGGGCAAGTTCGATCGTGATGGGAATTCGCAGCTCAGCTCAGCATGAGATCCCAAAATCGAAGTTCATTCAAGAAGCCGGATCCCACGTTCAAGAGCTGTCCAGCAAGCCAGATGCGAGTTGGGCGCGAAAAATAGCCATGAAACTACCTAGAACCCTGCTTCGACTTTTCTTCAGAGTTGCACCCAAGAAATTCATTCCACATCCTTGGTCGCAATACAAATAAGGCTCCTCTGATTTTTCATCTCAAACGGTGCCCTTAACCAAAAACTTGATGGCCATTTTTCTCAACACAAACACTGACCAATCTCGAATCCCCAGTAAACTCGTAGCAAGATGACATACGTAATCGCCCTTCCTTGCGTCGATGTAAAGGACAAAGCCTGCATCGACGAATGCCCTGTGGACTGTATCTATGAGGGCGACCGCATGCTTTACATCCACCCTGATGAGTGTGTTGACTGCGGTGCTTGCGAGCCAGTTTGCCCAGTTGAAGCTATCTATTACGAAGATGACCTGCCTGGCGAGTGGAGCGAGTACTACAACGCAAACGTTGACTTTTTCTCCGAGATTGGTTCCCCTGGAGGTGCCGCCAAAGTCGGACCTGTTCCTGGAGACCACCCAATAATTGCCGCTCTGCCACCTCAGGGCGAATAGTGTTTCAAGGCTTGCCGGAGTATCCCTGGCAAAAGCTAAAGCCTTATCGAGAGATTGCGGCTTCGTACTCTCAAGGCGCCATTGATCTCTCGGTCGGCAACCCGATTGACCCAACACCGGCCGTGATCCAAAGAGCGCTTGACGCCGCCTCTGACTCCCCTGGCTACCCAACCACCTGGGGTGAAGTCTCTGCGAGAACAGCAGTATGCGAGTGGTATGCGCGCAGAAGGAAGTCACCAGGCCTGACGCCTGGCCAAGTACTGCTCACCATCGGGTCAAAAGAATTCATTTCCTGGTTACCGATCATGCTCGGGATTGGAGCTGGAGATGCTGTTGTTCAGCCTCGCCTGGCCTACACCGCTTATGAGGTTGGAGCTGCGTTTTCGGGAGCGGAGATTTTTGTTGGCGATGAACCAAATCAGTGGCCTGAAAACACCAAACTGATTTGGCTGAACAGCCCAGGAAACCCAAATGGTTCAGTGCACTCGGTTGAGTTCCTCAAGAGGGCACTAGCTAGAGCCAGAGAGCTGGGTGCGGTAATCGTCAACGACGAGTGCTACGCGGAAATGGGCTGGGATGCGCCATGGGATGAATACATCCCCTGCATGCTTGATCCTGAAGTAACTGATGGGGACTTAACCAACGTTCTATCGATCTACTCCCTAAGCAAGCAGTCAAATCTCGCTGGATACCGGGCAGCATTTGCAGCGGGTGATGAGCGCTTGATAAAGGGGCTAGTGAACCTGCGAATGCATTCAGGCATGATCGTTCCGATGCCAGTGCAGCAGGCCATGGTTGCCGCTTTAGGTGACGATAGTCACGTTTCCGTGCAGAAAGAGATCTACCGGAAGCGCAGAGATGTATTGCTACCTGCCCTTTTAGATTATGGCTTCGAGCTTCACGATTCCGAGGCAGGGCTCTATTTGTGGGTCACCAAGGGTCAAGATTGCTGGGAAACCATCGCCGAACTGGCTCAATTGGGCATCGTGGCCGTTCCTGGAGAGTTTTACGGTGAAGCCGGGCAAAACTTTGTCAGATTCTCCATAACTGCCACTCACCAAGAGGTTTTAGAGGCTGCAAACCGCCTCAAAAATGCTCTAGGCTAGGCGGAAAGCCAACCCTCACAAAGGAGCTAGCGTTTG
>JACCDN010307494.1_pt1 | contig 12706 bp, 11 predicted proteins | sample 7441691 | NCBI WGS metagenome assembly JACCDN01 (sample SAMN15323439, study PRJNA562643) | freshwater metagenome | isolation source: river surface water | place: USA:Blue River Watershed | collected 2017-08-16 | reverse complement strand
TGAGATTTTGTTTCTGGAAGACGAATGTATGCAGCTATTGCATTCACACCTGCAATGGCACCTGCAACATAAAACGGCACATGTGGCCCACCTAATGCAGCAAGTCCCCCAAGCGCAGGACCAACAACGAATCCAACACCAAATGCAGCGCCTAGTAATCCAATAAGACGCGCACGTTGTTCCGGTGGCGCAATATCAATCACTGCACCTTGAGCAACCGCAACGCTTGCACCTGAAGCGCCGTCTATTGCGCGACCCAAGAACAGCACCCACAATGCACCAGCAGCACCTGTAATGATGCTTCCAAGCGCAGTTCCCACCAACGACAAGATGATGACTGGCTTACGCCCAATTCGGTCTGACAATTTGCCAAGCAATGGCGCAAAAATCATCTGTGCAAGCGAGAACGTTGCAAACATGAGACCAACTTCAAGTCCGCTTGCGCCAAAACGTTCCGCATAGCGGCCAAGAATGGGAACAACAATTCCAAACCCAACAAGATCCAGTGCAACAGTGGTCCAAATGGGCCAGAACCCAGCTGGCAATGGAGTTCGGTTGTCTTTAGCCACGTCGAACGCGTGTCCCCTCTTTTGAGGTTTCAACAACGTATCCAAGGTCTTGCAATTCATTTCGAATTGCATCTGCTGTTGCAAAGTCTTTTGCTGCACGAGCCGCGTCTAGTGCTGTTGCTTTTGCAACGATTTGCTCGTCGACATCGTCACCAGCAGACAGCTGCAAACCAAGTGCGGCCAGCACTTCCATAACTGCTGAACGCAATGACGAAGCGGTATCCATATCACCATTGTCAAACGCAGTATTCGCACGACGCACTGTGTCAAACACCAGCGCCATTGCAGCAGGTGTATCTAGGTCATTGTCCATTGCATCAGCAAATTGTCGAAGCACTTCGGCATCTAGCGTTGAATGCTGCAACGAAGAGGTGCGCGCAGCGAATGAATCAAGACCTGCAAGCGCCGACACACTTGCGTCAATGTTGTCTTGACCTACGCGTACTGGCGATCTGTAGTGAGTTTGTAACAACAACATGCGATATGCGCGCGGATCGTACTTGTCGAGAAGATCGAGCAAGTTGAGAACATTGCCCAAACTCTTTGACATCTTTTCGCCTTCAAGGTCCACAACAAATCCGTTGTGCATCCAATGATTTGCAAACGTCTTGCCAAGTGCAACCGATTGCGCACGTTCATTCTCGTGATGCGGGAATCGAAGGTCTGCGCCGCCACAGTGAAGATCAAAACCTTCACCTAACAACTCGAGACTCATCACCACACATTCACTGTGCCAACCGGGACGTCCCTCACCCCATGGTGATGGCCACGATGGTTCGCCCGGCTTTGTGAACTTCCACAATGCAAAGTCGGCAGGGTGACGCTTGTTCTCTGCGCCAAACACTTCACGATCGCCACCGCCACTCAACATGTCGTCCACGCTTTGGTGAGCAAGCAATCCATAATCAGGAACTGCAGCAATGCTGAGATACACGCCGTCGTTGGTGACGTAGGCAGCATCGCGTGCAATAAGAGTGTCAATCATGTCCACCATCTGGGTGACGTATTCGGTGGCATGAGGAACATCGGTAGGGCGCAACACGCCCAACTTGCCCATGGCCTCAAACCAGACGTTCTCGCACTTGGTGGTGATGTCACCCCACGGGCGACCTTCTTTATTGGCGCGGTCGATGATCTTGTCGTCGATGTCGGTGATGTTGGAAACAAGCCGTACTTCGAGACCGCGATATGCCAGGTACCGGCGCAAGATGTCGTACACCAGGGTGGCTCGGCCATGTCCCAGGTGGGGTGGGCCATAGACCGTGGGACCGCAGAGGTAAATGCTGACCTTCCCCGGCTCGCGCAGAGCGAGAGGTTTCACGCTCTTCGTGGCGGTGTCATAGAGGTTCAGCACTCTGACAAGCCTACGATTTAAGACCTATGTCCACTGTCCCCGACAAGCCATCTCTTGAGAACATTGAGCCAAAATGGATTGGCGTCTGGGACACCGAGGGTGTGTACGCCTTCAATCGTTCTGCAACCAGGGACAATGTCTTTGCAATTGACACCCCACCACCAACAGTGAGCGGCTCGTTGCACATGGGGCACGTGTTCTCCTACACCCACACCGACACCGTGGCTCGATTCTGGAGAATGCGTGGCAAGGCCGTTTTCTATCCCATGGGATGGGACGACAATGGCCTTCCAACAGAACGTCGCGTACAGAACTACTTCGGCGTGTCATGCGATTCATCTGTTCCGTATGTTGCGGGACTGCAACCGCCATTTCGTGGCGACCCACCAAAAGACCACAAAGCTGTTCCCGTTTCGCGCCCGAACTTCATTGAGTTGTGCGAAGAACTCACCGCACAAGACGAAAAGATTTTTGAAGATCTTTTCCGCACGCTTGGTCTCTCTGTTGATTGGTCATTGTTGTACACCACCATCGATGAACGTTCACGTCGTGCAAGCCAACGCGCATTCCTACGCAACTTGTCGCGCGGTGAGGCATACACACAAGAAGCGCCAACTCTGTGGGACGTTGACTTCAAAACAGCAGTTGCACAAGCTGAACTAGAAGACCGCGACCGACCTGGCGCGTATCACACGCTTGCATTTCACAAATCAGATGGTTCTGGCGACATCTTGATTGACACCACTCGCCCAGAACTACTCGCAGCGTGTGTTGCGCTTGTTGCGCATCCAGAGGACGACCGTTACAAGCCGTATTTCGGCAAGTCTGTACGCACTCCACTCTTCAATGTTGAAGTTCCAGTTCTTGCGCACCCACTCGCGCAAATCGATAAGGGAACCGGCATTGCCATGTGCTGCACCTTTGGTGACCTCACAGACGTGACGTGGTGGCGAGAGTTGCAGTTGCCCATGCGCGCCATCATCGGTCGCGACGGTCGCATTGTTGCCGATGCACCAAACGGTTTGACCGATTCAAAAGGTCTCGACAACTTCGCTTCACTCGTTGGCAAGTCGGCAAAGCAAGCACAAACCGCCATTGCCGAGATGCTCGCTGCTTCCGGCGAAATGATTGGCGAGCCACGACCCATCACACACCCTGTGAAGTTCTACGAAAAAGGTGACCGTCCACTTGAAATTGTGACAAGCCGTCAGTGGTACATCCGCAACGGTGGACGCGATACTGCATTGCGAGACGAACTTCTTGCGCGTGGTGCTGGCCTTACCTGGCATCCAGATCACATGCGTCACCGCTACTCAAACTGGGTGGAAGGTTTGAACGGCGACTGGCTCATTAGTCGTCAGCGTTACTTCGGCGTTCCAGTTCCCGTGTGGTATCCGCTGGATGAAAACGGCGAGATTGTTTACGACTCACCACTTGTACCAAACGAAGACCAACTTCCTATTGACCCCAGTACCGATGTTCCCGCTGGATACACACAATCTCAACGCGGTGAAGCAAATGGCTTCATTGGTGATCCAGATGTCATGGACACCTGGGCAACATCATCACTCACTCCACAGATTGCTGGCCAGTGGGAAGACAATTCAGATTTGTTCAGTCGTGTGTATCCATTCGATGTACGGCCACAAGGACACGACATCATCCGTACGTGGTTGTTCTCCACCATGGTGCGCTCACATTTTGAACATCAACAAGCACCGTGGGCCAATGCAGCGTTGTCCGGTTGGATTCTCGACCCAGATCGCAAGAAGATGTCGAAGTCAAAGGGCAATGTTGTAACGCCAATCGACTTGTTTGAGAAATACGGCAGCGATGCCGTGCGTTACTGGTCTGCTGGTGCACGACCTGGCATTGACACCGCATTCAGCGAAGACCAAATGAAGGTGGGTCGCAAACTTGCAACCAAACTGCTAAACGTCAGCAAGTTTGTTCTTGGATTCGACGCAGCAGACGACTCAATTTCGCCAACACATGCGATTGATAGAGCCATGTTGCAGAAGTTGGGCAATGTCGTCAACGAAGCAACGGAAGCGTTTGAGGCGTACGACTATGCGCGAGCTTTAGAGCGCACCGAATCCTTCTTCTGGTGGTTCTGTGACGACTACGTAGAGCTCGTTAAAACACGTGCATACGCAACTGATGACATTGAGGCATCGGTCTCTGCACGAGTCGCACTACGCAGAGCATTGTCAACTCTGCAACGACTGTTTGCACCAATTCTTCCGTTTGCATCTGAAGAAGTGTGGAGATGGTGGCACGACAGTTCTGTTCACACCGCCTCATGGCCAACGTTTGGAGAACTTGCAGGAGACCAAGGTTGGACAGTGGAAGGCGAATCGTTTGCCGCCACGGTCTGTCATGTTCTCAGCGAGATTCGTCGCGCTAAAACCGAAGCCAAGGTGAGCCAGAAGGCAGTCGTTGAAAACGTGATTATCACTGCAAATACGTCAGCCATCAGCACGCTCACTATCGCATGGCCAGACCTTGCAAACGCTGGCTCTGTCTCGCAATGGTCATCGGTCGTCAACGACGACGCCAGCGACGTCACCGTTGTCGTCACCTTGGCACCTGTCACAGACCAGTAGCGACCTCAATGACTAGCTCTGCCCCACTACGGTAGAACTCGCATGTCCACTCAGCCCCGCTATCGACATTCAGGCAAACAGCGTGCCTTCGTGATCTTCAACATCACGCTTGCAGTGGTCACTGTGCTCGCGGGAAGCGGACTTTTATACGCTAATTGGAAACTTGGAAGTCGCAAAGTTGTCTCAATTGACCCTGTCGCATTGGGAGATGGCAATCTCGACCTTCCCGAAGGTGACCGCACTGCAAAGAATTTCCTCATCACTGGGTCAGACAACAATGCGTGCATTAGTAAAGACTCGCCGTTCTACGGCGGGTTCAGCAACCGCACCGGGTACGGCGAACGAAGCGACTCACTGATGGTCGTTCGAGTCAACCCCATTGACAATCAAGCTGCAATTTTGTCTTTCCCTCGCGACATGTGGGTGAAACAAGCAGGTTCAAACCGCAGCAATCGAATTAACGCAAACTTTGAGAAGAAGAATCCAAACAGACTAATTCGAAATATCAAAGAAAACTTTGGTATCTCCATTGACCACTACATCAACATTGACTTCTGTGCATTTGCAGGAATTGTTGATGCTGTTGGTGGCGTTCGAGTGCCATTCACATACAAAGCCCAAGACAAGATGACTGGCTTTAAAGTTCTTCGTGCTCGCGTCTGTTATACCTTCCAAGGCGACCACGCATTGGCATATATGCGATCACGCCATTACAAGTGGTTCAACCCAAAGACAATGAAGTGGACGTCAGACGGTACGTCAGACTGGGGTCGCATTAGCCGTCAACAAGATTTCATGAAACGAGTGATTCGCAAGTCGCTTGAAAAAGCAAAAACAAATCCGCGTGTTGCGTCTGGAATATTGAATGCGGCGTTGAAGAACATCATCACAGACGACAAGTTGTCGCCGTTGACGGTTCTGCAACTTGGCCAAGCTATGAAGAACTTCAATACCGACACCATGGGTAGCTACACCATGCCCGGAACCGGCACATTGGTCGACGATATGTCTGTGATTCTTCCCGATCTTGAAAGTGCAACATCCAAGAAGATCCTTGCTGTGTTCCAAGGTAAAGCAAGCTTGAAGACAACAATCTCCGGAGCGTCCCCTGCAGACTCCGCAACTGTCACCACCACAACACTTGCCGCGCTTGCAACAACCACAACTACTGCGCCGAAATCAACGCCTACAACGAAGCCAGCACAAAGCAGCACAACTACTACGGTGCCCAAAGTATTGATTGAACAAAGTACGCGTGGTGTTGTGCCACCAAACGACGCCAACTGCCAGTACTAAAACTGCCTACGCAATTGGCTCCAACACGCGGGCCAATACCTCAGGAATTTCACTTGGACCACCAACTAGAGCTAACCGCGCACCAACGCGCGCAGCAAACGCTTTTGCTTCATCGTGGTCTTCCTCGGGCGCGATGACAACCAATTCATCCATGCCGTGTGCGGCATTCTCGGCATCGCCTTCTACAGTGGCGCGACAATCAGACAACAAAATTGCCACTTTTCGCCCCGCACGTGATCGTGAGAGTTGTTGACGTGCAACTAAAAGTGCACCAGCTAAGTCTGTTGTCCCATGCCCACGCAATGTCAACACATCATTAATGACACGATCACTCGATTTAGGAACATCTTGGCTCTTCGTTACCACCACATCTTTGCCAAAAGCAATCACGCTGTAGTCGTCTGGGTTTCTACTGGCAATTGCAGCAGTTGCTACGGCGTTCGTTGCAAGAGGTTGTCCACCCATGGATCCACTTCTGTCTAGTAACAAACAAAATGCAGTCCCCGGTTTCTGCCACCCGCGAAGTCGCAAGCGTTCTGGATCTATTGCCTGACCACGACGTGATTCAGTGATTGCTTCCAAACTTGCGTCAATGTCAATATCGCCGCCGTCCGGTCGATACGGCTGTTCAACAATTTTGCCTATCCCCCGCGGACGAGCACGACCACGATTTCCTAACTCCAGCATTAAACGCCCTGCAAGTCTTCTAGCTAGTTCGCGAAGTTTCGGATCTGTTGCTCCGGTGAGATCTGCCAATAAACCCAATGTTTCATCGGGACTGTTCTGCATGGCTTCGTCAAGCGCCGCTTCATCTAACTCACCAACTTCGGGAGAGATTTGTTCGAAGTTCTCGTTGCGCGACAAGTCGCGACGAGACGTTGTTCGTTTGCCTGCTTCTGCAACGGCCTGGTCGGCGGCTTCGCCTTCCTTTGTTACAGGGAGGTCGTGCCCCGGCTCGTCGGGGCTCCAGCTTTTCCCTCGCCGCCCTCGCCTTCCACTCTGCCGAAGACGTCTTGCCAAATTTCAGTGACTATTTCTTCGGGAGTGCGCACACTTCCCTCTCGAACTCGTACACGACCAGACAGCGCAACGAGTGCGGCATCAACACCAACACTTGGATCATTGATAGTTAATTCGCGTAGTGATGCAAGCGACACAGCAACTTTTGAAAAGTCCACCGCACCACGAACCGATGAACCCACGCGTAGATCTGAATGTGAACGGGTACGGCGCACAACCGAGACTGCCTTGTTCAACCAATCGTCTGACACATCTGCACCGTCAAGATTGCGTCGAACAATTGCAGCTTCTTCTTCGGCAGATTGGTACGACATGGACACGCGGCATACACGGTCATACACCGCACCTGAAATTCGCGCAGTGCCCACCGCGTCGAACGGGTTCATTGCCGCCACAAGTCGGAAACCTGGAGAGGCAGCAATGCGTCCAAGCCGCGGAACATTCAATTCACCTTCGCTCATCACGGTGATGAGAACGTTGAGTGTTTCTTCTGGGATGCGGTTGATTTCTTCTACGTACAACAACGAACCGTCACGAAGTGCACTGACCAATGGCCCATCAACAAAGACAGATGGGTCGTAGCCCTCGTTGAGCACTCGTGCAGGATCGAAGTGGCCCACCAAACGCGCTGGAGTCAGCTCGGCATTGCCTTCTACGAATTCAAAACCGATACCAAGACCTTGTGCAACAGCACGCAACAACGTTGATTTGCCAGTCCCTGGTGGACCTTCCAACAACACGTGGCGATCTGCTGCGAGCGCAGCGAGAACTAATTCGAGTTCGCGACGACGACCAACAACTTGCGTGGAGAGCGCTTGACGTAGTGCTGAAGAATCAGTCATTAACGATGACGCCGCGAATATTCAAACCATCACGCATGGCTTGATAACCCTCGTTGATTTCATCCAACGTGTAACGACGTGTAATGAGTTCGTCCAACTTCAAATCACCAACGCGGTACATATCCAATAAACGTGGAATGTCTGCGCGTGGGTTCAAGCTGCCAAAGATTGTTCCCTTGACTTCTTTGTTCCACATTGCAAGTTGGAACAAGTTGATGTCTGCAGAAGTCTCGTGCATTGGCGAGATAGCAGTGACAACACATGTGCCGCCCTTGCCCACCATTGCCATTCCTTCACCCATCATGTCTCCATGAAGTACGCCAGGGGTCATGATGACGCGGTCTGCCATTTCTCCCCATGTGAGTTCATTGATGTGAGGAATCGCTTCTGCCATTGACGAGAACGTGTGCGTTGCACCCATTTCCATTGCCTTTTCGCGCTTGAACTCAACAGGATCAATTGCAATGATTCGCTTTGCACCGGCCATGCGTGCGCCTTGCACAGCGTTAATACCAATGCCGCCAATTCCAACGACCACAACGGTGTCGCCAGGCTGTGTGTCTGCACGATTTGTTGCAGAACCCCAACCAGTAGCAACGCCACAAGACACAAGTGCCACGCAATCAAGTGGAAGATCTTTCTCCACCTTGATGAGCGATGCTTCAGCAACAGTGGCGTACTCGGAGAAGGTTCCAAGCTTTGCCATCAACTTGACAGGGCGACCATCTTTCACGTGGTGACGATGTGTGCCGTCGGTGATCATGCCGCCGGTGAGAGTTCCTGCGCCCATGTTGCACAAATTCTGTCGACCAGTGGAGCAATAACGGCAACGTCCACAAGATGGAACGAAGCTTGCCGATACGTGGTCGCCAGGCTGCAGTGATGTAACACCAGGACCACACTTCACAACAACGCCAGCGCCTTCGTGGCCACCAATGAATGGGAAGAAATCGTCAACACCCATCATGGCGAGCAATTCCTTTGGTGGAACCATGTCACCAGTGACGAAGTGTTCGTCGGAGTGGCACATGCCTGCCACTTTCCAATTAACCAATACTTCGTTGGCTTTTGGCTCATCAACTTCAATCTCTTCTACGACCCAAGGTTGATCAAGCCCGTAGAGAACAGCTGCACGTGATTTCATTTCTTCCCCCTCTGAGAAATTTCCTGTTGTGAGTTGAGATTATTCGTAGACCAAAACGCCACGGATGTTCTTGCCGTCGCGCATGTCTTGGTAGCCCTCGTTGATGCCTTCAAGTGGGTATGTCTTGGTGACAAGGCCATCAAGATCAAGTTGACCTTCGCGGTAAAGACCAAGAAGTTTTGGAATGTCTGCGCGTGGGTTACCCGAGCCAAACAATGAACCAACAACTTGCTTCTCCATCAACGTGAGGTCGAGAAGGCTCATGTTTGCTCCGCCCATTTCAAATGCAGGGTGAATGTTGGTGACAACAACGCGACCGCGTTTTGCAGCAAGTGCCATGGCTTCACCCATGACCTGACCATCGCCAACGCCCATGGTCATGATGACCTTGTTAGCCATGGTTCCCCATGTGATGTCTTGCAAAAGTGGCAATGCCTCGGCCATTGACGATGCAGTGTGTGTTGCACCAAATTCCATTGCCTTTTCGCGCTTGAACTCAATGGGGTCCACAGCAACAACGCGCTTTGCGCCAGCCAACTTTGCACCTTGGATTGCGTTGGCACCGATACCGCCAACACCCACAACAACAACAGTGTCACCAGGGGCAACATCTGCTGCATACACAGCAGAACCCCAACCGGTAACAACGCCACAACCAAGCAAACATGCCTTGTCGAGCGGAACGTCTTTTTCAATCTTGATGCACGATGCTTCGTTCACCACGGTGTGATGAGCAAACGTTCCCAACATGCACATCAGAGTGAGGTCTTGGCCCTGTGCATGGTGACGGGAGGTTCCGTCTGAAATCTGCTTGCCGAGACCCATCAATGCACCGAGGTCGCACAAGTTTTGGTGTCCGGTGGAACAGCTAGGGCAACGTCCGCACGATGGGATGAAACCAAAAACAACATGGTCGCCAGGCGCAAGCCAGCTAACACCTTCGCCAACTTGCTCAACTACGCCAGCGCCTTCGTGTCCACCAACGATGGGGAGCGCAAATGGAAGGTCGCCGGTGGTGAGGTGCTCGTCTGAGTGGCACATTCCCGATGCGGCGATTTTGACGAGAACCTCGCCTGGACCGGGTGCGTCGAGTTCAATCTCCTCAACACTCCATGGAGCATTAACTTCCCAGAGAACGGCTGCCTTGGTCTTCATTGAAGTCCCCTTTAGTTGGCCACCAGACGGTCTAGTGGATGTCTCAGACATTACCCATCTTGCGCCAACCTTCTCTAGTGGGGCTTGTGGCGGGTACTGTCGTATGTATGGAACAAGACAACATCCAGGACATCGCCGACACCCAGACAGACGCCACCGAAGCAGTCGTCACGGAAGAGCTTCTCGTAGAGGAAATCTCCATTGACGGCATGTGCGGCGTCTACTGATCCCTGTCTCTCACACGCCCCAATGACACTCACCCTCGAGTCGGCGTGCGAGATGCACCCCCAGGTCGCACTGCGGCCAGAGCCATTCGGTGCGCTTGCCTATCACTACGGCAACCGTCGACTGGTGTTCCTTCGCCACCCAGACATTGTTCGCGTTGTGCGATCAATGGCCTCTCACCCAAGTCTGCGCGATGCACTCGTGGCAGAAGGTGTTGAGGAATCTCGGTGGCCTGCCTTCGTGAAGGCAATTTCATCGCTTACCACCTCGGAGATAGTTCGTGTCCGCTGAATCGCTTGTTCAACAAATGAAGTCGGGCCTCGATGCGCCCATCTGTCTCACATGGGAACTCACATACGCATGCAACCTTGAGTGTGTTCATTGCTTATCTAGTAGTGGTCAACGTGACCCGCGCGAACTCTCCACCGAACAAGCAAAGGCCGTTCTTGACGAGTTGCGCGATTTGCAAGTGTTCTACATCAACATTGGCGGCGGTGAGCCAATGGTTCGTCGCGACTTCTTTGAAATTCTCGAGCATTCCATTGCTAATGGAATTGGCGTGAAGTTCTCAACGAACGGCGCATTCATCGATAAGAAGAATGCTGAGCGTCTTGCCGCTCTTGATTATCTCGACATTCAAATCAGTTTGGATGGCACAACCGCAGAAGTAAACGATGCTGTACGCGGTGCCGGGTCTTACGACACCGCAATTCGCGCCATGGAAAACTTGCGCGATGCTGGCTTTGGCCAATTCAAAATTTCGGTTGTTGTCACCAGACACAATGTTGATCAGTTGGACGATTTCAAAGCACTCGCCGATTCATATGGTGCACAACTTCGCATCACACGTTTGCGACCAGCTGGTCGAGGTGCCGACACATGGAATGAACTTCACCCCACAAACGCTCAACAACGACAGATCTACGACTGGTTGTTGGCACACGGGGAAAACGTTCTTACCGGTGACTCCTTCTTCCATCTGAATGCTTTCGGCGAATCATTGCCCGGCCTCAACATGTGTGGTGCCGGACGCGTGGTGTGTCTCATCGACCCACTTGGCGATGTGTATGCATGCCCATTTGTGATTCACGACCAGTTCAAAGCCGGCTCAGTACTAGACAATGGCGGCTTCACCAAGGTGTGGCGCGAATCGGCACTCTTTACCGAGCTTCGCGAACCACAAAGTGCTGGCGCATGTGCGTCATGCGGTTCGTTCGATGCGTGCCAGGGCGGTTGCATGGCGGCCAAGTTCTTCACTGGTATTCCACTTGATGGTCCAGACCCAGAATGTGTTGGCGGAGACGGCGAGGAGTATTTGGCCTCAACGCCAGTTGCCATTCTTCCTCGACCTTCTATGGATCACTCGAAGCCAGCACGCAAGAAGGTCAATGCGTGAACGTACTTAATCTTGTTCTTGGGATTATCGGCGCGTACATCCTTGGCATGTTGCCAAGCGCAATTGTTGTTGCGCGCGCGAAAGGCGTAGACATCACATCGTTTGGTTCTGGCAACCCAGGTGCAAGCAACGTTGCAAGGGCAATTGGTTGGAAATACGGCTCATTGGTTTTCGTCCTCGATGCCGCAAAGGGCGCCATCCCTGCATTACTACTCATTGGGCATCGCCCAAGTGCGTATGTGTGTGGCGCCATGGCCATCGTTGGTCACATCTTTCCTGTAACGCGCGGATTCAAGGGCGGAAAAGGAATTGCAACGGGCGGTGGCGTGTTACTTGCACTACACCCCATCATCATGGTCATCGCAGCACTCAGTTGGATTGCCATCATGAAGTTGTCCAAGAAGGCATCTATTGCGTCTATTGCAATTGTTCCTTTAGTAGTTGTGCTCTTGATTGTCACGGGAAAGCCTGCATGGGAAGTTCTCGCATTCGTTGGGCTTGGATTGCTCATTGAGATTCGCCACTTGTCCAATATCAAGCGCCTATTAAGCGGAAGCGAACCGCCCGTTACTGGCACCACCCACTAATTGCATGCTGGATTTTGTCAATTCCGCATTCGATTGGTTGAAGGACTACTCAAGTTCGCCGTGGTTCTACGTAGTCCTCCTGTCAATTGCATTCCTTGATTCGTTCTTTCCCGTTGTCCCTAGCGAAACCATGGTCATCATCGGTGGAGTTGCTGCCGGACTGCATGAACTTCACTGGTCACTTGTCATCGTCTTTGCAGGTATCGGGGCATTTGCTGGTGACAATTTCAGCTACCACATTGGTGTGTTCTTCTCAGAACGACTACAACGCAAGTACAACAAAAGCAATAAAGGCCGACAGCGATTGCAGTGGGCACATAAACAAATTGAAACTCGCGGTGGCGAACTGTTAATTACTGCACGATTTGTGCCAGGTGGACGCACCATTGTCACGTTGACATGTGGCATCACTGGACAGTCCACGCGATGGTTTATGAAATGGTCGGCTATTGCTGCAGCTATTTGGGCGACATACGCCACCATGCTTGGTTTCATTGGCGGGCGAACATTTG
>JACCDN011109269.1_pt1 | contig 12711 bp, 10 predicted proteins | sample 7441691 | NCBI WGS metagenome assembly JACCDN01 (sample SAMN15323439, study PRJNA562643) | freshwater metagenome | isolation source: river surface water | place: USA:Blue River Watershed | collected 2017-08-16 | reverse complement strand
TATTTAAAAAAAATTAATTTTTTGAATTAGATTCAATAATGAGTAGTATCTTTAACAATCGCTATTATATCATTATTTTAGAATTAGTTTCAAAGTTCACATTAATTAATATTATTATTCACAGAAGGATTAAAATGAAAAAAGTCAATTTGCCTAGTAATTTTTTTAATTATAATTTCGCAACTCTTGCAAAAAAAGAAAAAAATGCAGCACTTAAAATTCGCTATTTAGCTTTTTCACATATAGCAGCAGGAAAAACTGTGTTAGAAACTTCATTTTTAGTCTTTAAAAGTAATCGAATAATTCATAAATGGCTTAATAAATTAGCTATTTATGGTATTGACGGTTTAAAAGATAAAAATGGTAGAGGGAGAAAATTATTTGTTCCAAAAGAGAAAGAATCTGAATTTAAAAACATTGTTATTAAATTTCAAAAAGAAAAGGAAAAAGAAAGATTAACTGGATTTGATATCAAATTTTTATTAAATAAAAATTATAATATCAAATGTTCTTTGCCAACTGCATACAGTGTCCTTTCACGTTTAGGTATTAATAATATAAAAAAACAAAAATAGGGTAATAAATAATATTTCTCGAATTTTAATAATTTAAAGAAACCATTTTAGAGTTTTACTATACAATAATTACTTTTACAATATAAAAAAGAAAGAAAAATCATAAATGGATAAGAAAAAAAACTTTTTAGAAGCAAATACTGCTGAAATTTTAAGATTAAAAACTTTAAACAAAATTTATAGTAATTTTACATTAAAATACCTAATAAGTATTGGATTAAAAGAAGATATGACTATATTAGAATTCAGCTCCCGAATAGGCTTTTTTGCAATAGAGCTTGCTAAATTTGTTGGTTCTAAAGGTAAAATAATTGCAATTTATAATGATGTAGAGTCACTAAAGGTAACTGAAAAAATGGCTCAAGATACCGGTATAAATAATATTGATTTTAGATTATGCACTTTAGAAAATTTATCAAGTTTAAATACTAAATTTGATATAGCTTATGGTCGTTGGACTCTAATTTATAATAATATTCTTGAAGGTTGTATTGAACAACTTCAAAAAAGTTTAAAGCCTTGTGGTAAATTAATTTGTGAAGAATTAAATTTTGAAGAACACGGAAGTTTTTCTTACCCTTATGAAAAATTAATCAATGACTATCATACTTTAGCTTTTAAAAATAGTCAAAAATTAAATTTAGAACCAAATACTGCTAGTAAATTATATAATTTATTCAAAACTAAAAATTTTACTGATATAACAATTACCGCCAATCAACCGCTTAGGACTTCTGAAGAAGAAAAAAGTGTTTATCGCCTTGGATTAGAATCAATGTCTTCTTCAATTCTAGAAAATAAACTTTGTACAGAAAATGAACTATCTGAAATGATAAAACAAATGTTAAGAATTGAAAAAAATAATTCTATAATTGGAGGTTACCGAAATCTTATAATTAGTGGTAGAACTTAATTAAATTATATGTTCTTAAATTGCTTTTATTTTTAAAAAAGCTAAAACCTATCAGTGTGCTTTATAGTAAAATATCATTTATAATCAAATTTACGGATTTATAAATGGATATAACAACACAATTAGAAATTATTAAAAAAGGCGTAACTGAAATCCTACCTGAGGAAGAGTTAGTAAAAAAATTAAAAGAAAACCGCCCATTAAAGGTAAAAGCAGGCTTTGACCCTACCGCACCAGATCTACATTTAGGTCATGCAGTATTATTAACTAAAATGCGTCAATTACAAGATATTGGTCATGAGGTTTCTTTTTTAATTGGTGATTTTACTGGAAAAATTGGTGATCCTAGTGGTAAGAATGCTACACGTCCGCCTTTATCTGATGAACAGATTGAAAAAAATACTAAGACTTTTACTGAACAAGTCTTTAAAATATTAGATGCCAAAAAAACCAAAATTTGTTTTAATTCCCTATGGCTTGATAAATTAGGGACTAGCGGTATTTTAAAACTTACCTCAATTTACACCGTAGCTAGAATGCTTGAGCGGGATGATTTTGCTAAAAGATATACCCAACACCAATCTATTGCTATTCATGAGTTTATATACCCTCTTCTTCAAGGGTATGACTCAGTAGCAATGGATTCAGATATTGAAATAGGCGGCACAGATCAAAAATTTAATTTACTCATGGGGCGAGAGTTACAAAAGCATTTTGGACAAAAACAACAATGTATTATAATGATGCCTTTACTTGAAGGTTTAGATGGAATTAACAAAATGTCTAAATCACTAAATAATTATATTGGCATTAGCGAAAAACCTACTGAAATATTTGGCAAAATCATGAGCATTAATGATGAATTAATGTGGCGTTACTATGATTTAATTTCTTTAAAGTCAATTAATGAAATTGAAACTTTAAAAAATGATGTTAGAAATGGAAAAAATCCTCGTGAAATAAAAGTATCTCTAGCATTAGAAATTGTAGAAAGATTTCATTCTAAAGATGACGCATTTAAGGCTTTAAATGATTTTGAGCTTAGATTTAAACAAAATGAGATACCTAATGATTTAGTTTTAACTCAATTATCTGGTTCTACCGCTATTGCAAGTATTTTAAAACAAACTAATTTAGTAAGTTCAACTTCTGAAGCCATACGAATGATTGATCAAGGCGGTGTTAAAATCAATGGCAATAAAATATCAGATAAATCAATGCTATTAAATAAAAATACTGAATATGTTTTGCAAGTTGGAAAACGTAAATTTGCTAAAATTATCATCATTTAAGGAACAAAATTTTAAATGCAAGAAAAGATATTAAACTGTACGATATTAGCTGATTCAATTTTAGATGAATGTGCAAACAAAATTCAACAAATGCTTAAATCAAAGATACGTCCTCCAGCTTTAGCAGTAATATTGATTGGTAATAATCCAGCATCAGCAATTTATGTTAAAAATAAGAAAAATGCTTGTTCTCGTGTAGGGATAAAATCTTTAGAATATATATTCCCTGAATCTATTACAGAAAAAGAACTACTTAATTTAATAGAAAAATTAAATAATGATAATAATATAGATGGGATTTTAGTTCAATTACCCTTACCTAAACATTTAGATAGTAAACTTATTATTAATGCTATTATGCCAACAAAGGATGTTGACGGTTTTCATGTATATAATATGGGTTCGTTAGCTGTAAATAATCCATTAATTTCTCCTTGCACTCCACTTGGAGTAATATGTATTTTAGATAATATTAAATTAGATTATCCTGGTAAACATGCAGTTGTAATAGGCGCTTCAAATATAGTTGGACGGCCTATGGCTCTAGAGCTTCTTAATAAAGGTGCAACTGTTACTATTTGTAATAATAAAACAAAAAATATTGAACAAATAACTAAAACAGCAGACATACTTATAGTTGCAGTAGGTAAAGCAAAAATGGTACAATCTAATTGGGTAAAAGATAAAAGTATAGTTATTGATATAGGTATTAATAAGCAATCTAATGGTCAAATATGTGGAGACGTAGATTTTGAAAATTTATTAAATAAAGTTCAGCACATTACTCCTGTTCCAGGTGGCGTTGGTAAAATGACAATTGCAATGTTAATTAAAAATACTTTACAATGTTATATGTTAGGAATAGAAGAAAACAATGAAAAAAAATCGCAAAAAGAATAATAAAAAATCAGTCTCTAGCACTACTAATATTTGCATTTATTATAAAAATAAAGATGGAATGGGTGGGGTAGCCATAGATATATCCACCCAAGAAAAATTTTATATTTCACATGCTAATGAAAACTTTGCTTTAGATAAAGATGAAGTGCAAGTACTAAGTAGACTTGATAAAATGGATAAAAACGGTAAAAGAAGTGGTATTATTCAAAAAATCACTAAACATAATACAACAAATTTAGTGGGTTCTATTCAAAAATATAAAACCAAATATTTATTAAATGTTAATAATATTAAATTTGGCAATTACTTAGTAATAATAGATTCTGAAAATATTGAATTTACAAGAGATGAATTATATAATACAGTTATTACAAAATACCCTGATCAGACACAACAATTTTTTGAAGTAAAATTACTAAATGCAATAGGGAAAATTGGAGAAGACAAAACTTTTATTGAAGAGTTAATTATTGCTTCTAGTATCCCTATCTCCTTTTCTCAAGCTGCACTAAATCAATCTAGAGCCATATCTGATGAAATAAAAACTTCTGAAATCAAAAACCGTATTGATTTACGCCACTTACCTTTTGTAACTATTGATGGTGAAGATGCAAAGGATTTTGATGATGCAGTATATTGTGAAATTAAAAATGATATTTATCACTTATATGTTGCAATTGCTGATGTATCTCATTATGTTACAGCAGATTCCCCTCTAGATATTGATGCTTTTTTACGTGGAACTTCAGTATATTTTCCAAGACGCGTTATCCCCATGTTACCTGAACATTTATCAAATGGTTTATGTTCATTAAATCCAAATGTAGATAGGTTAGTTATGTGCTGTCAAATGCAAATTCAACCTAACGGAACAATCACAAAGTATGAAGTTTATAATGGATTAATTAAATCTAAATCACGGTTAACTTATACTCAAGTTCAAACCTGGATAGAAGATAATAGTTTAATTCCGCAAACCATAAGTGAAAATATTTCTAGTTTATATAAGGTCTTTAAAGCATTATTGCTTGAAAGAAACTCTCGTGGCGCCGTAGATTTTGATACTATAGAACCAATTTTTTTATTTAGCGAAGAAAATGGTCATTTTATTGTCAGTGAAATTAAAGAACGTATACGCCTTGAGGCGCATAGATTAATTGAAGAATGTATGCTTGCTGCTAACGTTAGCGTAGCTAATTTTCTAGCAGAACATAATCAAGCTACCTTATATCGAGTACATGGAAAACCAAGTATTGAAAAATTTACTAGTTTAAAAGAATATCTAAATTCGCTAGCAATACCCTTTGATGTTAATTATGAAGAACTTAAACCAGAAGATTATAATAAATTACTTGAAAAAGTCAAAGAAACACATAAAGATGACTTTCAAGTTATACAACAATCCATACTACGTTCAATGCAATTAGCTATTTATTCCCCTAATAATATCGGTCATTTTGGGTTAAGTTATAAAAAATATTTACATTTTACCTCACCTATTCGCCGGTATCCTGATCTATTGGTACATCGTGCCCTTAAAAAAGTAATTCAAAATATGCACTTATCTTATCTTCAGCCATTAGAATACATTGGTGAACATGCATCCTTAACTGAACGCAGGGCTGAAGAAGTTGAAAGAAAAATAGATTCTTTTTATAAATGTCAGTTTGCTAAGTCTCATATTGGTAGCGATTTTGATGGAGTAATTATTACTGTTACATCTTTTGGTTTATTTGTTTATATTTCTCATTTACTTCTTGATGGATTAATACATATTACTGAACTTGGATCTGATTATTTTATTTTTGATGAAAAAAAACAGCTTCTTATAGGTAAAAATACCGGGATAAAATATAAAGCTGGTCAGGCTATCAAAATACAAATTGCCAGTGTAGATATGGCTAACTTATTTATTAACCTTATTCCTAAAACCTAAATTATTCTTCCTTATTTAGATTATCTAATTAAGACATTACCTTTTAAATTAGGATATGCTAAAATATTGCTCTTGTCATTATTATCTTGGATAGGAAAATTAAATGTTTCATGTAGTTGAAAAAAATAAAAAATTAGTAAAAGGGATTATGATAGCAGTTACTGCTACATTTATATTTTTTGGTATTGGCAGCTACTTAGGAATGGGTAGCTTTAATGATAACGATTATGTTGCTAAAATTGGAAACCAAAAAATTTACCCCCGAGATATTGATAATTTTACAGCAAATGCTCCGCAAAAATTAGATAAAATAAAAGTAATGATGGGATTAATTGATCGGCAGTTAATACTAAATAATATTGAAGATAATCATTTAACAGTAACTTCAAAACAAATACAAGATGAAATTATAAAAATTCCAATGTTTCAAGATAAGAATAAAAATTTTAGTTTAGCTAAATACCAAGATTTTTTAAGTTCTCGTACACTTACATCTGACAAATTTGAGCAAGAAATAAAAAAACAAATTCTTTTAAAAGAATTTGCTAATTTTTTTAAAGATTCATACTTCTCTTCAAGTTTATTTCAAGAAAGTTTTGTCACATTATTAAGTAAAGAGCGTAATGTTTCCGAATACATTATTAATCCAAATCAATTCTATTCTCAAATTAAAGTTAATGAAAGTGAAATTGAAGCATATTATAAACAAAACATTACAAAATATACTTTACCCGAAAAAGTTAAGGTACAATATCTTGAATTATCAATTGATAACATAATGTCAAATATAAAACCCACTGAGAGTGAGATTAGTAAATATATTGCTGAGCATAAAGCCCAAGCTCCTGAAACACAAGTAAATGCTTCTCATATTTTAATTTCAATTCCTAAAGATATTGATAGTAATAAAAGAAAACAAATAAAAGCAAAAGCACAAAAAATCTTGGCTATTGTAAAAGCTAACCCACGTAACTTTAAGATATATGCTAAAAAATATTCACAAGATCCTGGTTCTGCTGCAAATGGTGGTGATTTAGGTTTTTTTGGCAAAGGCACAATGGTAAAACCTTTTGAAAATGAAGTATTTAAAATGAAACCTGGCCAAATAAGTGATTTAGTAGAAACACAATTTGGATTCCATATAATAAAACTAAATTCAATAAAAGGCAATGATCAAGCATATTTAAGAAATTTTGCAATAACACAGCTTCAAAAACAAAAGGGATTAATTAAGTTACAAAAAATGTCAGAACAATTAAATGATATTACCTATAATAACCCATCTACTTTACAACCAGCGGCAACAAAACTTGGTCTTATTTTACAAACTAGTGATTGGGTCAATAAGGGTGAACCTCAAGGAATTTTTTCTAACTCAAAAATTCAAAATGCTATTTTTAGTAATGACGTTATTAAAAAACATAATAATAGTGAAGTCGTTGATTTAGGCAATAATAGTTATGGTGTATATAGGGTTATTGAGCATATGGAAAGCTCAACAGAACCATTAAATATTGTTAAAAATAAAATAATTAATGATATTGAAGGGCAAAAAGCAAATGCTCTTGTTGCTGAAGAAGGACGTACTAAGCTTGCTCAATTAAAATCAGGTAAAATCAATCTAAATTTTGGAGTAGGAAAAAATGTAAGCCTATTAGCTGAAACTGAAGGCATTAATTCAGCAACAGTTAAACAAATATTTAGTACTAAAACTGGTAAAATTTTCCCAGCTTATACAGCAACTATAAATCAACAAGGTTCGTTTATTATTTATCGAATTAATAGTGAATCCATAAATTTAAAATTAAAACAACAAAATAAACAGGTTTTAAGCCAATTAGAAAATGAAAATTCTTCAGATTTATTTTCAGAATATATAATTTTCTTAAAAACTAAATATCCTGTTGATTATAAAATTGATAAATTAACAAACTTTTAGAACAGGATTTTATGACAAATAATCAAGTGTTACAAAACTTATTAATTAATAACTGTTTAGATGAAAATTTTTTAAATATTCAAGCAAATAAATTATTAAAACGTGGAGCTGACTTTTGTGATTTTTATATTCAAAACTCCACTTCCGAATCATGGTCTTTAGATGAAGGCATTATTAAATCCGGTAGTTTTGCTATTAATCAAGGGATTGGAGTTCGTGCTATTTGTAATGACAAAACTTTTTTAAGTTATTCTAATCTTTTAACTCCTAACGTTATAAATAATTTGGTAGATACTTTATTTATTCAAGCTTCAAATGACCACAATAACTCAAAACCCAATATTATTAAAAATATTTCAAAAACTCCTAGTCTATATACAACAAATAACCCTATTTTAAGCCTTGATAGTAATAAAAAAATTAGTATTTTGAAAACAATCGATAATATTGCTCGAAAATATGATTTTGTTACAAATGTTATTGCTAATCTATCTTTAGAATATGATGAAATACATATTACTCGTAGCGATGAAAAAAATGTATCTGATATTCGCCCATTAGTCCATTTAAGTATAACTATAATTCTTAATAAAAATGGTAATATTGAAAAAGGCAATAGTGGCGTTGGTGGTCGTTATTTACTTGATTCTTATTCAAATGAAATTCTTACTTATCATATTCATAAAGCGCATCAAAATGCACTATTAAAAACTGAAGCTATTTCTGGTCCTAGCGGACAAATACCTGTGGTATTAGGAAATGGCTGGGCTGGTGTTATCTTACATGAAGCAGTAGGTCATGGTCTTGAAGGAGATTTCAATCGAAAAGGCAGTTCTGCTTTTTCTGATAAGATTGGACAAAAAGTTGCAAATGAAAATGTTACTGTAATTGATGAAGGCTGCATCCCCAATAGACGTGGCTCATTAAATATTGATGATGAAGGAAATCAAACTGAAAAAACAGTTCTTATTGAAAATGGTATACTTAAAGGTTATATGTTTGATGAACTAAATGCACGATTAATGGGAAAAAAACCTACTGGTAATGGTCGGCGTGAATCTTTTGCTTATAACCCAATTCCTAGAATGACAAACACATATATGTTAGGTGGAAAATATTCTCATGATGAAATTATTGCTTCGATAAAAGATGGGCTTTACGCTGAAAGTTTTGAAGGCGGACAAGTAGATATAACTTCTGGCCAATTTGTTTTTAATTGTTCAATTGCCTGGGTAATAAAAAATGGTAAGTTATCTCACCCAGTTAAAGGTTGTGCTTTAGTAGGCAATGGTCCGGAATGTTTAAAATATGTATCAATGATAGGTAATAATTTAGAATTAGATAGTGGAATTGGCGTTTGTGGCAAAAATGGTCAATCTGTTCCCGTTGGCGTTGGTCAACCTACTATTAGAATTGATAGTGGCTTAGTTGTTGGGGGAAACAATATTTCATAGATGTTGTAGGATTTAGCTTTATTGAATAAAACTAAATTTTTTCAATCATGAATTCTATTCCAGAGTATTATTTTCTATACAACCGTCTATTCTCAATCTCATAGTAACTATCAATAGTTAAATTATCGACAAAATTCTGCTCATGGCATATCAAAATAATACTGCCTGGATATTCGGACAAAACCTGAATTAAATGCTCCTTTGTTTCTAAATCAATGTTATTTGTAATTTCATCCAATATTAGTAGTTTGGGTGGGTATGCAGCAATTAATGCTAAATTTAAACGTACCTTTTCACCACCAGAAAGATATTTAACCACTAAATTTACTTCTTCATTTTTACGCAATAAGAATATATTTAGATGATTACGAATTTCGGCATGCGACCATTTCGGCATTAACTTCTGCAATAATTCTACAGCCGTAGCTTCTGCATTTAACCCAGAATAATGTTGGTCGACATAACCAATATCACCCTTTTGCGGACACCACCAAGAACCAGACTTATTGATTGAGCTATCATCTAAAATTGCTTTTATCAATGTTGATTTACCAGAGCCATTAACGCCAAGTAGTACCACTTTTTCAGTTGCACCAATTTGTAGATTAATATTGGTTAAAATAGGTATATTGTTTGTTTGATAATTGATTGAACCATTTTCTATGCTCAGTATGGTTTTACTGGCATTAATTTGTCCAGCCTCCAAGTTAAACTTAGGCACAATAACTTCTGGCACATATAGTTCTTGCAATCCAGCAACAGCATTTTGTTTGTTTTGCTCGATACGTTTATTATTTTTGCCTGCGGTAGTTACGCCACGTCCCATCTTGGTAGCACTTTTTATAGTAGCCCATTTACGCTCTTTAATACACTTTTCTCCATGTCGGCGACTGTGGGATGCACGTTGTTGTTCCTGCATTAACTGCTGATGTGCTTGTTTTTTCTCATAATTAAGTTGTTTGACTGTATTAGTTAAATTATTCCATTCTTGTTTCTGTTTAAGCATGTATTCATAGTAACTACCATTAAATACAGTAACACTGCCATTGGCTACATGCCAGATTGTATCTACAAAATTTAATAACTCTACATCATGGGTAATAGCAATTAAAGTGCCACGATAACGATTTAATAATCCAAATAATGCGTCCCGATTATGACGATCTAGGTGATTAGTTGGCTCATCTAATAGTAACAGATTAGGATGTAATGATAGAACTTGGCTTAATTGTTGATTAAATCGCTCACCACCGCTAAGTTGGCTATTACTATCAATAATTAGTTGTGGAATATAGCCAAAAACAACATCATCTGGCATAATAATATCACCATCATATGATGTATTTAATCCCGCTAATACTTTAATTAGACTTGATTTACCGCTACCATTACGACCAATAATACCAATTTTATTACCATAATAAACAGTCTGTGTGAATGGATTACTAATACATTCTTTACTGCCGAAATTAATCGTTAAACAGTCAATTTGAATAGGTTGGTGTGAAGAATACTGCATATACAATTCCTAAAGTCTCGCCAGTTCTAGGAAATTGAATATCAGTGAAAATGAGGTGGAGTAATTCAAAGAACAAGGCTAGTAATTTATTTAAATAAATTATCTTGTGTTTATTTACACAAAGATAACCACAACTAATTTAAGCAAATACAGCACTGCTCATTGGAATTTACCTATAAAATTATAACTATAGACATAATTATACCATGCTATTAAATACGGAAATAAATTTAATCATTAGTGAGAAAAGGAAAATTTTAATTTATGCTCTAATAAAGTTCACAATTTTTTAATTTAAATCCTTACTTATTATTTAAATCTTGCTTAACCTTTTTTGCTGCATCACTATCTGGATATTTTTTAAAAAGCATGTTTGCTGTATTTATTGCTGATTGTTTCCAATTTAACTGGTTTTGAGCAATATACATTGTTCTTAGAGCATCAGGAGCGTATTTATTTTCGGGATTTGCTACAACAAATTTTCTGGCTGTAACAACTGCTTCTTTATATTGTCCATTAGCTGCATAAGAAACAGCTAAAAAATAACTGGCATTTGCAATAGTTTCAGAATCTTTTGAGGCCTTAATAATTATTTTTAAAATTTTTATTGCATTTTTAAAGTCTCTATTTTTAATGCTATCTAGCGCATCTTTCAATTCATCATCATTATTATTTTGTGGGGTAATAGATTCATTATGAACTTGAGATACATTTGATTTTTCAACATTTTGGAATTTTTGATCAATTCCTTTATTAAATTGTTCCTGAGTTTCTTTATAAACCCGCTGATTATGTTTTAAAGTATTAATTTCTCCACTCAACTGATCAATTTGATTTTGCATTTTATCTAATTGGTTAAGAATACCTAGCATTTTTTGATTAGAAACTTTAGTCCCCAATAAGCCTACGCTTTGCTGCAATTGTGATAAACGCTTATCCGTGTCAGCAATTTGTGCTCTTGCTTGATCATCAGCACAACTAATTAAAAAGTTTGTTGACAACATTGAAATTACCAACAAACATTTATTTTTCTTCATTTAATATAATTTCTAAAAATCATCTCTTTGATCTACAACACCTTCTGGAATCATTTCTCCATTATAAAAAGAGCTATTTACCATAGGCAATCCATTGTCATCCACACTGTAACCTTGTGGCTGAGCTGATTTATAAACTATATCTGCACGACGATTTCCTCTGCGACTAGCCTTGTCATTTGAATATTTTGCTTTCAATTTACCATAGGAAACTGTTTCAATTGTATTATAATTTGCTCCTTCAGCAACTAAAGCCTGTCTTACTGAATTCGCTCGTTTTTGACCTAAAGCAATATTATATTCAACAGAACCAATGTCATCAGTATTACCCTGAACTTGGACTCTTGCATCTGCATGCGAAACTAAATAGTCGCTATTAGCTTTAATAATCCCATGAAATTCACCTTTTATGTCATATTTATCAAATGAAAAATAAACACTATTATGATTTGAAACCGTAGATGCTGGTTCAACTGTTGCTGCTACTGGTGCCGGCTCTGTAGCTACTATAGGTGCAGAGGCCTCTTGTTTAGATGGTGGAGGAGTACTAGTACAACAAGCTGATAGAGAACTTGTAGTGGTGGCAATTGATAGAAGAATTGCAATTTTTTTTAACATTTTTCTGCTCCTATAATTTTATTATAATAAAGTTTCTTAAATTAATTTGCTTATAAATTAGCATTTAATTATTATACAATTTTTAATCTAGAATGAAAAACACAAGAACTAATTGTAACATAAATCTTATTAATGTATAATCAATAAATTTGATTATTAAACAACTGTTGCTTGAAGTTATTAGGTTTTAGTATTTGAATAAAATTATTTTTGACTATCCTTATCTACTAAAGGTTGATTACCAAATAATTGATTACTTGCTGGTTTCGAACCTATAGAGGGTTTATTAGCCTCACTTGTATTTTTCTTATTTTGGTGATATTTTTGCCCACTTTTACCTGATAAAGGTTGATTACCAAATAATTGATTACTTGCTGGTTTTGAACCTATAGCTGGTATATTTGCACTTTTTTCGCTTTTTTCTCTAATATATTTTTCTTTAGACTCGTTGATTAATTTTGGCTCCCCAAATAATTGATTGCTTGCTGGTTTTGAACCTATAGCTGGTCTATTTTTAGCTGATCTTCC
>JACCDN010113900.1_pt1 | contig 12711 bp, 22 predicted proteins | sample 7441691 | NCBI WGS metagenome assembly JACCDN01 (sample SAMN15323439, study PRJNA562643) | freshwater metagenome | isolation source: river surface water | place: USA:Blue River Watershed | collected 2017-08-16 | reverse complement strand
CCAGACCGAGAAGCGCCACTACGGACACGTAGACGCTCCAGGTCACGCTGACTACATCAAGAACATGATTACTGGTGCAGCTCAGATGGATGGTGCGATTCTTGTAGTAGCAGCAACTGACGGACCTATGCCTCAGACCAAGGAGCACGTGCTTCTTGCTCGTCAGGTTGGTGTTCCTTACATCGTTGTAGCTCTAAACAAGAGCGACATGGTTGCTGACAAGGAAATCCTTGAGCTAGTTGAGATGGAAGTTCGTGAACTTCTTTCACTATACGAATTCCCAGGCGACGACGCTCCTGTAGTACAGGTTTCAGCTCTAAAGGCACTAGAAGGCGACGCTACATGGGGTCAGACCGTTCTAGACCTAATGGACGCTGTTGACGCTAACATTCCAGAGCCAGTTCGCGACTTGGACAAGGCATTCTTGATGCCAGTTGAAGACGTTTTCACAATCACTGGTCGTGGAACTGTTATCACTGGAAAGATCGAGCGTGGCCAGGTTAAGGTTAACGACGAAGTTGAAATCGTTGGTATCCGCGACAAGCAGAAGACCACAGTTACTGGAATCGAAATGTTCCGTAAGCTACTTGACTACGCAGAGGCTGGTGAAAACGTAGGTCTATTGCTACGTGGAACCAAGCGTGAAGATGTAGAGCGTGGCCAGGTTGTATGTAAGCCTGGTTCAATCACACCTCACACTGGCTTTGATGGCAACGTCTACATCCTTTCAAAGGATGAGGGTGGTCGTCACAACCCGTTCTACGCAAACTACCGTCCACAGTTCTACTTCCGTACCACAGACGTAACCGGTGTTATCACCCTTCCGGCTGGTACTGAAATGGTTATGCCTGGCGACACCACCGAAATGTCAGTTGAGCTAATTCAGCCAATTGCTATGGAAGAGGGTCTTCGCTTCGCTATCCGTGAAGGTGGCCGTACAGTTGGTGCTGGTACAGTAACCAAGATCACCAAGTAGTTCTAGAAACTCAATAAAGAACCCCGGGCCTAATGGTCCGGGGTTCTTTATTTAAAGAAATTTGCTCAGAATAGCGATATTTCCCGTATTTAACTTGCACCAACACGGGTATCTGTGCCAAGATTGAGAAGTTCATGTGATGTCGTCCATTCTGGATGATCCACTGCAGGCAATAGTGAACCGCTAAAACGGGTCCGGCCGCAGCTGAGCCAAAAATTTACCGATGTATTTACTTGGAATTATTGTGAGTGAGAACTTACGACACTCCCGAGTGCGTGGGTCGGAGCAGTGCCCCAGGTAACTGGGTTTGACAGATAAATAGTGGTGCATATCAAAAAGTGCTGCTAGTTATTGGCGTCTTAGACGTCAAGAAAGCGAGTCCTAATGGCAGATCAGAAGATCCGCATTCGACTGAAGTCGTACGATCACGAGATCATCGATTCTTCAGCTCGAAAGATCGTAGAAACAGTTACCCGTGCGGGTGCTCAGGTTGTTGGTCCAGTACCACTACCGACTGAGAAGAATGTTATTGCGGTGATTCGTTCACCACACAAGTACAAGGACAGCCGCGAGCACTTCGAGATGCGCACCCACAAGCGCTTGATCGACATCATCAACCCAACTCCTAAGGCAGTTGACTCACTGATGCGTCTCGACCTTCCAGCCGATGTCAACATCGAGATCAAGCTCTAAGGAAAAATAAGATGACTACTACACGTATTGTGAAGGGACTACTGGGCAAGAAGCTCGGTATGACCCAGGCATGGGACGCCAACAACAAGATGGTCCCAATTACCGTTATCGAAGCTGGTTCAAACGTAATCACTCAGATCAAGAACCTTGACACTGATGGCTACCAGGCAATCCAGATCGCATACGGAGCAATTGACCCACGCAAAGTTAACAAGCCAGACGCAGGTCAGTTTGTTAAAGCTGGAGCAACTCCTCGTCGTCACCTTGCAGAAATCAGAACACTAGACGCTGACACTTATGAAGTTGGTCAGGAACTTGGTGTTGAGATTTTTGAAGCAGGAATGTTCGTTGACGTTGTTGGAACCAGCAAGGGTAAAGGTTTCGCAGGTCACATGAAGCGTCACGGTTTCCACGGTGTTGGTGCATCACACGGTTCACACCGTAACCACCGTAAGCCTGGTTCTATCGGTGCTGGTACTTCACCAGGTCGTGTTTTCAGAGGAACCAAGATGGCTGGTCGTATGGGTCAGGACAAGGTAACTACCTTGAACCTATCTATCCACGGTATCGACGCTGAAAAGGGTCTACTACTTGTCAAGGGTGCAGTTCCTGGATCAAAGGGTTCACTTGTATTCGTTCGTAACGCAGTGAAGAAGGGTGCTTAATTCTCATGGCTAACGTAGATGTATTAGACGTAAAGGGCAAGAAGTCAGGTTCAGTTGAACTTGATGCAGCTCTGTTCGATGTAAACATCAGCATTCCGCTAGTTCACCAGGTTGTTGTAGCTCAGATGGCTGCTGCTCGTCAGGGCACACAGTCAACCAAGCGTCACGGTGAAGTATCAGGTACTGGTAAGAAGCCTTTCGCACAGAAGGGTACTGGACGTGCTCGTCAGGGTTCCCTACGTGCTCCTCAGATGCGTGGTGGTTACATCACTCACGGTCCAAAGCCTCGTGACTATGACCAGAGAACACCTAAGAAGATGAAGGCTGCTGCAGTTCGTCAGGCACTAACTGACAGAGCACGCAACAACCGTCTTCACGTAGTTGAGTCTCTAGGTCTAAGCGACAAGCCTTCAACCAAGGCAGCTCAGGCTTTCCTAGCTATGTTCACAAAGCAGAAGAACGTTCTAGTTGTTCTTGATCGCACTGATGAAGTTAGCTACCTAAGCTTGCGCAACCTAAAGAACGTTCACGTTCTTCCGGTTGACCAGCTGAACGCGTACGACATCTTGAACTCTGATGACCTAGTTTTCACAAAGTCAGCTATTGAAGAGTTCACCGCTAACTCAAAGAAGGAGGCGTAAAAATGACTGCTGTAAACAAGAACCCACGCGACGTCATTATTCGTCCAATCGTTTCAGAGAAGTCATACAACCTCATTGACATGGGCAAGTACACCTTCGAAGTAGATCCACGTTCAAACAAGACTGAGATCAAGCAGGCTGTTGAAGTTATCTTCAACGTAAAGGTTGCATCAGTTAACACTTTGAACCGCATTGGTAAGACCCGCAAGACAAGATTTGGATTGGGTAAGCGCAAGGACACAAAGCGCGCAATCATCACCTTGAAGAGCGGCACCATCGACTTGTTTAGCAACATCGGTTAAGGGCGAGAGATAAATGGGAATTCGTAAATATAAGCCAACGACTCCAGGTCGTCGTGGTTCATCTGTTTCAGACTTTTCTGAAGTAACCAGAACCACTCCTGAGAAGTCACTACTACGTCCACTTCCAAAAACTGGTGGTCGTAACTCATCAGGTCGTATTACTACTCGTCACATCGGTGGTGGTCACAAGCGTATGTATCGTGTGATCGACTTCCGTCGTCACGACAAGGATGGCGTGCCAGCTACTGTTGCGCACATCGAGTATGACCCGAACCGTACTGCACGTATTGCACTACTTCACTACGCAGATGGCGAGAAGCGATACATCATCGCTCCTAACAAGCTAAAGCAGGGTGACCGTATTGAGCAGGGTCCATCAGCGGACATCAAGCCAGGAAACGCTCTTCCATTGAAGAACATTCCAGTTGGTACCGTGATCCACGCTATTGAGCTAAAGCCAGGCGGTGGAGCAAAGATGGGTCGTTCAGCTGGTGCAGCTGTTCGTCTAGTTGCTAAAGATGGCGGCATGGCTCAGCTTCGTTTGCCTTCAGGTGAAATCCGTAACGTCGATGCTCGTTGCCGTGCAACCATCGGTGAAGTCGGTAACGCTGAGCAGTCAAACATCAACTGGGGTAAAGCAGGACGTATGAGATGGAAGGGTGTTCGCCCAACTGTCCGTGGTGTTGCTATGAACCCAGTAGACCACCCTCACGGTGGTGGTGAAGGTAAGACTTCTGGTGGACGTCACCCAGTGACTCCTTGGGGTCAAGCTGAAGGCCGCACTCGTAAGAAGAAGTTGCCTAGCGACAAGCTAATTGTCCGTCGTCGTCCGCGTGGAAGCCACTAGTAGGAGCCTAAGAATATGCCAAGAAGTCTAAAAAAAGGTCCTTTCGTTGATGACCACCTTTTCAAGAAGGTAGCCAAGCAAAACGAAGCGAACTCAAAGAACGTGATCAAGACCTGGTCACGTCGCTCGATGATTGTTCCAGCAATGCTGGGTCACACCATCGCGGTTCACGATGGCCGTAAGCACATCCCAGTTTTCATCAGCGAGACCATGGTTGGTCACAAGCTTGGTGAATTCGCACCTACCCGCACCTTCCGTGGTCACGTGAAGGACGACAAGAAGGGTCGCAGGAAGTAATCATGGAAGCTACCGCTAAATTACGCAGTGTTCGTATCACTCCGCAGAAGGCACGTCGTGTTGTCAACCTAATCCGTGGCAAGAGCGCTGAAGAAGCACTTGCACTGATGAAGTTTGCTCCACAGGCTGCAGCTGAGCCAGTGAACAAGTTGATCGCATCTGCTGTTGCTAACGCAAGAGTTAAAGCGGATGCAGCAAACGTTCGTTTTGATGAGGGAGACCTAATCATTTCAGCAGCGTTCGTTGACGAAGGTGCGACCATGAAGCGATTCATGCCTCGTGCTCAGGGTCGTTCAGCTCAAATCTTGAAGCGTACAAGCCACATCACAGTTGTCGTTTCAACTCCAGACGAAATCATCGCCAAGGCGAGTGCACAGAAGGCGAGGAACAAGTAATGGGTCAGAAAGTAAATCCATACGGTTTCCGACTAGGAATCACAACAGACCACCGTTCACGTTGGTTTGCTGATTCAACCAAACTAGGTCAGCGTTACAAGGACTATGTTGCTGAAGATATTCGTATCCGTCTTCTTCTAACAGACCGTCTAGACCGTGCAGGTGTTTCACACATCGAGATCGAGCGTACTCGTGACCGTGTTCGTGTTGACATCCACACTGCTCGTCCAGGTCTTGTTATTGGTCGTCGTGGTCAGGAAGCTGAAGCTATCCGTACCGATCTAGAGAAGCTAACCAAGAAGCAGATCCAGCTAAACATCCTTGAGGTTAAGAACCCAGAGATGGATGCACAGTTGGTAGCCCAAGGTATTGCAGAACAGCTAGCAGCTCGTGTTGCTTTCCGTCGTGCAATGCGTAAGGGTATGCAGGGTGCTGAGCGTCAGGGTGCTAAGGGTATCCGTGTTCAGTGTTCAGGTCGTCTAGGTGGAGCAGAAATGAGCCGCTCAGAGTTCTACCGTCAAGGTCGAGTCCCACTACACACTCTTCGTGCCAACATCGATTACGGCTTCTACGAAGCTAAGACCACTTTCGGTCGTATCGGTGTGAAGGTATGGATCTACAAGGGTGACATCACCAACAAGGAGCTAGCTATCGAGCAGGCAAACGCAAAGCCAGTTCGTAGCGAACGCGAAGGCCGTGGCCGTCGTCCAGCAGAAAGCGCAAAGGCATAATCATGTTGATTCCTCGTAAAGTTAAGCACCGTAAGCAACACCACCCAAAGCGTAGTGGTGCTGCATCAGGTGGTACAAAGGTCTCATTCGGCGAGTGGGGTATCCAGGCAATTACTCCTGCATACGTAACCAACCGTCAGATTGAATCTGCTCGTATCGCAATGACCCGTCACATCAAGCGTGGTGGAAAGGTTTGGATCAACATTTTCCCAGACCGTCCACTAACAAAGAAGCCTGCGGAAACTCGCATGGGTTCCGGTAAGGGTTCACCAGAATGGTGGATTGCAAACGTAAAGCCAGGTCGTGTGATGTTCGAACTAGCCGGTGTTAGCGAAGAAGTAGCTCGTGAGGCACTAACTCGTGCAATTCACAAGCTTCCACTAAAGGCTCGCATCATCAAGCGTGAAGAAGGTGACGCATAATGACTATCGGTTCAAAGAATCTAACTCCATCTGATCTAGACATCATCGAAGATTCAGTATTGGTTGAAGAACTAAAGAAGGCTAAGGAAGAACTTTTCAACCTACGCTTTCAGTCAGCTACTGGACAGCTAGAAAGCCACGGCCGCATCAAGGCAGTAAAGCGCGACATTGCTCGTATCTTCACTGTTATGCGTGAGCGTGAACTAGGTATCCGTGCTGTTGTAGCTGCACCTGCAGCTGCTGAGAAGCCAGCTAAGGCTGCAAAGGCTAAGTCGGCTGCACCGGCTGCAGAAACTGAGGAGGCATAACCATGGCTGAAGTTAACGAAACTCTAGATCGCGGAGATCGCAAGTCACGTCGTGGCTATGTTGTCAGCGACAAGATGAACAAGACCATCGTTGTTGAGGTAGAAGACCGCGTAAAGCACCCGCTTTACGGAAAAGTTATTCGCCGCACCACCAAGATCAAGGCTCACGACGAAGGCAACACTGCTGGAATCGGTGACCTAGTTGTCATTCACGAGACTCGACCATTGTCGGCAACCAAGCGTTGGCGTCTAGTCGAGATCGTCGAGAAGGCCAAGTAATAGGAGATATGGAATGTTACAACAAGAATCGAGAATGAAGGTTGCCGATAACACCGGTGCCAAAGAACTTCTTGCTATCCGTATCCTCGGTGGCTCAGGTCGTCGTTACGCAAGTATCGGTGATGTCGTCGTTGCAACTGTTAAGGATGCAATTCCTGGTGGCAGCGTAAAGAAGGGTGACGTCGTAAAGGCAGTTATCGTTCGCACTAAGAAGGAAGTCCGTCGTCAAGACGGCTCATACATCAAGTTTGACGAGAACGCAGCTGTGATCATCAAGAAGGACGGCGAACCTCAGGGTACACGTATCTTCGGTCCAGTTGGTCGTGAGCTTCGTGACAAGAAGTTCATGAAGATCATCTCGCTAGCACCGGAGGTTATTTAATCATGGCCACAATCAAAAAGGGTGACACAGTAATTCTTATTACTGGTAAAACTCAGGCACGTGGTGGAGACCGCGGCAAGACTGGAACTGTTTTGTCAATTGACAAAGAGAAGAACCGCGTCATTGTCGATGGCCTAAACCTAGTCAAGAAGCACGTTCGTAAGACTGAAACCGAGAAGGGTGTATCCCAGGGCGGCATCGTAACTGAGCCAGCTCCGATTCACATTTCAAACGTTGCGCTAGTTGACCCAACCACCAAGAAGGCAACTCGCATTGGTGCAAAGGTTGAGACAGTAACCACCAACGGCAAGAGCAAGATCGTAAGAACTCGCATTGCTAAGAGCTCAGGTAAGGAAATCTAATGACTGACGTAAAAATTCAGCCACGCCTAAAGACTCGCTACAAGAGCGAGATCAAGGGTGAACTACAGAGCATGTTTGGTTTCACCAACGTTCACCAGGTTCCAGCTCTAACAAAGATTGTTGTGAACATGGGTGTTGGTGAAGCGTCTAAGGACGGCAAGCTAATCGAGTTCGCAGTTAAAGATCTAACTGCTATCACTGGTCAGAAGCCTCAGGTTAACTTGGCTCGCAAATCAATTGCGCAGTTCAAGCTTCGTGAAGGTCAGCCAATCGGTGCACACGTTACTTTGCGTGGAGACAGAATGTGGGAGTTCCTAGACAGACTTCTATCTCTATCTCTTCCTCGTATCCGTGACTTCCGTGGTCTATCAGACAAGCAGTTCGATGGTAAGGGTAACTACACCTTCGGTCTAACCGAGCAGACTATGTTCCACGAAATCAACCAGGACAACATTGACCGCCCACGTGGTATGGACATCACCCTGGTAACAACTGCTTCAAATGATGCAGAAGGCCGTGCGCTGCTTACAGCTCTGGGCTTCCCATTCAAGACTCCAGAGAACAACTAACTACTAATTGGATAGGTCTGATTACTCGTAAAGTTTTCAGAAACCGACAAAGAAGGAAACAAACAATATGACAATGACAGACCCGGTAGCAGATTTCCTGACCCGGCTGCGCAATGCCAACTCAGCGTTCCACGAGGAGATTAACTTGCCTTACAGCAAGCTAAAGGCAAACATCGCAGAGATCTTGAAGGCAGAGGGTTACATTTCTGCAATCACTATCACCGATGCAGAAGTTGGCAAGAACCTAAACATTGAACTGAAGTACGGTCCAAACCGTGAGCGTTCAATCTCAGGAATCAAGAGAGTTTCAAAGCCTGGCTTGCGTGTATACGCAAAGTCAACTGAGATCCCTCGCGTTCTTGGTGGCCTAGGTATTGCAATTCTTTCGACTTCGTCAGGGCTCCTAACTGACCGTCAAGCGACCAAGAAAGGAGTAGGCGGAGAAGTAATCGCCTACGTTTGGTAAGCACAGATGTCACGTATTGGAAAGATGCCTATTTCAGTTCCAGCTGGAGTTGAAGTAAAGATTGATGGTCAGGTTGTTGAAGTAAAGGGTCCTAAGGGAACTCTTTCTCACACAGTTCCTGCACCTATCACAATTGTTTTTGAAGACGGTACTATCACCGTTACCCGTCCAGATGATGAGCGTAACTCTCGTTCACTTCATGGTCTAACCAGAACTCTTATCGCCAACAACATTGAAGGCGTAACAAAGGGTTTCACCAAGGGTCTAGAGATCGTTGGAACCGGTTACCGTGTTACAGCTAAGGGATCAGGAATCGAGTTCGCACTTGGTTACTCACACCCAATCATGGTTGAGCCTCCAGTTGGAATTACATTCCAGATTGAAGGAAACACCAAGATCACTGTTTCTGGAATCGACAAGCAAGCTGTTGGTGAAGTTGCTGCCAACCTAAGAAAGCTTCGCAAGCCAGAGCCATACAAGGGCAAGGGTGTTCGTTACGCAGGCGAAGTTGTTCGTCGCAAGGCCGGAAAGGCAGGTAAGTAATCATGGGACTAACTCCAAAGACTCGCGGTAAGAGCAAATCTGCCGCTCGTGGTCGCCGTCACCTACGTCTTCGCAAGAAGATTGAGGGAACAGCTACCCGTCCACGTCTAGTGGTAACTCGTTCAGCTCGTCACGTATTCGTTCAGATTGTTGACGATGCTAAGGGTCACACCCTGGTTTCAGCTTCAACAATGGAAGCGGATCTACGCAAGTCATCTGACGACAAGTCAGCTAAGTCAAAGGCCGTAGGTCTTCTACTAGCACAGCGTGCCAAGGCAGCTGGAATCTCTGAGGTCGTATTTGACCGCGGTGGTAACAGATATGCAGGACGTGTTGCAGCTATTGCTGATGGTGCACGTGAAGGTGGGTTGGTTCTGTGAGTAACGAAAACAAGGAGCAAGATTTGTCTACTGAGCAAGAAACTGCAGTTGCAGTTGAAAGCACACCGGTTGAAGCACCAGCAGCTGAGACTAACGAGCGCGATGCTCGTCGTGGCAGCCGTGAGCGCGCACCTCGTGGTGAGCGTCGCGACCGTGAAGAAACCAAGAGCCAGTTCCTAGAGCGCGTTGTAACAATCAACCGTGTTTCTAAGGTTGTTCAGGGTGGTCGTCGTTTCTCATTCACAGCACTAGTTGTTGTTGGTGACGGTAACGGAACCGTTGGTGTTGGATACGGTAAGGCTAAAGAAGTACCAGCAGCGATTGCTAAGGGTGTTGAAGAAGCAAAGAAGAGCTTCTTCCGCGTACCTCGCGTTGGTGGAACCATTCCTCACCCAGTTCAAGGTGAAGCAGCAGCTGGTGTTGTATTGCTTCGTCCTGCATCTGCGGGTACTGGTGTTATCGCCGGTGGTCCTGTTCGTGCAGTACTTGAATGTGCCGGTGTAAACGATGTTCTGAGCAAGTCTTTGGGATCATCAAACACCATCAACATTGTCCATGCCACCGTTGCAGCATTGAAGAAGCTTGAAGAGCCTTCAGCAGTTGCTGCTCGTCGTGGTCTAACTATCGAAGAAGTTGCTCCTAAGGGACTTCTTCGTGCTCAAGAAGCAGCGAAGGCAGGTGCCTAAAATGGCAGCACGTCTAAAAGTGACCCAGGTTAAAAGCGGTGTTGGCAACAGCCAACGTCAGCGTGACTCACTTCGTACATTAGGTCTGAAGCGTATCGGCGACATTATTGTCAAAGACGACAGCCTAGTTGTTCGTGGTTTGGTTCGTGCTGTAGCGCACTTAGTAAAGGTTGAGGAGATCAACTAATGAGCGAAGAAAACAAGAACGTCGAAGGTGCAGAGAAGCCTGCAGCAAAGAAGCCAGCGGCAGCAAAGCCTGCTGCAGCTAAACCAGCTGCGGCTAAGAAGCCTGCTGCTGAAAAGGTAGAAGCTACTGAGAAGCCAGCTGCTGCTAAGAAGACCGTTGCAAAGAAGCCTGCCGCTGTGCAGGAGAAGAGCAACCTTCTAAAGCTGCACCACTTGCGTCCAGCTCCTGGTTCTAAGAAAGACCGCACTCGTGTTGGTCGTGGTGAAGGATCTAAGGGTAAGACCTCTGGTCGTGGTACCAAGGGAACCAAGGCTCGTTACCAGGTTCGTCCGGGCTTCGAAGGTGGTGGTGTTCGTCTAGTAATGAGAACCCCTAAGCTTCGTGGTTTCAAGAACCCATTCCGCGTTGAGTACCAGGTTGTAAACCTAGAGACTCTAGTTGAGCTTTACCCTCAGGGTGGCGAAGTGACTGTAGCGTCACTAGTTGCTAAGGGCGCAGTTCGTAAGAACGAGAAGGTCAAGGTACTAGGCCAAGGAGAACTTAGCCTTAAACTTGACGTCAAGGTTGACAAAGTATCTGAGTCTGCAAAGGCAAAGATTGTTGCTGCCGGCGGAACTGTAACCGAGTAATTTACCTAACCGGTATTTAGCCACAGGAGACAAATATGTTTAGTGCAATCAAGAGAGCTTTTAGTACTCCAGATTTGCGCAACAAGCTTATGTTCACGCTTGCTGTAGTTGCCATCTATCGTTTGGGATCTTTCATCCCTGCGCCATTTGTTAACTACGGTAACGTGCAGCAATGTTTGAACACTGATAACACCAGTACTTCAGGCATCTATGAACTTGTAAACCTATTCTCCGGTGGAGCTTTGCTTCAGCTGTCTATCTTTGCTCTGGGAATCATGCCTTACATTACGGCTTCGATTATCACCCAGTTGCTTCGAGTTGTAATTCCTCGCTTTGAAACTCTTCACAAAGAGGGTCAAGCAGGTCAGGCAAAGCTAACCCAGTACACCCGTTACCTAACTATTGGTCTTGGTCTACTACAGTCAACAACTTTGATTGCTGTTGCTCGTCAGGGTGCACTATTCGGATCTGAATGTACTGTTCCAGTATTCAGCGACAACTCATGGTGGGCTATCTCACTCATGGTTATCACAATGACTGCTGGTACCGGTGTAATCATGTGGCTAGCTGAGATGGTGACTGACCGTGGTATCGGTAACGGTATGTCACTACTTATCTTTGCTTCTGTTGCTGCTGGATTCCCTGCAAGCCTTAGCCAGATTGCTCAGGAACGTAACATCGAAACACTGCTAGCTGTTATTGCTGTTGGTGTTGTTATCGTTCTTCTAGTTATCTTGGTTGAGCAGTCACAGAGAAGAATTCCTGTTCAGTACGCAAAGCGTATGGTCGGTAAGAGAACTTATGGTGGCCAGGCTACATACCTTCCTATCAAGGTGAACCAGGCCGGTGTTGTTCCAGTTATCTTCGCATCAAGCTTGCTATACCTACCTGGTTTGATTGCTCAGTTCAATGGCCCAGACACCGCTGGTAAAGTCCCTGACTGGGTTATTTGGATCAACAACAACCTAACTCAGGGTGACCAGCCACTGTACATGACCATGTACTTCCTGATGATTATTGCTTTCACATACTTCTATGTGTCAATTACCTTCAACCCTGAAGAAGTAAGCGAGAACATGAAGTCTTACGGAGGCTTTATCCCAGGTATCCGTGCTGGACGTCCAACAACTGAGTACCTAGAGTATGTTCTAAGCAGAATCACTTTGCCTGGAGCTATCTACCTAGGTCTAGTTGCTTTGATTCCTCTAGTAGCTTTGACACTTCTAAACGCTAACCAGAACTTCCCATTCGGTGGTACTTCGATTTTGATCATCGTCGGTGTTGGTCTTGAGACTGTGAAACAAATCAGTGCTCAGATGCAGCAGCGAAACTACGAAGGTCTTCTGAAATGAGCCGGTTTCTCTTGATCGGTCCTCCAGGTGCCGGCAAGGGAACACAGGCTGCCCTGTTAGCTAATGCATACAGTATCCCTGCGATCTCAACTGGGGATATTTTCAGAGCAAACGTCAAAAACGAAACCGAGCTTGGCCTAAAGGTTAAGTCGATTATGGATCGTGGCGAATACGTTCCAGATTCACTAACTAATGAACTAATCAGAGATCGCTTGTCACAAGCAGATGCTGAAGCTGGTTTTCTTCTAGATGGATATCCAAGAACTAACGATCAAGTTAATGAACTTGATGACATTCTTGGTGCTCAACACAGAAACCTAGATGCAGTAATTCTTTTGGTCGCTGACACAGATGAACTTGTTCGACGTCTTCTGAAGCGCGCTCAGGAACAAGATCGTGCTGACGACACAGAAGAAGTTATTCGTCATCGCCAGAATGTTTACTTAGAGCAAACCCAACCGCTTATCGAAATCTACTCAGCTAGAGATCTAGTTGTTGAGATTGATGGTCTAGGTCAGGTTGGCGAAGTTACCGAAAGAATTCTTAACGCTCTAACCGCTCGCGGCCTAAGCCCAGCACTTTAGAGGTATTGTCATGGCT